>JAAUXY010060122.1_pt1 | contig 17567 bp, 14 predicted proteins | sample 7278121 | NCBI WGS metagenome assembly JAAUXY01 (sample SAMN14350117, study PRJNA611818) | marine sediment metagenome | isolation source: surface marine sediment (1.8m) | place: French Polynesia: Moorea | collected 2018-08 | reverse complement strand
GCCGGCGGGTGGAGCGGGTCGTCGACACCACGGCGGCCGGCGACTCCTTCAACGGCGGCTATCTCGCCGCCCGGCTCCTGGACAAGACGCCGGCCCAGGCCGCGGCCCGCGGCTGCGCCCTGGCCGCCGAGGTCATCCAGCACCAGGGCGCGATCGTGCCGCGGCAGCAGTCCTGATCTGAGATCTGCGGCCCGCCGCAGCTTTCCGCCAATCGACCACCGCTCCTCGGTGTTTGGTCTGATCGGCGCCTTGCGAACCCTCCCTCCCCTCGATCGAGGAGGAGGCCATTGCCAGGCACCGTCTCAGCGCTCAGCCCGCCTTGCCGGCCAGCGCCTGGGCGACCTTGGAAGCCGGGGGGCGGCCGAGGTGGTCGGAGATGAAGCGGCCGGCGGCGGCCAGTCGGTCGAGGTCGACGCCGGTCTCGATGCCGAGGCCGTCGAGCATGTAGAGCACGTCCTCGGTGGCGACGTTGCCGGTGGCGCCCTTGGCGTAGGGGCAGCCGCCGAGGCCGGCGACCGAGGAATCGACCACCGCGACCCCGAGCTCCAGACAGGCCAGGATGTTGGCCAGGGCCTGGCCGTAGGTGTCGTGGAAGTGCACCGCCAGCCGCTCGACCGGCAGCGCCTCGGCGGTGGCCATGAGCATCGCCTGGGCCTTGGCCGGGGTGCCGACCCCGATGGTGTCGCCGAGCGAGACCTCGTAGCAGCCGAGCCCGTCCAGCTTGGCCGCAACCTCGACCACCCTTTCGGGGGCGATAGCGCCCTCGTAGGGGCAGCCGAGGACGCAGGAAACGTAGCCGCGCACCTTCATGCCGGCGGCCTTGGCCGCCTCGCAGACCGGGGCGAAGCGCGCCAGGCTCTCGGCGATCGAACAGTTGATGTTCTTCTGCGTGAAGCTCTCGGAGGCGGCGCCGAAGATCGCGATCTCCTCGACCCCGGCGGCTGCGGCGGCCTCGAAGCCCTTCATGTTGGGCACCAGGACCGGATAGCTCACCCCTGCCCGCCTGTCGATGCCGGCCAGGACCTCGGCCGAATCGGCCATCTGCGGCACCCACTTGGGCGAGACGAAGGCGCCGGCCTCGATCGCCCTCAAGCCGGTCCCGGCCAGGCGGTCGATCAACTCGATCTTGACCGCGGCCGGGATGGTCGCCGCCTCGTTCTGCAGGCCGTCGCGCGCGCCCACCTCGACGATCTTGACCTTGTCAGGCAGGCGCATCGGCATCAGCCCTCCGTCGCTTCGAAGGCGAGCAGCTCGGCGCCCTCCTCCACGAGGTCGCCGACGGCGTAGTGCAGCGCCTCGATCCGGCCGTCGGCCGGCGCGGCGATGGTGTGCTCCATCTTCATCGCCTCGAGAATCAGGATCGGCGCGCCGCGCTTCACCTCCGCGCCCGAGGCGACCAGGAGCTGGGTGATCTTGCCCGGCATGGGCGCGGTCAGGCGGCCGCCCAGGCTCTCCTCCTCGGCACCCGGGGCCCAGGGATCGTCCAAGGCCAGGGCGTAGGCCCGGCCGTCGAGGAAGACGGTGAAGGCGCTGGCCCGGCGCACCACGGTCGCGGTGACCTGGCGGTCACCGAGATCCGCGCGCAGCCGGCCCTCGGAGTCGAGGTTGGCGCGCGCGGCCATCGATCCGCCGGGCAGGTCCAGGACGAAGCCGCCGGCGCGGTAGTGCACCGTCACCGGGATGCGGACGTCGCCGTCGAGGAAGGTGATCTCGTTGTGGGTCTCGACGTTGAGCCGCCAGCCATCGCTGCGGAACCAGGGCGAATGGGGATCGGCGGAACGCCGCGCCGCCGTTTCCGCCGCGCTCCGCCGCCGCTCGAGCTCGGCCAGGCAGGCCAGGGCGACCACGGCGTCGGGCAGCGGCCCGGCCTCGGGCAGCAAGGAGTCGCGGTGGCGCGGGATGAAGCCGGTATCGAGCTCCTCGGCGGCGAAGGCCGGATGGCCCGCGAGGGCGGCGAGGAAGGCCAGGTTGGTGGTCAGCCCGACGACCTGGGTCCGGGCCAGGGCACCCCGGAGACGGCGCAGCGCGGCGGCGCGGTCCTCGTCCCAGGCGATGACCTTGGCGATCATGGGGTCGTAGTGGACCGAGACCTCGTCGCCCTCGGCGACCCCGGTGTCGACCCGGAGGTGCCCGTCGTCCGCCGGCAGGCGCAGATGGCTCAGGCGGCCGGTCGCCGGCAGGAAGTCGCGCTGCGGATCCTCGGCGTAGAGTCGGGCCTCGAAGGCGTGGCCGTTGCAGGAGATTTCGTCCTGGGCCAGTGGCAAGGGCTCGCCGGCGGCGACCCGGAGCTGCCATTCGACTAGGTCCTGGCCGGTGATGCATTCGGTCACCGGATGCTCGACCTGCAGGCGGGTGTTCATCTCCATGAAGTAGAAGGCCTCGCCCTCGACGATGAACTCCACCGTGCCGGCGCCGCGGTAGCCGATGGCCTGGGCGGCGGTGACCGCGGCCCCGGTCAGGGCCTCGCGAAAGGCCTCCGAGATCCCCGGTGCCGGCGCCTCCTCGATGACCTTCTGGTGGCGGCGCTGCAGGGAGCAGTCACGCTCGAAGAGGTGCACGCCCTCGCCCCGGGAGTCGGCGAAGACCTGGACCTCGATGTGCCGGGGCCTGGTCAGGTACTTCTCGATCAGCACCCGGTCGTCCCCGAAGGCGGCCGCGGCTTCGCGCTGGGCCGCCGCCAGGGCCGCCTCGAAGTCGTCGGCTTTCTCGACCACGCGCATGCCCTTGCCGCCACCGCCGGCGGAGGCCTTGATCAGGACTGGGAAGCCGATCTCCGCGGCCGCCTTCGCCAGGACCTGGGGATCCTGGTCGGCGCCATGATAGCCGGGCACCAACGGCACCCCGGCCTTTTCCATGATCGTCTTGGCCTCGCTCTTGGAGCCCATGGCCCGGATCGCCGACGCCGGCGGGCCGACGAAGGCCAGCCCCGCCGCCTCACAGGCCTCGGCGAAATCGGCGTTCTCGGAGAGGAAGCCGTAGCCCGGATGGATCGCCTCGGCGCCGCTCGCCACGGCCGCCTCGATGATCGCCTCGGCCCGGAGGTAGCTCTCGGCCGCCGGGGCCGGGCCGAGCCGCCGGCCCTCGTCGGCCAGGGCGACGTGCTGCGCGCCGCGGTCGGCCTCGGAATAGACCGCGACCGTACGCAGGCCCATCCGCCGCGCCGTCCGGATGATCCGGCAGGCGATCTCGCCCCGGTTGGCGATCAGCAGGCTCGCGAACATCACCGGGCCTCGCCGGAGGAACCGTCAGGGATCGTCATTGCGCGTGCTTCGAGGCCTTTATCCTGTTCAACAGGAGTCGGTTCAGCGCCTGGGTCACGGCGTCCAAGTAGGCCTTCTGAAAGGGGAAGTCGTCAATGAAGTGATAATGGTGGTTCATCAAGGCGTTGGCCTCGAAGACGAGGATCCGGCCGTCGCCGAGCTTGGCGAAGTCGACGCCGAAGTAGTCCAGCGGGATCGCCTCCGTCATCGACAGCAGGGCCCGGTGTGCGGCGTCGCCGAGGTAGGCCCGGGGATCGGCCAGGAAGGCCTGCTTCTCTTCGACCATCCAGCTGTTCTCGAGCATCAGGCGCCGGACCTCCTCGTGGCCCCGAACGTACCAGTCGTCGGAAATGAAGAGGTGCACAGGATAGAGTTCGCCATCGACAAAGAAAGCCCGCAGTTTCGTGAAGTCGCCCCGGGGGCTGGAGAAGTCGATGAATTCGCTGACATAGAGCGCGCCGCTCTCGTGCTTTGCGAGGTAGGCCGCGAGGGCGGCCTCGTCGGCGATGTGCTCGGGGCTCTCTCCGGCGTGAGGGCCCGCGCAGCGCAGCAGCACCGGAAAGCGGATGTCGCGGGCCGCCATCAGCGACGGCAGCGCCGCGGTCTTCCGCTCCTCTTCGCCGACCCGCAAGGTCCTGGGAGAGGCGATGCCGTCCCGGCCTCGAAGCAGCTGGTGGTTCCGGTCCCGCTGGGTCTCCGCGATCGCGGCCGGCGGGTTGAGGACCGGCACGCCGGCACGCGCCGCTATGGCCTGGGCGATCGCGAGGCAGTTCGGCATAGCGTCGGGGTCGGAGATGGCGTTGAAGACCACGTCGCAGTCCGGCAGCGCCTCCACCGCCCGTGCCGGGTCCAGGCCGTCGACGAAGACATCGCACTGCCAGAACCTGTCGACATCGAAGTGGCTGTCGGCGTTGTTCATGCCGATGAAGACATGGAAGGTGTCGCTGGGCGCGATCTGGAAGCTGCTGTCCTCGAGGCCCTTGAGCACGACCACGCGCCCGGCCTCCTGACCCCGCGCCGCACGCACGGCCGTTCGCTTGAGCTCGAGGCCGCGCTTGGAGTGCGCCCGGGCCTCGTCGATTCGGCCCAGCTTGCCCAAGGCGGCGGCCAAGCCCATGTGCCCGGCGGCAAAATCCGGATTCAGATCGACCGCGCGGCGATAGGCGGCGACCGCGGGCTCGCGGAAGTCCGCGAGGAGATTGACGTGGCCAAGGTTCGCATAGGCCTCCGCGAGGTCCGGCTGAAGCTGGAGCGCCCGCCGGAAACGGGCCATGGCGCCGTCGAACTCGCGCTGGCGCTTCAGGACGCCGCCCAGATTGACCTCCGCCTCGGCCAGCTTGGGATCGAGCTGCAGCGCCCGCTCGTACGACCTCCGCGCGGCTTCGAGCTCCCCCAGGTCGCGCAGCGCGTTGCCCAGGTTGAAGTGCGCCGGCGCAAAGCCGGGTCTCAGCTCGAGACAGCGGCGGTAGGCGGCGACGGCAGCCTGAAGGTCGTCGAGCCGGTGCAGGGTGTTCGCGAGGTTGAAATGGACATCGGCGAAGCCGGGGCTCAGCTCGGCGGCACGCCGATAGGCCGACAAGGCCCGCGTCAGTTCTCCCCGCTCGGACAGGAGGTTGCCGAGGTTGAAGTGGGCCTGCATGTGATCCGGGTCCGCAGAAAGCGCCTTTTGCAGGCTTTCCAGGGCGGCCTGGCCGCGGCCCTGGGCCTGCAAGGCGCTGCCCAGGTTGGTGTGGAAGCTGGGGTTCGCCGGGCTGCGGCGGAGGGCCTTCTTGATCAGCTTGACCGCTTTCTGTGGGTCGCCGCGCTGATGAGCCAGGACGCCCAGCATGTGCAGGGCATCGGCCTGGCCGGCCTCAATCTTGAGCACGCGGCGAAAGGTCGATTCGGCGGCCGCCAGCCGGCCGGCGCGAAACTCTCGAATGCCCTGCTGAAAAAGGCCGGGCAGGTCCATGGCCCCCTCCATCCGCCTGCGGCTGCGGCCGCCGGGTCGCACCCGAAGGGCCAAGCCGCAAGCGAGACTAGCAGCCTCGGCCAGCGGGTGAATCCCTCAGAAACGGTAGGTCTGGCTCGTACCGGGCTGGCAGGCACTCAGTCTTTGTCACGGACGAAGCTCGGGCGGCGCTTTTCCAGGAAGGCCGAGACCCCTTCCTTGGCTTCCGCCCCGGCGCGGATCTCGGCGATCCGCTTGGCAGTTTCCTCGACCAGGGCATCGTCGATCTGCCGCCCGGCCAGGTCGCGGACCAGGCGCTTGGCCGCGGCCTGGGCCTCCGGGCCGCCGGCCAGCAGCGCCTCGAGCACGCGGCGCCCGGCCGCCTCGAGATCCTCGGGCGCCACGACCTCCTGGACCAGGCCGAGGCGCAGCGCCGCCTCGGCGTCGAAGCGCTCGGCCGTGACGAAGTAGCGCCGCGCCGCCTGCGCGCCGATGGCCGCGATGACGTAGGGGCTGATCACCGCCGGGATCAGGCCGAGCTTGACCTCGGAGAGGCAGAAGCTGGACCGGGTCGCGGCGATAGCGATGTCGCAGCAGGCGACCAGGCCGACCCCGCCGCCGTAGGCCGCGCCCTGGACCAAGGCGATGCTCGGCTTGGCGAGATCGTTGAGAGTGCGCATCAGCCCGGCCAGGCCGCGCGCGTCGGCCCGATTCTCCTCTTCCGAGTAGCCGGCCATGCGCTTCATCCAGGTGAGGTCGGCGCCGGCCGAGAAGCTCTTGCCTTGGGCGCTCAGCAAGACGGCACGGACCTCGGGGGCCTGCTCCAGGCGCTTCAGGGCCGCGGTCAGTTCGGCGATGAGCTCGTCGTTGAAGGCGTTGTGGACTTCCGGCCTATTCAGAACCAACCGGGCGATGCCGGCTTCGTCGATTTCCTCAAGGAACATCGGCGCGGCCATTCCGCCCCTCACATCCGGAAGACGCCGAAGCGGGTCGGCTCGGCCGGCGCGTTGAGCGCCGCCGAGATGCCCAGGGCCAGGGTCATGCGGGTGTCCAGCGGGTCGATCAGGCCGTCGTCCCAGAGCCGAGCCGAGGCGTAGGTCGGGTGGCCCTGGTGCTCGTACTGCTCCAGGATCGGCGCCCGGAAGGCGGCCTCGTCGTCCTCCGGCCAGGTATCGCCGCGGGCCTCGATGGCGTCGCGGCGGATGGTCGCCAGCACGGTCGCCGCCTGCTCGCCGCCCATGACCGAGATCCGGCCGTTGGGCCACATCCAGAGGAAGCGCGGCGAATAGGCACGGCCGCACATGCCGTAGTTGCCGGCGCCGAAGCTGCCGCCCAGGATGACCGTGAACTTGGGCACTTTGGCGGTGGCGACCGCGGTCACCATCTTCGCGCCGTCCTTCGCGATGCCGCCGGCCTCGTACTTGCGGCCGACCATGAAGCCGGAAATATTCTGCAGGAATATCAGTGGAATGCCGCGCTGTGCGCAGAGCTCAATAAAATGCGCGCCCTTAAGCGCCGATTCGGAAAAGAGAATACCGTTGTTGGCAACAATTCCGACCGGGTAGCCCCAGATCCGGGCGAAGCCGCAGACCAGGGTCGTGCCGTAAAGCATCTTGAACTCGTCGAACTCGGAGCCGTCGACCAGACGGGCGACGACCTCGCGCACGTCGTAGGGCTTCCTGAGGTCGGCGGGCACGATGCCCAGAATCTCCTCGGGGTCGTAAGCGGGTTCGCGCGGCTCGGAAAGATCCAGCGCCATACCCTTGGATCGGTTGAGATTTCCGATGATGCGCCGGGCGATTGCCAGGGCGTGATGATCGTCGCTGGCCATGTGGTCGGTGACCCCCGAGGTGCGGGAATGCACCTCGGCGCCGCCCAGGTCCTCGGCCGAGACCGCCTCCCCCGTCGCCGCCTTGACCAGCGGCGGCCCGCCGAGGAAGACCGTGCCCTGGTTGCGCACGATGATCGACTCGTCCGACATCGCCGGCACGTAGGCGCCGCCGGCGGTGCAGGAGCCCATGACCACGGCGACCTGCGGGATGCCTTTGGCCGACATGTTGGCCTGGTTGAAGAAGATCCGCCCGAAGTGCTCGCGGTCGGGAAAGACCTCGTCCTGGTTGGGCAGGTTGGCGCCGCCGGAGTCGACTAGGTAGATGCAGGGCAGATGGTTCTGCTCGGCGACCTCCTGGGCGCGCAGGTGCTTCTTGACGGTGATCGGGTAGTAGGTGCCGCCCTTCACGGTGGCGTCGTTGGCGACGATCATGCACTCGCGGCCGCTGACCCGGCCGATGCCGGTGATGATGCCGGCCGCCGGCACCTCGCCCTTGTAGAGGCCGTAGGCGGCGAGCTGCGACAGCTCGAGGAAGGGCGCGCCGGGATCCAGCAGATTGCGGACTCGGTCCCGGGGCAACAGCTTGCCGCGCGACAGGTGGCGCGCCCGGGCCTTCTCGCCGCCGCCCTGCTTGACGCTCTCGACCTTGTCCCGCAGGTCCCGGACCAGCGCCAGCATGGCTTCCCGGTTTTGCTTGAAAGCGTCCGAGCGGGGGCTGATCGAGCTCTTGAGGACCGTCATATCGGGACTATCTGCGAAGCTTGGTGCAACTTTCCGGCGCACAGCTTTGGCCAGGCCGCCGCGGAGAGCAAGGGGAATTGGCGCGGCCCGGTACTTGCCGGCCCCGGCGCGCTCCTTCTAACCTGGACCGGATCCAAGGGGAAAGCCCGCGATGACCGCCTCACCCAGCCTCGACCGGTTGCGCGCCGCCGCCGAGCGCGTGCATGCGGTCATGCCGCCGACGCCGCAATATTGCTGGCCGCTGCTGTCCCAACGCGCCGGCTGCGAGGTCTGGGTCAAGCACGAGAACCACACACCGATCGGCGCCTTCAAGCTGCGCGGCGGGATCGTCTACATGGAAGCCTTGCGCCGCCGCGATCCGGACACCACCGGCGTCATCGCGGCGACCCGCGGCAACCACGGCCAGAGCGTCGCCTGCGCCGCCAGCCGAGCCGGCCTGACCAGCACCCTGGTCGTGCCGTTGGGCAACAGCGTCGAGAAGAACGCCGCGATGCGCGCCTTCGGCGCCGAGCTTGTCGAGCACGGCCACGACTTCCAGGCGGCGCTGGAGCACGCCCGCGACCTGGCCGCGGCGCGGGGCCTGCACTTCGTCGAGTCCTTCCACGACGACCTTGTGCTGGGAGTCGCCAGCTACAGCCTGGAGTTCCTCTCCGCCTGCCCCGACCTGGAGACGGTCTACGTGCCGATCGGCCTGGGCTCCGGCATCTGCGGCATGATCGCGGCACGCGATGCCCTGGGCCTGACGACCGAGGTGGTCGGGGTCTGCGCCGAGGGCGCGCCGGCCTACGCTCTTTCCTTCTCCGGCGGCGCGCCGGTCTCGACCAACGCCGCCGAAACCCTGGCCGACGGCATGGCCTGCCGGGTGCCGGAGCCGGCCGCGGTCCGGGCGATCAACCGGGGCGCCGCACGGGTCGTGACCGTGAGCGAGGATGAGATCAAGGCGGCCATGCGGGCCTACTACAGCGACACCCACAACCTGGCCGAGGGTGCCGGCGCCGCGGCCTTTGCCGCCGTGATGCAGGAGCGCGAAGCCCTGGCCGGCCGCAAGGTCGGTGTCGTGCTCACCGGCGGCAACATCGACCGCCCGCTCTATCAGGCCGTCCTGGCCGAGCGTTGATCCGCGGCGGGTGAGGGTGAGTCGCCGCAGGCGCCGCGCTCGATCTGGATCGTCGAATGATCGAGGCCGTACTCGGCCTTCAGGAAGGCCTGGATCGCCGACAGCGCCTGCTGGTCGTCGCAGCCTGCGGCGAGGCGTGCGTGCAGGGTGATCAGCGGCCGCTCCTGGGTCAGGCACCAGACGTGGACGTGGTGCACGTCCGCGACCCCCGGCACGGCGGCGGCGACCGCGCGCTGGAGCTCGGCGATGTCCAGCCAGTCCGGCGTGCCCTCCAGCAGGATGTGCGCCGACCTGCGGATCACGAACCAGGCGCTGCGCACGATCAGCAGCGCCACGGCGAGGGACAGGATCGGGTCGATCGGCATCCAGCCGGTCAAGAGGATGACCAGCGCCGCCGAGATCGCCGCCGCCGAGCCGAGCAGGTCGGAGAGCACGTGGAGCGCGGCGCCGCGCAGATTGAGGTTGTCCCGGTCGCCGCCGTGCAGGATCGCGAAGGCGAGGAGGTTGACCAGGAGGCCGGCGACCGCGACCGCCATCATGGTGCCGCCGGCGACCTGGACCGGCACCTTCAGGCGCTGGACCGCCTCGACCAGGATCCAGCCGACCACGACGATCAGCGCCAGCCCGTTGACGAAGGCGGCCAGCACCTGGAAGCGCGAGTAGCCGAAGGTGCGGCGCGGATCGCCCGGCCTGCGGCCGAGGCGGAAGGCCAGCCAGGCCAGCAGCAGGGCGACGAAGTCGGTGACCATGTGGCCGGCGTCGGCCAGCAAGGCCAGGGAGCCGGAGACAAGGCCGCCGATCACCTCGACCACCGCGAAGCCGCCGGTTAGGACCATGGCCCAGAAGACCCGGCGCTCGTTGCCCGCGTTCGCCGCCGGGGCGTGATCATGATGGTGGTGGTCGTGGTGCGCGCGGGTCACGCCGAGGCCCTCGTGCCGCTGCGCGGCTGCACGGGATCTACCAACCGCCGCTGTCCAGCCAGCGCTCGACGTCCGGCAGGTGATCGTGGCCCCAGAAGGGCTCGCCGTCGACGATCAGGATCGGCGAGCCGAAGACGCCCGCCTCGACCGCCCGGTCGACCTCGCGGCGCAGGCGGTCCTTGACCGCCTGGTCCTGAAGGGCGGCCGCGATCGCCGCGCGCTCGACGCCCCGCTCGGCGGCGATCTCGATAACCGTTTCGGCGCGGGAGATGTCTCGACCCTGGCCGAAAGCGGCATCGAAGAGCGCCTTGCCGAGGCTCCTGGCCGCCGCGGCGTCGCGGTCCTCGAGCCAGTAGAAGGCGCGGGCCGCGGCCACCGAATGAAAGGGAAAGGACTCCGGCACCACGAAGGGCACGCCGAGTGCGCGGGCGCTGCGCGCCAGATCCAGACGCGCGTAGTCGCCCTTGACCGGCATGTTCAGCAGCGGCTGCTGTCCGGTGACCTTGAAGAGCACGCCCAGGAGAAAGGGCTTCCAGGCCACCTCGCGACCGTGTCGGGCGCCGAGCTCGTCGACGACCTGGGCGGTCAGGTAGGCGTAGGGGCTGGAGAAGTCGAAATAGAACGCGATCGGCTGGACCATGCTCGGCAGGCGCCCTTTTTTGGGAGATTTCCGGTCCATATACCAAATCTCGATGATATCCGCCCAGCGCCAATTGCTGCAAAATCCTTCTGGGACTGCTGCCGCGATCCAACGCGGGCAGTCGCCCAAGTAAAGGCGGAACAGCGCAGCTTGGCGGCGCGTAGCTGTTCGAAGAAGTCGGGGGGTTAATTGGAATATATGGTGTTTTCTTCACCTGTTTTCCACGATATGTTGTGCGGTGTGAGGCTAGTGGGGCAGCGTTCCCACAAACCTGGCGGCGTTGACAGGGACGCTATCGCAGATGGCCAATACCTCGGCACGAGCCGGTGCGGTTGAACGGCGCAAGCCGTTGCCTGAAATGGCGGAGCGTGGGAGCACATCGCAGGGCGATCGCGATTTGTGGCGTCTGCAAGAACGCTACGAAGACTATCTTCGATCGACCGTTGACTGGGTCTGGGAGTGCAATGCCGACCTAGTGCTGACCTACGCCTCGCCGCCGGTCGCCTTGACCCTGGGCATACCGGCGCAATTGCTGCGCGGTCGCGCGCTCCTCGACCTCGGCCGCTTCGAGGACGGGCAGACCGGCGTCGACGCGGCGGAGACCGCGATCGCCAACCGCCGTCCCTTCCGCAACGCCCGCTTCGTGATCGTCAGCGGCGACGCCGAGGTCGCCTACCGGCTGTCCGGCGTGCCCAGCTTCGACGAGGCCTCCGGACACTTCACCGGCTACCGGGGTACCGCGATCCTGGACAAGAGCCCCGGCCCGGACGTCGACTCCCCCGAGGTCGAGCGCAAGCTGGTCGAGACCCTGGAGACCGTGCTGGCCCGCAACATCGAACTGGAGACCGAACTCGCCGCGGCCCAAGGCTCGGAGAACTTCGGCGACGGCTACTTGGCGCGCCTGGCGCACGAACTGCGCACGCCGCTGAACGCGATCGTCGGCTACGCCCAGCTTGCGACCCGCCAGGCGGCCGAGACGCTGCCAAAGCAGATCGTCGGCTATCTGGAGAACATCGTCACCGCCTCCCGCCACCTGGAGACCCTCCTGGCCGACCTGGACCGCTCGAACCGCCAGGACCCAACCGAGCGCCTGCGCAACGAGGTGGTCGACATCTCGGAGGCCTTGCAGGAGGCCAAGCGGATCGTGGTCCTCAAGGCCGGCGAGGCAGGCGTCGACCTGTCGCGGGTCGGCCCGGTTCCGCCCTGGCGGGTCCGCGGCGACCGGCGGGCCTGCATCCAGATCCTGGTGAACCTGCTGGGCAACGCGGTGAAGTACACGCCCGAGGGCGGCGCGGTCGGCGCCGAAGCGGTGCCGGTCGACGAAGGTACGCTGGAGATCAAGGTCTGGGACACCGGGATCGGGATCCCGGAGAGCGAGCAGGAGCGGATCTTCCAGAGCCACTACCGCGCCGACCACGGAAAGATCCAGCACCCCTCCTCAGGCCGAGGCCTTGGGCTGGCCATCGTCCGCGATCTCGCCCGGGCAATGAAGGGCGACATCCGCCTGGAGAGCATGGCCGGCACCGGCTCCTGCTTCATCCTGCGCCTGCCCCTGGACCGCAACGGCGGCCCTGTCGGCGTCACCGATTGATTCGGAGCAGCCCCGGGCCTTACCCCGCCAGGATCTGCCGGCCGATGACAAGGCGCTGGATGTCCGAGGTTCCCTCGTAGATCTGGCAGACCCGGACGTCACGATAGATCCGTTCCACCGGGAAATCGGCGAGGTACCCGTAGCCGCCGTGGATCTGGATGGCGTCGGAGCAGATCCGTTCCGCCGCCTCCGAGGCCAGCAGCTTGGCCATGCAGGCCTCCTTGAGGCAGGGCTGGCCGGCGTCGCGCAGGGCCGCGGCGTCGAGCACCATCAGCTCGGCGGCGCGCAGCTGGGTCGCCATGTCGGCCAGGCGGAAGGCCACGGCCTGCTGCTGGGCGATCGGCTTGCCGAAAGCCTCCCGTTCCTTGGCGTAGGCCAGGGCGGCCTCGTAGGCGGCGCGGGCCATGCCGAGGGACTGGGCGGCGATGCCGATGCGCCCGCCCTCGAGATTGGCCAGGGCGATCTTGTAGCCCTCGCCTTCCTCGCCCAGCATCAGATCCGGGGTCAGCTCCAGATCCTCGAGAACGATCTGGCAGGTGTCCGAGGCCCGCTGGCCGAGCTTCTTCTCGACGCTGGCGACGCGGTAGCCCGCTGTCTCGGTCGGCACGACGAAGGCCGAGATCCCCTTGCTGCCCTTTTCGGGATCTGTCACCGCGAAGACGATCGCCAAGTCGGCGTTCTGACCCGAGGTGATGAACTGCTTCACGCCCGAGAGGATCCAGCGGTTGCCGTCACGCCGGGCCCGTGTCTTGATCGCGCTGGCGTCGGAGCCGGCCTGGGGCTCGGTCAGGCAGAAGGCGCCGAGCATCTCGCCGCGCGCCAGGGGCCGCAGGAAGCGCTCCTTCTGCTCCTGGCTGCCGTAGCCGAGGATCGGCATGCAGGCGACCGAGTTGTGCACGCTCATGATGGTCGAGCAGGAGCCGTCGCCGGCGGCGATCTCGATCAGCGCCAGGGCGTAAGAGACGCTGTCGGCCCCGGCGCCGTCCCATTCCTCCGGCACCAGCATTCCGAGGAAGCCGAGCCGGCCCATCTCGGTGATGGCCTCCGCGGGGAAGCGGGAGTCGCGGTCCCATTCCGCCGCCTTGGGAAGCAGCTCGCTCTGGGCGAAACTGCGCGCGGTGTCCCGGATCAGCTGCTGCTCTTCGCTCAGGATCACGCCGTCCTCCCTTCGATCGGCGGCGCTTCGGTCAAGCTCACCATGGGATCTCCTCGCCGTCGTGGTTGAAGAAGCGCCCGCTGTCCTCGGCGCTCAGCCCCTCGATGACCCGACGCAGGCCGGCGGCGCTGGTATCCGCGGAGATGTCGGCACCCGCCCCGCCCATGTCGGTCTGGACCCAGCCCGGGTGCACCGCCACCACGGTAATGCCGCGCGCCGCCAGGTCCGCCGAGAGCCCCTTGGTAACGGCGTTGAGCGCCGCCTTGGACGAGCGATAGATATAGGCGCCGCCCGCGTTCTGCGAGATCGAGCCCATGCGGCTGGAGACGTTGACCACCAGCTTGCGGTCGCTGCGGCCGACGTGCTCGACGAAGCGCTCGACCAGGCGCAAGGGGGCCAGGGTGTTGACCGCCAGCACCTTCAGCCAGTCGTCGTAGTCGGTCTCTCCGAATCCCGTGCGCGGGCCATAGATGCCGGCATTGTTGATCAGCAGGTCGATCGCTTCGTCGGCCAGTTCGCGCGCCAGGCTGGCGACCCGCAGGCCGTCCGTCACGTCGACCCGGTGCAGGCGGATCTCGCCCGCCACCGCTTTCAGGTCTCCGGCCTTGTCGGGCTGTCGGCAGCAGGCGTGGATTCGCCAACCGTCGGCGGCGAAGCCGCGAAGCAGTGCGAGCCCGATGCCCCGATTGGCGCCGGTGATGAGCAGGGTCGGCAAGGTCAAACCTCTCGGCAGGACAGGACTTCGCTGCGCCGCAGCCCAGCCCTGCAAATAAAGGGCGATCCCCGGCCGCTGGCAAGCCGCGATCAACGGCACCGGCCGGCCGGCGCCGAGACCTGCGCCGGCTCTGGCACCCGATACGCCGGAGATTCTCCTGGCGTCGTCCGGATTTCTGGATACAAAGCCAGCAGCAGAGCGAAAGGGGAAGCGGGCATGCTGGCGGCTTGGGGCATCATGGCAGGGCTGACACTGCTGGCGCTGTCCCTGGGCCTCCAAGCTAGCCTTCTGGGGGTGCGGGCCGGGATCGAGGGCTTCTCGACCGAGGTGACCGGGCTGATCATGTCCGGCTATCCGGTCGGCTTGATCGCCGGGATCGCAATCGTGCCCAAGCTGCTGCCGCGCATGGGCCATGGCCCGCTCTTCGCGGTCCTGACCTCGCTGGCGACCTGCGCCCTGCTCGCCCAGGCGAGCTTCGCGCACCCGGCAATCTGGGGCGCGATGCGGGTGGTCGTCGGCTTCGGCTACGGCGGCCTATTGATGATCGCCGAGCACTGGCTCAGCGACCACGCGCCGGGTGCCGCCCGGGCGCGCCTGCTACCGGTCTATCTGACCGCCGGACACAGCGCGCTCCTGCTCGGCCAGGCCTTGATTCTGCTCGGGGACCCGGCCGGCTTCCAGCTCTTCAGCCTGGCGGCGGTGATCACCTCGCTGGCCCTGGTGCCGATCCTTGCCAGCGCGCGCCGGACTCCCAAGGACACGCCGCTGATCCACATCGGCCTTTGGCACCTCTTCCGCGGCTCGCCGCTGGCCGCCGTGGTCGCCCTGGGCAGCGGCTGTGCCTTCGGCGCCGTGTTCTGGATGGGCGGGCTCTACGGCCGCGTGGTGCAGATCTCGGACCTGGACGTCAGCCTGCTTCTCGGCAGCTTTCTGGGCGGCGGGGTCCTGCTGCAATGGCCGATCCTGCGCCTGTCGCGGCGCCTGGACCGGCGGGGGGTGATGGTGTCGCTCAGCTTTGCCGCGGCGGTCGCCAGCTTCGGCGCGGTCTTCGTCGCCCTCCTGCTGGAGGACATCCCGGGCGGCGCCGCCTTCTCCAAGCCCAGCTTCTTCGTCGCCATCGGGCTGATCGGGGGCCTGTCGCAATCCCTGGCCGCCCTGGCGATCGGACACGCCATCGACCGCTTCGGCAGCGCCGAGACCGGCGCCGTCGGCGGCAGCCTGACCTTGCTGTTTCTGATCGGAAGCGGGCTCGGGCCCTTCGCCGCCGGCTTCATGATGTCGCCGCGGCTGATCGGCCACAACGGGCTGTTCCTGTTCTTGACGCTGGTCCACCTGGCGATGGGGACCTACGCGCTCTATCGCATGGCGCGCCGCGAAGGCCTCCCGGCAGGCGACCAGGGCCCAGCCCCGCCGACCGGCCCCAGCGCCTCGCCCATGGCTTTGGGCATGGCGATCAAGGCCCTGCGGACCAGCCGCTGAGGACGAGGCGCCGGCCGGACCCGCTCGCGGGTCCGAAGGCTCGGCTCAGCCCCCCTGCCTATGCAGCGTGGGTCTTCGGCGTCAGTTGCGCACCGCCGCACTGCGCCGCAACTCCCGGATCGTCTCTCGGACCAGTTCCCAGGACGTTGCGGCCTCGTGGTCGCCCAGCGCGGTGAGCTCGCGCACCCGCTCCCTCACCTTGCGCTCGGCGGCCCCGCCGTGCTCGGCGATCAGGCGCTCCGCGGCCACCCAAGTATCAAGCTCGCTATTCATAGATCCCGATTACCGGAGCTCTCCTTCCAAACCGTTAAAAGCAGTTTTGGCGGAAGGGGATAAGGGGTTTTCCCTGAGGGAGGTTCGAGCTTCCGTTTCGCGCGGGGAAGCGCGGGATCCGGGCCTCTCCGACGCCCGGCCGTGGGGGCGTCCCCCCGCGGAGCCACCGGTTCCGCCGGCGCGAAGGCCTGGTCAGGCCGACGGGTCGCCCCCCAGGAAATCCTGGCCGGCGACCCGTCGCTGGAACGCTTCAGAGTCCATCGGAAACGTGGCTCGATCATCGGGCCTTTCGGCGACGGTGACCACGAACAAGCCGCTTTCGCCATACCTGGCGGCGTCCAAGCCCACACCCCTGCCTTTTCGGGCCGGAGGCGCAGCGGCCTGAGACGGTCTGCCCGGGACGCGCCCCGGCAGATCGCCGAGGAGCTTAGGCCCGGCCTTGTAAAACAAGTATAAAATACTGATTTTTAAACAAATCTCATCGACTATCCCAGTCTATCGAAAGGAGATGCCAGGGGCCTCGTTCGCGGTGGGCTGGGCACCCCTTGCCGGGCCTTGGCGCCCCGAGCCTCTGGAGTCGAACCTGCCGGCCGTCCGCGTCGGGGGCGACCTTGCGGCCTCCGGCAGGACCGGCGGGCACAGGCGTTTACCCGATCATAACCGGGGACGGTGTCTCATAGGGGCCGGATCGCGGGGCTTTCCCGGTCAGAAGAAAAACTGGAAAAATCGATCCGGAATGATTATATTTCAGAGTATTGAGAGGAAATTTTATAAAGTAAGGTTAACATATGCAGTCCGACCGACGAAAAGCCTGGTACGGACTCCTGAGCGCCACGCCAGCCAGGGACGCTAGGCTGCGTCCTGCCTCCGGCCCGGCCCGGCCGAAAGCGACACGCCTCGATCCGAACCTTTGCCGGCCAGCCTGGGCGCTGGTCCTGCCCGTGCTGCTAATCGGATCGGGCGCCGGGCCGTCCGAGGCAAGCGAAATCGAGTCTCTGATGCCTCCCGGCTACGGCGAGCCGGCCTCCACCGGTCAGCCCGGCGCGCGCCTCGGGGCGGCCGACGGGCAAACCGTCCCCGAGCCGCTGGGCGGTCATAGCCTGCAGCTCGGGCCCGGCGCCGCTCTGTCGTGGAACGGTGTGACGCTCTACCACCATAACGCCTACCCCGAGGATCCGACCGACGGCCGTCCGGATATCGTCCTGGCACCCGGGTTCACGCCCTTGATCCTAAGTCCCGGACCACAGTCCGGCGGGGTCCCCCGCGCCGGGGAGGGGCTGCAGAGGCGAAGCTTCAGCAGCAAGTCGTCCTCCTCGAGGCGGCGCAGCCGGGTGGCGGCCGGCCTCTCGCAGAACTTGGGCCCGATCGACCTCGCGGTCACCGGCGACTATGGCCGTTACAAGCTCCCGGTCCGGTCGGACGTCAATCTCTCCAATGAAGAAAAGCTGCTAAGGCTCGGCGCCAATCTCGGAATCGGCGGGTTCGAGGTCCGCGGCTCGATGGGCGCCGAGATCAAGCCCTTCGAGATCGGCAATACTCTGGCCTGGGACCTCGCGGCAACCTTCAACGAGGGCCCCTGGGCCTTCGGACTGGCCTATACCTATTCCTTACTGGCCGATGCGCCCAATCAAGAGGAGGTCGACACCCTGGGAACGCTGCAGAGCGGGCTGCGCTACGCGATTACACCGGATATGTCGGCCGGCGCCCACGCGATGTTCTTCACCTTCACCGACGAGGACGATCAGGACGTCACCGACATGGCCGGCGTTCTCAGCTTCTCCATGCGCTTCTGAAGCTTGGCGCCTAGAGCGGGATGATTTGAAGTCGAATCGACTTCAAATCTGAATCCCGCTCTACTTCAACAGATCAGAGCACGATTCAGATATGAGGTTGCTTCAACCTCATATCATCGTG
>JAAUXY010003514.1_pt1 | contig 17568 bp, 19 predicted proteins | sample 7278121 | NCBI WGS metagenome assembly JAAUXY01 (sample SAMN14350117, study PRJNA611818) | marine sediment metagenome | isolation source: surface marine sediment (1.8m) | place: French Polynesia: Moorea | collected 2018-08 | reverse complement strand
TCTGGTATTCCGTCGCGATCTGCAGCTCCGGCGCGACGAGGCTGGAGTCGCTGATCTCGCCCGGCGGTGCGTAGAACGGACTGAAAAAATTGAACACGGACGGTGACTGCATCGGACCCTGGCCGAAGAAGAAACTCACCGCCGGGAATCGATAGCCGCCGTTGGCGGACTCGGCATCGTAAGCTCGCCACAGCTGCGTCAGCCGAAGCAGCGGTTCCTTGATCTTGCCGTCGATCTCCATCGGCATGTCGGGCCGTGCCTCCGGATCCATCAGGATCGCCTTGACGACGGCGCGAAGGTCGCCGCGGACGCCGGCGCCGTTGTCGTTGAAGACCTCCGCTACGCGCCTGACGTAACCCGGTGACGGGTTGCTCGTGGTCAGCCGCTGGATCAGCCGGATCGCCATGAACGGGCCGACGTTGGGGTGATTGAAGACGTTGTCCAGCGCGTCCGAGAGGTCCTGCTCACCGGACTGTCCCGCAGGCAGCACGACGTCGTTCAGCAACAGTTTCGAACCAGTGTCGTGGAAGTCCGGATACAGCTGCATCGGTATGACCTGGTTGCCCTCGGTCGGACGGGCGAATTCGAACTCGCGGAAGCCCGCCCAGGTCCAGCCTGTGTAGACGTGCGCGAAGCCTTCGATGACGGCCTGGTCATAGGTCGGAATCGGCTGGCCCTCGTTGTCCAGCACCGGGGTGCCGTCGATGTTCAGCTCGACCAGCCCGATCGAGAACAGCTGCATCAGCTCGCGCGCATAGTTCTCGTCCGGCCGTATGTTCAGGTCCGGGTTCGGTTTCTGGTTGCCCAACATGCTCAGGTAAACACCCATCGCCGGGTGCAGCGTTACGTCCTCGATCAGGTCACGGTAGTTGCCGAAGGCATTCTGGGCGAGCATGTCGTAGTAGCTCGCCAGCGCATAGGGTGCCTGCTCCAGCGCACCGAGCTGCGATACGACCATGATCTCGGATAAGGCGAAGGCGACACGCTGCCGCAGTTGATCGTCGCCGTCGATCGCGTTCCGGAACCAGACATCAATGCGATCGCCGTTGAGCAGACCTATGGGCTGGGGCCGCGGCAGGGACTGCAGATACGGCAGCTGCAGCGAGGCCGGCTGCAGCAACTGGCTGTCTATCCAGGCCTCAACGCCGACGTTTATCACGCCGGTAGCGGCCGCCTCGGTTGCGCCGAACGTCGTCTGGTTCAGCAACTGAAAGGCCTCGGCTTTGCTCACCGTCGGTGGCGGTGGTGGCGGAGGCGGCGTTATTGGCGTCGGATCCGATGATCCTCCCCCGCCGCCGCAGGCGACGAGCATTAGCATCGTCAGGAGTCCCAGTATCTGCTTCATGTCCTTTCCCTCTTGCTCACGCAACCAATCCCGGTCGCGGCTCTTGTCGGCGCTTTCCTGTTCATAGGGCCGACCGGTCGAATTGGTTACATTACTGCCCGGATTCGGACCAATTCGACTCGAGAATCTCAATCTGCTCCTCGCTGAGCAGGTTCCGTATCCGTATCAGCATACCCATCTGGGCGAGCTTCACCTTGTTCTCCGCCGCCAGTACGGCTTTAACGCCGCTGATGATCTGTTGCTCATCCAGCGGACGCTCGTCCAGGGACTCGAGAACGCTGGTATAAGCTTCCTGCATATCCCACTCATGTTCTGCGACCTGCGTCTGGACTTCGACAACTGCCGCGCGGATCGCCGTGTACTGTTCGCGGGTCAGATCCAGCTTAGCGCGGTTTTCCATAACCACGTTGGGCGGAAACAGCTTGCCCTTGAAGATATCCCTGGTTTCATTCGCCGATGCAGCACTGAATGCAATGCAGGCCAGCAAAACAAATACAAGCTTATTCATAACAACGCACCTCCAGCCGGTTCGGTTGACCCAGGCAACGCCGGCAAATCATAGAAAATATCGGTATCCCTAGTCGGCAGCAGAACGTCAGACGGCGCAGACCAGCTCGTTGTACCGAGCAGTTCTTCTTCGCTGACGAGGCCGGGCGAGTCCGTCGACGGCCCTGTCACCAGCACAGCAACAAGCGCCAATGCCGCCGCAAGCCCTACGGCGGACTGCTTGCGCCTGCGCGATGTCACGAGCCGGGCCCGCGCGCCCTCGTAAACCTCGTCAAACGCAGGCGGGGGGCCATCTGCAGACGTCATGGCTCTTCTGATGCGGCTTTCGGTATCAGCCATTGTCATGCTCCAGACTTCTGCGCAGTGCCTTCTTGGCGCGGTCATAGTGCACACGCGCGGTACCGGCGCTGACACCCATCACCATCGCCGCCTCGTCCACGGTCAGCTCCCGACAGAACACGAGCTCGATGATGTCGCGCTGGCGATCGGGCAATGCGCCTACCGCGCGCCACACATCAGCGTGCTCCTGCGGCTCTTCCGGCGCGGCGAATGCCTCGTCGCTTGAGTGCATTTGCACAAACCGCAGTCGCGTTGCCAATCGGCGGAATCGACTGCCCGCGAGGTTTTGCACAACGCTAAACATGAAAGTCTTCAATGACGACTTACCGTCGAACCGGGCCTTGCCACTGAGCAATTGAACATAAGCTTGCTGCACGAGGTCCTCCGCCATCATTCGGTCATGCTGACAGCGAGACATTGCCCAGCCAAAGACCTGGTCGTGAATCGCCTCCAGCGCCTGCCGCGTAATTTTCGGGTTTCTTTCAAGAACATCACCGTCAGTCATGCCCCCTCCTGCTGACTTTGTCGCCCGAGGTCATGTTCTGTATGACAGCGTGTCGATTTTTTTATGCGGTGCGTGCGAACGCCGTGCCGGCGACGCGCAGTCCCTCGTTCGACTGCTGCAACGTTAACGACACGGGCCCGGTCGCTCCTCGCGGATGCATAACGATATCGATGGAAACCCCTGGCGCCGGCTCGGATCCTGCTGCGTGTAGCCGCGTGCATTCGACAACGTAGCGATCGTCGTCAAACACCTCGAGGTCAGCAAGGCTTGCGAAGAATGCGTTGAGCTGTGCCCGTATGTGCTGAAGGAGCGCGTCGTCGGGTTGCTCGAAAACCGCCCACCGGGTCGAGTGATCGATGATGTTGACGACTCTGAGGCAGGTTCGGCGAACGGACAGGCTCGAGGAAGTGCCGTCGGACTCATTGCCGCGACCCATGGTTCGGTTGCCCGTTAGCATGATCCGGGCGGGGCGCTGGCGCTGGAAGGCATTCAGCCCGGCGCGCGCCAGGAGTCGCTTATCTTCCTCGTCGATAGTCGCGGCCGCGTCGAACCTCCGATTGAGCCCGATCTTCGCGTCCTCCAGCGACACCCAGGTACCGACTTCCCGATCGAGGCGAGACAGCATGCCTGCAATAGCACCACCGGCCGACTGCTCTGCTCGCGTTTCCTTGTCTACGATGCGGGGAAAGTAGCCGATGAGATTCGGACTCGCGTAGCCGAGCCGTCGCATACCCTGAACGGCATCCCCGGCCGTGCTCCAGTCGTTGAAAGGATCACAGACCAGCATCGCCCCACGCTCGCGACAATAGAGCTCGGCGGCGTGGATCGCCGTCGGTCCGATGTCGGTGTCGCCGGCGCCGGGCGCGAGATAGACGAGGTCGATGTGTTCGACGGCGTTCAGCGCAAACAGCCCGGTCCCGTCCTGGCGGGAGCCGACGATGTCATAAACCGTGAGGTCGGCGCCGTCGTTGCCCTGCTGCACCGCGTCGATATAGTCGGCCCCGGTCTGCTCGGGACGATGATGAGGATACGGTTGCTCGATTCGCGCGAGCGCCGAGTCTTCGAGCTCGAGACCGACGAAACGCTCCGACGCTTCATCGAAACTGACGGTCCGGTGCAGCTCCTGGTCGATGACACGACCGTTTTCCGGGTCGATGCGTTGCAGCGTCAGGTTGAAGAGATCGTCTTCATCGACCTGGTCGTAGTCGACGGCAGCACGCAGTTGCTCCACGGAACCCGGTTCGACGGCCCTCAAAACCAGCGCCGTGCCCTCGGCCGGGATAACCAGCATCGAACCCTTCGCACCGTTAGCGACGCGGACGACATAGAGTTGGCCACCACCATGCTCGAAAAATTGCTGCACCGCTGCAGAGAGTCCCGAGCGGTTCCAGGGCTCTCCGAAACGACGATGGAACTCGGCGTAGCTCCTGACCAGAACCGGTGTATTCAGAGGCCCGCGAAGCGCGCGGCCGACGAACGCAGCGACGGTCTCCGCAGAGACATCGATCGGCTGGTCCATCGCTGAAATCTCGGTGACCGTTATCCCGTGGTCGACTAGGTCTGACAAGCGCTTCTCCGTGTGACTTCATCGCCACAGCGCAAGTGTATCGCGAGCCCGGCCGCGGAGGTAAGTCAATGGCCTGTGACATGAGAACGCTGCGTGAAGTACGGCGGCTGTTTTCTACAACAGACGTTCGATGAGGAGTCTTTCGGAATGATTGAGCGGTCGCTTACTGCAGCGGGTTCAGTAGGTGGCTGCAACACCTCTGCTTTAGCTGCAAAGCAGGATCAGACGATCAGTCGATTTTGCCGTCAAGCAGGGCTTGGATGTTGTTCGCCGCTTCCTTGCTGGTGCTCATTACACTGACCAGCACCTCGCCATCTTGCGACTTCTGAAAAGCAATCTTCATTGGCTTCTCGTGGCGGGGAGCTTTGAGACGGGTCTCGAAAAGATAGCCGTCGAGCTCTTCCAGTGCTCGCGCCCGGCTGACAAGGCCTGCTGCTGGCGGTCGCGCAGGATGTCGGGCAACGAGAGCCTGGACGACCTGGTCGAGCTCGGCATCGGAGACCATTCGCTCGGCGACAAACTCAAAGCCGACCTGGTCTGTAGGAATCCACTGACCATCAACCAACGTGAGCGACTGCCACGGCGAGCTGGGTTGGAATCGGATTTCTGCGCCTTCGGAGACGCCAAGCTCTATCATCTTACCTTTAATCAGCGGTAAAGCGACATCCGGTCGATACAGGATTCCGGTTGTAAAATAGGCCGACCGAAGACGTTCGCCCTCGATGTTTGTCGGGGAGGAGCCCCGGCCGAACCCTCCTAACATCAACACATCCGGGTCGTTGAGCGCAGCCTCGAGTGGGTTGAAAATGGAATCCAGAAACTGTTGCGACGGCACATCATCATAAAACTTGATGTACGCCTGCTCAAAATTTGCCTCTTGAGCGATCACATCGCCTACCGCGAGAAAAGACAACATGAACCAGACAAACAACAGCGCGCGCATACCAAGCCTCCCTGTAGAGTCATCAACGCCGGTGAAAGCGCCGGCATCGGAGCGGACCAAGCATTGCGGATACAAAAGGTGATTGCAACAATTCTGTTTTGACTGCAGAACAGGTGATGCTGTCGATGAAACAGGATGTTTGATCCGCTAGACTCGAGCTTGTCGCAAGTTCCTCCTCAGATTAGTCGAACCACGCCAGGTAAAAGGTCGCGTTATGAAACGACTGGTTAGTCTCACTTGTTTGCTTTTGATCACATCCCATGCATTCGCCAGGGACGTTCCCGCAGAGTGGCCTGAGTGGTTGCGTGAAGCAATGATGCGAGAGTCAACCACAAACAAGACAAAGAAGTTCAGCATTGCGGACGATAGGATCTCGGGCGTGGTCAAGGGCAGGTTCACCGAAAAGCCCTCATTGAATGACGACTACTGGTACTTTTCAACGGACATCAAGGCCGACTCGGACTTGATGTGCTGGATCTTTCCGGAGGCTGTCGATTCCGCGTCCACGACCGCTGGCATTGCTGAGAACCTGATCGAGCTGAGCGTAGAGAAGCGGGGCGGAGATTACCTGAAGCGCCTTTACTACCAGGAGGTTTCCAACCATGAAGGCTCACCTGTTCTTGCTTTGGAGTGGCTTTACTTCACAGGGCCGGAGGAGAACAGGCAGATAGGCTTGGTAAAAGTCCGAACTGCACTGGTAGGAGAGTCAAGCGTGGTCTGTGCACACACCAGCGTTGGTTATCGCGAAACGTTCAGGCAGGCATTCGACCATCTAATGGCGAATATCGTCGTGCAGCGTAACCAGAACCCTTACTACGAAACGCTGCATAGCTTTAGCATCGAGGACACGCCGGTTGGTTTCGCTCGTATCTGGATGACGGAGGATGCGGACGGCGATACCGAGATTTACACGACGGACGCGATGCTAATGGCCGTCGACGACAGGAGCGTATCAACCACGGATGGCTGGAGCCTCGAGTATTCCTTTCCGAATGGCGAACTGATCAACCAGTACACTTATTCGTCGGAGAATGGCAATCCCGTCATTAACGCCCAGATCAAATATGAGGAAGAAAACTGGGTAGTCAGCGGCACGGTGCAGGGTAAGGAGCTTCTCACTCCTATCGATAGCGACATTGCTCTGACCTCAACTCTTGGTCAGCTTCAGCGGGTTCGCGAAATGATCGGCGCAGAGGAGACCGAACCTGTCGAACTGCACATGTGGTTGCCAGACGTTGATCCGACAGCCCTTTCCACGGCCGAGATAACGATGACCGAGAGCGACAAGGGCACACTGGAATTGGGCCCGGTAATGTTCGATGCCGAGTTCGATGTGCATGGAGATCTCAAGCGTGGGACTGCTGACGTGGGTGGCTTAACGATGGAGATCACCAAGGTTTGGGAGCAGGGCTCTCCATAGCGATGTATCGCTGGATAGGTGCATTGCTGGCGTCACTCGGCACGGCCGCTTATGCCCAGTCGGACACAGGTTTGTACTTGTACGAAATAGATGTGGTCGGCGGCGAAGCAGGAATCCTTGCGGAAAGCTCACTGGCCATTGACCTGTTGGCCCAGGACCCTGGCCGGCTCGTACAGGCGCTAGGCGAAACCACGGTATCGATTCAGTCTGCGGGAGTTCATGGGATTCGTGTCACCCTGAATGGCGATGATCACTTCACGGGACAACCCGATGCTCGGCTGACGAGCAGTACCTGGGTCGTAGACTTTGACCAACCTCCTGTTCAATCTCTTCTGCAAGACCTGCGGGCGGCGTCACTAAAGGGAGAGGTAGTCCAACCGAGCGACGTGACTCGTTTCACCTACGAGCAGATAGGCGACAAGCACTACCGCACCGGCTTTGATATCGCGTCACAGGTCGCAGATTCACTGGAAGGAGACTGCACTGAGCACGCTGTATTGAACGCTGCCCTGATGCGCGCCAACGGCTTTTCGGCACGCGTAGTACTGGGAGTGATCATTGTGTTGAACGAGCAAGGAGCAACGGCAGCGGGCCATGCATGGAATGAAATCTACCACGATGGCGGTTGGCACATACACGACGCAACCTTGCCGATGGAAGACCCAGATGTACGTCGAGTCTTCTATTTGCCCCTGAGTTCACTGTCTGACGAGGGCCCGGGCTACGCCATGGAGTTATTGGAGTTCGCCTTTCTGCGTCCGACGAAAATCCATTTGTTGGAGTAGCGTCTGACTATGGGCTACGCGGTTCAGGCCTGCGAATGCTGGCCCAGCATACTGGACGCCGACTACTGAGCTAACGCCGGCCGAGCAATGTCGAGCTCGATTCTGATTGGCTCAAGGAACGCTTCCGGTAGCCGGTTGTCGTTCGCTACCGGGATTGTCGCCTTTCGACCGACAACCTCACGCACCAGGCGGAAGTCCCTTTTCCGCTGCCCGGAAGCAGGGTCAGGCGGCGACACTGAATAGACAACGCCGGCCGAGATTTCGATACGCGCGCGCAGAGAGAGTTCGTGCGTCGACGTTCTGTCGCTGTCTGGCACATGCAGGCCCAGCCCCGTAGCGCAAAATTGATCTCCGCTGTAGTCCAACCTGAGATTTCGTGTTCTTACAACCTGCCCGTTGCGCCTCAGCGTTGCGGACAGGTCATAAAGGTAGCTGGGGTCATTCGATTGGGGATACACGAGCGCGATGTCTTTAAGCGGAAACCGGTCCGCCCCGTTTCTCGCGAGGATAGTGGTCGCGACGCAAGCGTCTTCGATTGCGATGAACCGGAGCGTCTGATGCTCTGAGAGGACGTCTTTGAAGAATCTGTTACCGTAGACCTTGCTGCCGATCAGCAACTCCGTATCTTCTTCGCCATCCTCGTTCACGGTCACAATCTCCCACCTGAAATACAGCGACGGGCTCGAGAACAACTTGGTGACCTTCACGTCGAGCGCCGGAATCCTGAAGTTCCCCTCGGGACTGATGGGGAGATTAACGACGCCACGCCCTCGTTCTTCGGCGCAGCCTGTGTCACCCGATGCGGAAAACAGACTACTGACGATGCTTGTGGTCCGGCATTTCCAGGTAATCCTGACGCTACGTTGCAGCTCGTCTACATGCCGATAGTTTTCTATATGTCCATCGACCGCCTCTGTGTCGATCCTCGCGGAACAGCCCGCAGCGGTCGCCAGTGCAGAAACCAGTAGGAGCGTGCGGAGTCGATTGAGCATGGACTTGGCGTTATCCGGCAGATGTGATCGCGGACATCAGTTTTGAATACCAGGTCGCATCTTATCGGAACGTCCGTCTTTTTCGGAAGCCGTCATTGTAGCCCAACAAATCGGAGCAACCGTTTCGAGTTGACGCAGGATGCGAACTTGCGACAGTCTCTGCCATCCATATTCGATGACGTTTGCGAGGGACAAAGGATCATGACCCAGGAACTGAAAGCCAGCTACGTCATCGCCGTTGCTGAACAGCTGTCCTTTGTCTCGGCGTTTCTGGGTGGCGTATCGGCCACTATCCTCTTCAGTGTCATCATATTCTCGTCGGATAAGCGTGTGGTCGCGTTCGTGGTTGCCACATCGACACTGTCTGCTTGCAGCCTCCTGGTTGCCGTGGTCGCCGGCTGGAGACTGATAATCGGTTTACACCCGGACCTTCCATTCACCCCGGATCCGCAGAAGATAAACCTGCTGTGGAATACGTTGATTGCGTCCTACGGCCTCGGTGTTAACAGCCTGATCGTAAGCATCGGGCTTTCGGGGTGGATCCGTTCGCCTCGAATTGGAATTGTCACGTCCGTCATCGCAGCCGTTTCGATCTTCTTCTTCGCGACCACCAGCATTTACGGGTGACTCGAGCCAGTGCATCAGAAAGCGCTTAGGCCGCGCTGATGATGCGTTGCTGTTCAATGAGACCACCGTAGGAGCGGCATCTTGCCGCGATCGCGGCTGGAAGCCGCTCCTACCACGCTGACCATTGGCCGGTAGCAATGCGTCAACAGCTGCGAGCCTGTCTGGAGACGTCGGGGCGGCAGCGCCGGCCAAGCAGCGGTCGCTCAAGACTCGCTATGGCTGTCTGCCGATGACTCAAGTGCCCTCGATATCGTTCCATGACGAGCGAGAATATGGGCGTAAATCAAGACGGAGATTCCACCAAAAACAAGCGTCGCCAGCACGTCATTGGTGTCGAATGGATGCTCGCCCAACAGGTTGAGCATTTCGTACGCGATAAGCCCGGCAATAACGATTCCAACGAGCCGCCAGTCCCAGCTTGTGCCGCGCCCGGACATCGTGAGGATCATGAAGATGGCGGCTACCGTGCCGAGGGAGTTACCAATCGTATCCGCGATGACCCAATCGTTTATGTCATTCGCATAGATGTACGGCCGGTAGAAACTTCTGGCCATCTCCGTCAGGAAGAATGCGGTAATCCCGATGCCCAACGTCCACTTCTTCAGCGTCGTGTAGTCGTTTCGCGAAACCAGGTAGTGGCGAACGCCCCAGGCGATGAAGGGAATCAGGAAAAAAGGGATGAATCTATCCAAGACGCGACAACACTCCGACCGGCCAGTTTGTTACCGTTGTCGATCCAAAAAACCTGCCAACCCGCAAGTCGACGTTACGCTATCGGCCGCGCAGCGGCCAGTCGCCTTGTTTTCGTCGGCGCCGAACTAGCGACAATCCTCTTTTCAGGAATAGGAGATCGGAGCTTCCTTCGCTCGGGCGGCCGGTCATTGCTTCGCCGAATCGAGCCACTCTCGCGCCTCCTTGATCGTACGAGCGACGTGGGTCTCGATCTGGATGTCGTCCACGAACGTGGCCCACATTCTGGACAGACCGAACGCCAGGTCCTGACTAGCTGCAACGGCGACACGAAATGAAACATCTCGCGAAACGACTTCGCGATCCAGTGCCTCCATCCGACGGATTTCATCGGTCGCGACGTCAACTCTGTCCGCCCCGGTGAAGTCCCAGAGTTGGTCGGATGCCGCGAAGTCAGTAGCGTAGACGCCTTCGAGCATCTCCAGTATCTCAGATCCGGTGACTACGCCTCGCCCTGTAAAGGCAAGTACAGACCCTCCCTTTTCCCGCGCCATCTCAATCGGCATCGCTTCTCCTCTGGTAATTCTAGCGACGGCCATTCCGACCAAAACGCAAGTCTGGAATCAGCGGGTGACCCCCTTCTCACCGATCACCACTGAACGGATATAGCCGGCTCAGTTGAACTAAGCCTACCTCAAAAGGCCTCGACAACGGTTATGTTCAAGATACGTGGGCAAGAGGCAAGCGCCATCGGATCGATGAAACGAGCTCGCGACATCCGACGCGTCGTGACCTGCCGCCCATCATCCAATAAACAAAATGCCGGATTCAGCGGCCCCTTTCACGTAGCCGATAACGCCCTTTCAACACACGAGTGAATGCGATTCTGTATAGACTGTCGGCATGGCGAACACGATTGAAAAGAAGTACCCGGGCGTTGCGAAAAACATCCCACGCATCGCGCTCTGCGAGCGGCCGACACCCGTCGACGTAAACGAGATCGTCGTCGACGGCGCGCGCATCGCGGTCGCCATCAAGCGCGACGACCTGACGTCGCCGGTATACGGCGGCAACAAAGTCCGGAAACTGGAGTACCTGCTGCGCCGCGCGAGGGACCTCGGCGCATCGCGCGTCGCGACATTCGGCGCCGTCGCGTCGAATCATGCGACGGCGACATCGATCTTTTCGCAGCGGGAGGGCTTCAGTTGCACCTGCTTCCTGTCGCACCAGACTCGAACACCCGCGGCCGGTCGGGCGCTCAACATGCACAACCGTCTTGGCACCGAGATCGTCGAGTTCGGCGGTAGCCGCCACGAGCGAATCGCGACGATCAGGCGAACGTTGCGTGGACAGAAGGCCAGCATCGTGCCGCTCGGCGGCACCTGTCCGCTCGGGGTCGTCGGCGTTGTCGACGCCGGGCTCGAGCTGGCCGCGCAGATTGAGGCCGGGGAGCTGCCGCAACCGGCCGAACTCTACGTCGCGATGGGCACGGTCGGAACCGCCGCCGGAGTTGCGATCGGCCTTGCGCTCGCCGAGTTGCCGACACGCGTTCACACCGTTCGGGTCACTGATGAGTCCGTCGCAAGCCCCGCCATCCTCGCGCATGTCATACAGAAAACGGCGGCGTTGCTGAAACGGGCGGACCCGTCAATCCCGGCGGACCTTGCTGACCGGGTCAACGTCAATTACCGGCCGGAGTTCTTCGGCCCGGGCTATGCGAGGATGACGCCGGAGTCAGAACGGGCGGTGTCAATCGCGGAGGAACAGCTGGGGCTCAAGCTTGAGAATACGTATACCGGTAAAGCGTTCGCGGCACTGCTGGCCGATCGCCGCTCCGATGTGCAGACGATGTTCTGGAACACGTACAATTCGACACCGCTGCCGGTGGATACCGCAAAGCCCGACGACGTGTCGGGCATTCCGGAAGCGTTTCTTTCGTATCTCGACTGAGGCTTATCTCGACTGAGGCTTGTCGGCGGGGGCTTGCTCGTCGCCCTGCTCTGACTTGCGCGCGGCCTGCTCGTCTTCGGCCACTTCGGCCTCGCGCTTCTTGCGCGCGATTTCCTCGAGCATCAGGTCAAGCCATTCCGACACGCAACTGCCTCTGGGAAAAGGTCAAGGAGCCAGGGCTATTCTGGCGGTATGCAATTCGGCGCGCCGCCCGACGTCTGCGCCTCATTGTACAGGGGCAGCGTCACGCTGAACTGGCCGACGAGCTGATCGATTCGCCGTTCGCTGGACGGGTGCGTTGACAGGAACTCCGCCGGCGCCTTGTCCGCCTCGGCATTCATGTTCTGCCATAGCGGCACGGCCTGGCGCGGGTCGAAACCGGCCCTCGCCATGTACTTAAGCCCGATGACGTCTGCCTCGCTCTCCTGCGCGCGTGAGAACGGCAGCGCGATACCGAGCTGCTCACCGGCCTTCAGTGCTTCATAGGCCGTGTAAGTAGCGCCCTGGTTGCCCCCACCGATCAGCACAGCGACAACCTGCACGCCAACACCGGAGAAAGAGCCCCGTGATGCGCGTTCGTTCGAGTGCCGCGCGGTCACATGCGCGATCTCGTGTCCGATCACGGCCGCGAGCTGGTGCTGGTTTCGCGCCGCCTTCAGGATGCCCTTCATAACGCCGATTTTGCCGCCCGGCATTGCGAACGCGTTGACCGCGTCAACGTCGAAGATTGCCATCTCCCACTCGATCTGCGAATGAGGCTCGTCGAGTGCAAGGACAAGATGGTTGGCGACGCAGGCAATGTAGTCGATCGTCGCCTGGTCGGTCATCAGCGGCATCCCGGCTTTCATTTCCGCAAACTGTTTCGCTGCAAGCGCTTCGAGTTCGTCATCGGACTTCAGGATGACCTGCGAGCGGCCGGTCGGTGACGTGGCGCAGGCGGTCAGGATGACCAGTCCGGCCATCAGGGCAATAAGGTTTCTAAGGCGAATCATAAGCATCAGCAATCCATTGTCGTTTGCGCATTATAGCGCTGCATGCAGTTTTCGACTGCTTGTACGCGCCCAGGTTCCTTTTTGGCCTAGCGCGGCAGGCGCGATTCGAACTGTTCGCGCCAGCGGCCGGCTGCCAGTCGCTCCAGCGCGCTGTCGACGCTGTGCACCAGGCGCTTCTGCAAAGGCTGTTTAATCTTGAACGTCACCTGGTAGATGTCGCGGTCTGCGGCGATGCTGCTCAAAAGTTCATCGCTGGTCATGATCTCATCGGCGAGCCCGAGCTCCAGCGCCCGGATGCCGTACCAGTGCTCGCCCGTCGCGACCTTTTCGAGATCGAGGTCGGTCCGGTACCTGGCAACCGCGTCCTTGAACAGCAGGTGCACGTCCTCGAGTTCTTCGCGCAGTTTGGCACGGTCCTCGTCCGTGTTCTTGCCGAACATCGTCACGGTGCGCTTGTACTCACCGGCGGTAATCTGTTCGAAGTCGACGCCGCGCTCGTCCAGGAATCGATTGAAGTTCGGTATCTGCGCCAGCACGCCGATGGATCCAAGGATCGCGAACGGCGCCGCGTAAATCCGGTCGGCGACGCAGGCCATCAGGTATCCGCCGCTGGCGGCAACCTTGTCGACGCAGACTTTCAGCGGAATGCCGCGATCACGAATTCGGACCAGCTGCGAGGCCGCGAGGCCGTGTTCGTGTACGACCCCGCCGTGATTGTCCAGACGGACGATGACTTCGTCATGCTCGTTCGCGATTTCCAGGAGCGCAGTTATCTCCTGTCGCAGCGCGTCGACGCCGCTGGCCTTGAGATCGCCCTTGAAGTCCAGGACGAAGCTGCGCGGTTTTCCGTCCTCTTTGTCGGCTTCCTTCTCCTGCTGCTTGCGCTCTTTTAACGCCTTCTTCAGCGCCGCCTTGCCGAGCACGGCGCGGTTCAGCATGTCCGCCAGGTGCCGGTACTTCTTGTTCAGGTTCTCGATGACGAGCTCATCTGCACCCTGTCGTTTGTTAGCGGCAGCCGCCATGCCGATCACGACGGCAATAGCCGCAACGATCGTGATCGCCTTCAGCAGGAACAGGCCGTAGTCGGCCAGGAATTCGGTCATCGTGTCAGCCCCGCAAAATCAGACCGCAACCAGCCCGACGTTGTTCTTCTCGAGTACCTGCTCGGCACGGTAGCTGGAACGCACCATCGGCCCGGCGACGACCTCGACAAAGCCTTTCTCGAGCCCTTCCTGGCGCAGCGCGTCAAACTCGTCGGGCGTGACGAAGCGCTCGACCGGCAGGTGGTTCGGCGTCGGCCGCAGGTACTGACCGAGTGTCAGGATGTCGACGCCGGCGGCCCGCAGGTCGTCCATTGTCTTGACGACCTCGTTGTCTCTCTCGCCGAGACCGAGCATCAGGCTGGTCTTGGTCAGCACGTCAGGCCGGAATCGCTTCGCATGTGCCAGGACATCGATCGTCTGCTGGTAGCTGGCGCGTGGATCCCTGACCGGGTGCGTCAGCCGTTTCACCGTCTCGACATTCTGTGCAAACACCTCGAGCCCGGAGTCCACGACGCACTCTACGTGCGCTTCGACGCCATTGAAGTCCGGCGTCAACGCCTCGACGGCAGTCTCGGGGTTCAGCTTCTTGATTTCCCTGACGCAGGCGGCGTAGTGCGCCGCGCCCCCGTCTGCCAGGTCGTCACGATCCACAGACGTGATGACAACGTATTTCAGGCCCATCAGCTGGACGGCCTTGCCGGTGTTCAGCGGCTCCTCCGGATCCAGCCAGCCCTTCGGGTTACCCGTGTCGACGGCGCAGAACCGGCAGGCTCGCGTGCAGACCGAACCCAACACCATGATCGTCGCCGTGCCGGCGTTCCAGCATTCGCCGATATTCGGGCACATCGACTCTTCGCAGACGGTGCTGAGGCGGTGCTCATGAACAATGTTTCGGGTCGACGAGAAGCCCTTTCCGGACGGCATCTTGGCGCGCAGCCAGGAGGGCTTGTTGCCCCTGGGCGCAGGTTCGGTGCCACGTCGCTGCTTCACGCCGTTCTTGATGGCGGAGAATCCCGCCTCGGTCGTGTACTTAGCACCGCTCTGGACAATCGGGATACCGCGAAATTCCTGCTCGGGTTTGCTCATTAGAAGGTCTGAAATCCTGATTCGGCCGGATATGGTCTCACAAATTTACCGGCGGCTCGACACGCCGCCTAGTGTTGTACTTGCGGTCAATGCGGCCAGTATCAATAGCGGCGAGGAAAATAACCCGGCGTATTCATGAGGGCACAAAGCTTCCGCCTGCGGAAGAAAAGAACCCGGCGTATTCACGAGGGCACGGAGATTCCGCAACCAAAAAAATCCCGGCGTATTCACGAGGGCACAGTGTCGGGTCTGAAAAAAAACACCGTACTCACGAAGGCACAGGTTTCCAGCGTGCGAGTAAGCCCAATACCTGACCGTATTCACGAGGGCACGGAGATTCCGCAACCCAAAAAAAAATCCCGGCGTACTCACGAGGGCACAGTGTCGAGTCTGGAAAAAAAACACCGTACTCACGAAGGCACAGGTTTCCAGCTTGCGAGTAAGCCCAATACCTGACCGTACTCACGAGGGCACGGAGATTCAGGCTGCAAAAAAAATCCCGGCATTCGCCGGGAGAGTCAGGGGGAATCCAGAGCAGATCCAATGTGATCTGTGGTCTGTACGCCAGAAGAATTAATGCAGTCGCGACCAGCTGACGAGCTTCACTGCGCTGCGCTGCAGGTCGAAATTCCGTGCAAGTACTGCCTCGATGTCCTTGCTGTCCGACTGTTTGTCCATCGGCTGGCTGAGTTCGACAACACCGCTGAACTCGTTTCCGCCGTGGTACTGGGCATCGGTCAGGATGAACTGTGTGTAGTACTTTGCAGACATGTTCGACAGCCTACCGAGTGTCCCGGGGCTCGACTGTGAGGCATCGCACAAAACTGAGATCCGACATAATCCGGTGCGCAAACCTGTACATTGGGATCTTCAGGTCGTAAGCGCTGGTCAAACCTGAAAAAGTTTGAGCGAAGTCCGGAAATCGACCGAATTTTTCGATATTCGTGTGTTGTGTTAAATAAACCGGCAGAAAAGCGCACAATGCGCCATCTGGCGGTCGATCCAGGATCTGACCGTTACCGCTGCCCGTACCCAGGAATTGATTGAAATGTCTGACTTTCTTCGCCGCGTTACCACCACGCTTGTCTTTATTGGCCTTTCGAGCGTTGCCTACGCACAGGACGAGCTGCGCTCGACTTTCTTCAAGGAGGCGGACGCCGCCCGCGCCGCCGCCGAAGCAGCGAATGCCGAGTTGCTGGCGCCGCGCAGCTGGTCTCGCGGCGTGCGGGAGTACGAGCAGGCCGAACAGGCGCTCAGGCGAGGTCGCAGCATCGACAACGTTCGCTCCAATGCTGCGGACGCGGCCGAGTACTTCAACACCGCCGCCGCGGCTGCCAACCTGGCGACGACAGCACTCTCGCAGGTTCTGAAGAGCCGCCAGGACGCGGCCAATGCGCTGGCACCGAAACTCGCCCCTGACATCTGGGAGCGCGCACAACGAAGCTTCGGCGATGCCATCCGTCTGCTGGAGCGCGGCGACCTGAAAGGCGCACAACGAGAAGACATCGAAGCTACGACGCTGTACCGCGATGCCGAGCTCGTGGCCATCAAGTCGCAGTACCTGAGCGAGACGCGACGCCTGCTGTCGGACGCCGACCGCGCGCGCGTCGGCCGCTTTGCCCCGATCACGCTGGCCAAGGCGAAGGAACTGCTGGCCCGAGCCGAGAAGGAACTCAACGAGAATCGCTACGACACGGACCTGCCGCGCAATCTCGCAAAGCAGGCGAACTACGAAGCCAAGCACGCGATCTATCTCTCCGAAATCGCGCGCAAGATCCGGGATAAGTCACTGACGCCGGAACAGCTGGTCTTGAGCTGGGAAGCGGCGTTGCGCTCGATCTCGGATGCGGCCGACATTCTGCCCAACATGGTTGACGGCCCGGACAACCTGGCAAACGAACTGGTTTCCCACATCGAATCGCAGCAGGACACGATCCAGCGACTCGAGCAGGAACAAGGCGAGAACGCGATCCGTATCGCCGATATGGAAGACGAACTCAGGGCGCTCGACGAGCGTCTCGGCGGCGCTACGGCCGAGCGAGCAGCGCTCGTGCAGCGTCTCGAGGCGCAGGCGCGCGTCAAGGAGCAGTTCGAGCGCGTCGAAAAGATGTTCTCGGACAGCGAGGCTCGCGTCTTCCGCCAGGGCAATACGGTCATTTTGCGCCTCGTCGGCCTGAATTTTGCGAGCGGCGACTCGAAGATACGGCCGGAGAGCTTTGACCTTTTAGCCAAGGTTGAAAAGGCGATCGACGTCTTCCCGCGCAGCGAGCTGATCATCGAGGGCCACACGGATGCCTACGGCGGCGACGACTTCAACCAGAAGCTGTCGCAGGACAGGGCCGAGTCGGTCAAGCAGTACATGATCAACGCGATGCGAATCCAGGACTTCCGCCTGATTGCGACCGGTTACGGCGAGACTCGCCCGCTGGCCAGCAATGAAACCGAGTCCGGTCGAACGAAGAACCGGCGGATCGACATCGTCATCAAGCCGAATCTCGAAGCAACCAGCTAGTAGCCCGACCACCTCACCGATTGCGCGGGCTCTCGCGAGCCCGTTGTCTGCACAAGACCTTTTTTTTCCTCAATCGGAAATACACCCGGGTATTCCGCTCAATCGCAAAAGCCCTTGTGCAGACAACGGTCTGACCGAGCTTACCCACGAATCGGTGAGGTGGTCGGGCTCGCTTGTCTCACCGACAGCGCGAGCTAGATACTCGTGACCGTTTGCCACCACGCGGCGATGAACATCGCCGTTGCCGGGTTCGCCAGGTAACCGT
>JAAUXY010062504.1_pt1 | contig 17595 bp, 14 predicted proteins | sample 7278121 | NCBI WGS metagenome assembly JAAUXY01 (sample SAMN14350117, study PRJNA611818) | marine sediment metagenome | isolation source: surface marine sediment (1.8m) | place: French Polynesia: Moorea | collected 2018-08 | reverse complement strand
TCCTGGTCGTCGGCCTGGCGCCAGGACTGCGCGGCGCAAACCGGACCGGCCGACCGTTCACCGGTGACTTCGCGGGAGACCTACTTTACGAGAGCCTGCGTGATGCCGGACTTGCTTCGGGTCGTTACGATAGGCGCGCCGACGACGGGCTTGAACTGCAGAACTGCCGAATCACCAACGCGGTCCGCTGCGTGCCGCCGCAGAACAAGCCGACAGGACCGGAAATCCGCACCTGCAGGCGCTTTCTGACCGAAGAGATTGCGGCGATGGCGGATCTCAAGATCGTGCTGGCGCTCGGCAAGGTCGCGCATGACAGCGTGATCACCGCGCTCGGCCTGCGGCCCGCGAGAGTTCCCTTCAAACATGGGAGCGTGCGGCCGGTTTCGGCACCGGACGGCCGGACCCTGCAGGTCGCCGACAGCTATCATTGCTCACGCTACAACACCAGCACGCGCCGCTTGACCAAGGAGATGTTCGAGCAGGTCATCGCCCAGGTGGCCAGCGCCGCGAGATAAGGCTCGGCGGATCGAGCTGCGCGGCCAGCTGCTATTGCAGGTCTCGCTTCAGGATCCGCGCCTTCTCGCGCTGCCAGTCACGGTCGCGCTCGACATGTCGCTTGTCGACCTTGCGTCGGCCGCGGGCCAATCCCAGCTCCAACTTGGCTCGCCCGCGCTGATTGAAATACAGGTTCAACGGAACCAGAGTGACGCCTTCGCGACGCACCTGACCGATGAGCCGATTGAGCTCGCGCTTGTGCAGAAGCAGCTTGCGCGGCCGCTTCGGCTCATGATTGTCGCGTGAGGCGGCCTCGTATTCCGGGATATGAGCGTTGATCAAATAGATCTCGCCATCCCTTTCGCCGGCATAGGCCTCGGTGATGCTGGCCCGGCCCTGACGCAGAGACTTCACCTCGGTGCCGGTCAGCACCAGGCCGGCCTCCATCGTCTCCTCGATCGCGTAGTCGTGGCGTGCCCGGCGGTTCCTGGCGACGAACCGATCGGTCGCGCGGGGCTTGGTTGCCATGGTTCGGGGCCGGCCTCAGATAAGATCCAAGTCCTTCAAGGCGCGTTCGACCTTTGCCTTGCTCTCATCCGCAATCTCGCAAATCGGCAGGCGCGCCTCGCTAGAGCACAGTCCGAGCAGACCAGCCGCGTACTTGACCGGTCCCGGGCTCGCCTCGCAGAACATCGCCTGATGCAGCGGAAAGAGCTGGGCGTTGATCCGCGTCGCTGTCGCGATGTCGCCACTTTGCCAAGCCTTGTGCATTTGGCTGCACAGGCTGGGCGCGACGTTCGCGGTCACCGAGATGCAGCCATGGCCACCGCTGGCTAGATACGCCAACGCGGTTGCGTCTTCACCCGACATCAGGCTGAAGCCCGGGCCGCAGGCGGCCGCTTCGGCCAGCGGGCGGGCGAGATCGGTGGTCGCATCCTTGCACCCAGCGATGTGAGGCAACTTGGCCAGCTGCGCCATGGTATCGACTGACATGTCGATCACGCTACGCGGCGGAATGTTGTAGATGAGGATCGGCAATTGGGCCGCGTCCTGCACCGCCTTGAAATGTTGGTACAGGCCGGCCTGGGTCGGCTTGTTGTAGTAAGGCGTGACAACCAATGCGCCGTCGGCGCCAGCCTGCTTGGCGTGCACGGCCAGGTCGATCGCCTCGGCCGTGCTATTCGAACCGGCGCCCGCGACCACCGGGATTCGCCCGTCTGCCACCTCGACGCAAAGCTCAACGACCCGTTTGTGTTCCTCGTGGCTCAGAGTCGGCGATTCGCCCGTTGTGCCGACCGGAACCAGGCCATCGGTGCCTTGTTCGACATGCCAATTGACGATTTCTGCGAAAGATTGCTCGTCCAACGCGCCGTCCCGAAACGGCGATATCAAGGCGACAAACGATCCCCGGAAAGTGGTTAATGCGCTGTCCGCAGCCATGGTTTCTCTCGTTTTGTGACGCTCGGCTACTTGGCCTACTCAGCAAGGCGGGCGGCGGAACATAGCCGCTCAGCCACCAGACCGGCAAGCGCAGGACCGGTCCGGTGCTTGTTGAAGTCGTCCGTAATCCGTAAATTAGGGGCCAACGGCGGGGCACCGAAAATCGTGCCCCGCGGTTATTTGAAGGGCAACAGAAAGGCCCATCGAGTGCCGCTGAAACACCCGTTGGCTTTCATACTGGGGCTCCTCATCGCCTCTCTCAGCTTGACGGCGCCCCTGGCCGCGGACCAGTTTCAGTTCGGTGCCCTGCTCCCCGAAGACGCGACCGCATACTCCAAAGCATTTCAGGCCGCCAAGCGAGGCAAATGGAAGTCGGTGTATGGCCTCGTCAAGGGCGTCCAAGACAATGTCCTGCTAGACGTTCTGCGCTGGAAGGACTTGCGCCGAGGCGCCTCGCACCATGACTTCGAAGACTACCGACGCTTTCTCACCCGCCATCCGAACTGGCCGAACCGAAATCGACTGATTCGGCAAGCCGAAGAAGCGATGGACAGCAAGCTGTCCGATCAAAGCGTGCTGGACTGGTTCGCTCGAAATGCCCCACGGACCGGCAGGGGGGCCACGTTCTATGCCCGCGCCTTGATACGCCGAGGGGATCAGGAGGCCGCTCGCCGCGAAGTGCGCCGCGCCTGGTCGAAATTGACCCTAACGCGCGATCAAGAGAAACAGTTCTTGAGGGAATTCGGAGCTTGGATCGACGAGCCAATGCACATTGCTCGGCTCGATCATCTGCTGTGGGAGGGGCACCGCTATGCGGCGCGCCGTCAGGCCAAGCGCGTGCCAGCCAACTGGCGAAAGCTGGCCGACGCGCGCCTTCGCCTGCGCCGCAGCCGTGGCGGCGTGGACCAGGCTATTCGACGCGTGCCGGGCTCCCTGATCAAGGATGCCGGATTGATCTACGAGCGCGTACGCTGGCGCCGGCGGCGCGGCAAGCGCGAGGAGGCAGCGACCCTGTTGGCCGAGCTCGCCGGTCCGCAGCGGCGCCCCGATCTCGTATGGAAGGAACGGGCGATCCTCGCGCGATGGAGCTTTCGCGAGGGCGAAGTGCTGCGCGCCTACCAACTGGCCAGAGAACACGACCTCAATGCGATTGCCCACCGCGTGGAATATGCGGAAGCGCAGTTCCTATCCGGCTGGTTCGCCATGCGGCTGGGGCGGCCGGACCGTGCGTTCAGCCACTTCCGCGCCCTGCATGATGCCGTTGAATACCCGGTCAGCCTGGCACGCGGTGCCTATTGGGCGGGACGCGCGCTGGAAGCCGGCGGCAGACCCCGTCAGGCACAGCACTGGTACGGCGTGGCGGCGAGATATGAGACCACTTTCTACGGCCACACCGGCGCCGCCGCTGCCGGGGCAGCACCTCCTTCATCGCTGCCGACGGGCCCAGCGCTGGACGCGACCGACGCGGTGCGCTTCGCCTCACAGTCGTTGCCGCAGGTGATCACACGCCTGTCCGAGATTGGGCAAGACAAGTTGGTCGAAGTTTTCTTTCGCCATCTGAGCCGTTCTCCGCAAGGCACGGACGAACGGCTGATGACTCTCGTCTTGGCGCGTTCGATCGGTCGCCTCGACCTTGTCGTGGTTGCCGGCCGCCACGGAGAACGGGATCACGTGATCCTGCCACAGCATGGCTATCCTCAGGTGCAGCCGCAATGGCGCTTGCCCCGGGCCAAGCGGGCGGAGCCGGCGCTCGTCCATGCCGTGATCCGCCAGGAAAGCAACTTCAATCCGCGTGCGATCAGTCGAGCCGGGGCGCGGGGCCTGATGCAGCTGATGCCCGCCACCGCCAAGCGGGTGGCGCGCAAGAGCCGAGTTCGGTACGCCCGGAAGAAGCTGACTGCAGATCCGAACGTCAATCTGCTGCTGGGCAGCACGTATCTCGATCTGCTGTTGGAGCGCTACCGGGGCTCCTACATCCTGACCTTGGCGGCCTACAACGCCGGTCCCAGCCGGGTGAAGAAATGGATCCAGCAGTTCGGCGATCCGCGTGATTCGATGGTCAATGCCATCGACTGGATCGAGCTCATTCCGTTCGAGCAAACCCGCAACTATGTCCATCGGGTGCTCGAGGCGGTGCCGGTCTATCGCCGGATATTGAATGATGAATTGCGTCCCGGTCGTCCAGACTTCACGATCGATCTGCTACGGGGTGCAAACCCGCCCAAGACTGCGGCACGCCCGTTGCCCCGGCCGAAACCATCAAAGGAAGCGCGCGAGCAGTCTGCGAGTCCGACTTGAGCTTAACCGGCGGCTGACTGAGCGCGATCCATAGAGGACCTTTCGCCCATGGCGGACACCCCACCATCGGTGTTCGACGGCCCGATCAGAGCATGTGTCTTTGACGCCTACGGAACGCTGTTCGACGTCCATTCCGCAGCCGCTCGGTGCCGGGCGGACCTCGGTGACAAGGCCGATGCAATGTCCGCCACATGGCGCGACAAGCAGCTGCAGTACACTTGGCTGCGCAGCCTTATGGGCAGACACGTCGACTTCTGGCAAATCACCAGCGACGCGCTGGACTTCGCGATGGAAAGCGTCGGCTTGAACGACTCGGCGCTGCGCCAACGTCTGCTAGACTGCTATATGACGCTGGACGCATATACCGAGGTGCCCTCCGTGCTTGGCAGTTTGAAGTCTGGCGGATTTGCGACGGCTGTGCTTTCGAACGGCTCGCCGGCCATGCTCGCGGCGGCTGTCGGCTCCGCCAAGGTGGCCGATGCGCTCGACCATGTGCTTTCGGTGGAAGATGTCGGGATCTTCAAGCCCGACTCCAGAGTGTATCAGCTCGCAGTCGACCGGCTTGGGGTCTCGGCCAGCGAGATCTGCTTCATGTCGTCCAATGGATGGGACATGCACGGCGCCGCGGCGTTTGGGTTTCAGGCGATCTGGGTCAACCGGTTTGGACAGGCGACCGAGCGGCTACCCGGCGCGCCACGTACGGTCCTGAAGAACCTGGAGCCGCTGCCGGGCCTGTTGGGTGTGTGAAGGGATGCGCACAGATACGCTCCCCACGATTGGAGATCTAGAGGCTGCGCGCGGCCGACTTGCCGGCCAGGCCGTGCTCACTCCGTTGCTGGAAAGCCCGGCGCTGAACAAGGCCGCCGGGTGCCGCGTCTTGGTCAAAGCCGAGCCGTTGCAGCGTACCGGCTCGTTCAAATTCCGCGGAGCCTATAATCGGATGAGCCAGCTGGACCGGCACGACCGCAAGGCCGGCGTGGTGGCCTACTCCTCAGGCAATCACGCGCAGGGCGTGGCGGCAGCGGCCCAGCAGCTCGGCATACACGCGACCATCCTGATGCCCTCGGACGCGCCGCGTATCAAGATCGAGAACACCAAGAGCTATGGTGCGGACGTCGTCACTTACGACCGCTATCGCGAGGTCAGAGAGGCGATTGGCGCTCAGATTGCCGAGGAGCGCGGGGCGGTGCTCGTCCCGCCCTACGACGACCCGGACATTATTGCGGGCCAGGGCACGTGCGGCCTGGAGCTTGCCGAGCAAGTGAGTGCCGCCGGTGCGGAGGTGGACGCCATCTTTGTGCCTTGCGGCGGCGGAGGCCTAACGGCCGGCATCAATCTCGCGATTGCCGACCGCATTCCCGGAGCCGCGGTCTATGCCGTCGAACCGGAGGATTACGACGATACGCGCCGCTCGTTTGCCGCCGGCGAGCGGCTCACGCATCCGCCCGCTCAAGGCTCGATCTGCGAGGCATTGCTTTCCTCGATGCCCGGCGCACTGACCTTTTCGATCAACCGCGAGCACTTGGCCGCGGTATTGACCGTGAGCGACCGCGAGGCCGCTGCGGCGATGGCCGAGGCGTTCTATATGTTGAAGCTCATAATCGAGCCGGGCGGCGCGGTGGCGCTGGCCGCAGTGCTGCAGCGCAAGATCGATCTACAGGGCAAGACGGTTGCGGTGGTGGCTTCAGGCGGAAACGTGGACGCGGCCGTATTTGCCCGCGCCCTAACGCCGGCCGATTAAGGATCGCACCGGCGAGCGTTCGGGTTCTTCACTGAGATCCATTTCGACGTCCGGCCGACTCGGTCGGCCGGACTGCCCAGGCCACTCTGCTCCTAAGAGCCGACCGACGCTCGAAATTTCCGCGACAGCGGATTGGGCACATCATCGGTGATCACGCCGGAGGACTTTTCCGTACTGCCCGCCGGGTCCGACTGCCCTCTAGGACCAGCCTTGACGTTGCCGTTCGATCCGCCCTCTTTCCTCTCCGCTTCGGCCACTTTCGGCCCGCTCGGCGTGCTCCGCGTGCTCTCGACCTCTTCGGCCGACGCGCCGTTGCTCTTAGGCGGTGCGATGGCCTTGGGATCGCGGTGCAAGCGTGCGAGCGTGCCCTCAACATGCGCGCCGGCTTCGATCGACAGAACGCCGTGAATGATGTCGCCGCTCATCTTGGCGCTGCGCATCAGCTCAATGGTCTCGGCCTTCACCTGACCACTTACGGTCCCGTGAATGCGCGCGGTGTCCGCCTCGATCGATCCCTTGATCTCGGCCGACTCGCCGACGGTCAAAGATCGCGACTTCAGATCGCCCTCAATCACGCCATCGATCTGCAGATCCCCCTCGCTCACGAGGTCGCCCATGATCTTCAGGTCTTTGCTGATGATCGACGGCGGCGAGGAGCGAGCCGGCGGCGATGGCCGGGTGGCGGGAGGCGTGGGAGTTTCAGACGGTGTGGTAGGAGTCTTAGGTTTTGAAGAGAACATGTTGTGCCGTTGTCTCTGCTGTCATCACAAGATGCGCGGTGGAACGCGGCAGGATCGAAGTGGCCTAAACATTACCCCGCATTGACCATGGTTGACGAGCATTATGATTTTGAACCGGAAACTCTGGCCGAATAGCCCGATGTCAAGCCGGCCGCTCCAACGCTGAGGAGCGCTCAGCCGCCGCTGGCCGTGCGAATCGGTTTCGGTCGAGGAAGACGATAGCCGAGGAGCTCTGCCGGCGTGGGGCTCGGTTTGTAGAGATAGCGCCCGGCGTGCAGGAACTTCGCCGGATCATGCGGCTTGCCGTTGGCCCAGATCTCGTAATGAAGGTGTGGTCCGGTGCTCCGCCCGGAGCTTCCCATCAATCCGATCTTCTGCCGGTAACCAACCTGCTGACCGCGCTTCACCAGGATTCGCCGCAGATGTCCGTATCGCGTCCGCAGCCCGTGGCCGTGATCGATTTCGATCAGGCGCCCGTAATTGCCCTTGCGGCCGGCAAAAGTGACGACTCCGGGCGCGCCCGCATAGATCGGCGTGTTGTAGCGCCCTGACAGATCCAATCCATGGTGTTGCGCGGGGCGCTTGGTGAAGGGATCGATTCGACGCCCAAAGCCGCTGGAGACGTAGTAGCTGTCGACCGGAGCATGAAGCGGGATCTTCGTCATCAGGTTCTTAAGCCCTTCCCACAGCTCCATCTGCTGATCGAGATGCGACAGCGACATTTCCAAGAGATCTGCTTCCGCCGGGGGCGTGGTAGAGGCGGCAATGAACGGGCCGCCCTGGCCGAGCGCCGGCATGCCTGCGCGGGCCATGAATTTCTCCACATCCAGGCTGGTCATCCGCAAGATTCGCTCGGCTTCACCGATGCGATCCGCGTTCTGCCTCGTGAGTCGCTGGATAATCGAGAATTGCTGTCTACCGAACTCCTGGCGCGCCTCTTCGGAGGCATGCATTCGTTCTTGAAGCGCGCCCTTCTCGGTCGCCAAGCGATCGCGATCGGAGATCGAAGCGTCAAGCTGGGCCGAGAGTTGCTCTATTTCCTGCCGTAACTCGCCGGTCTTGCGTTGCTCATCTGCGTGGCGGGAGCGCAGATCCTGCAACCGCGCCCAAAGCTCACTGTGCGCGAACGCCACCTTGTCGCGTTCCGACATGGTTCTGGCCAGACGCGCGTGCACCTTGCCCAGATTGGCGGCCATGACCTCATTCATGCCTTTGAAGGCCACCAGTTGATCATTCAATTGCGAAACGTGACCACGGAGACCGGCATGAATGTCTTCGGAGGCCGACTCGCCCGAGGTATCGCCCTTGCCGTCCGACTCGGTCCCTGACTGGGCCACGTCAACGTCGAAGTGACCCATCTCGCCCAGATGGCTCAGCAGGCGTGCCTGATTGCTCTGAATTTCACCGGAAACGGTGGCGACGTTTGCCTGATAGCTCTTCACCGCGTGAACGAGATCCTCATAGACAAGCTGCTGACTGTCTATGGTCGCGTTCTTGGATTCGATGACGTGCTGCTGGATGCCGACAATAGCCGTCGCCGCAATCAGCCAGAACACCACCATCAGGACGACAACCGACCCAGCAATCTGGAGGTGGCGTGGCAGCTGCAGGTAAGTGACCCGGCCAGCAGACCTGAGGAAGAACTCGCGTTCCGGAAATAGCCGCTCGATCAGACTTCGCAGATCTGCCAAAGCGTGCCTCCCACCTAACATTCGCTACGTGCGCCCACACCAACAGGGGCGCACGACCGCCATTGTCTCCCCCGTGCGTCGTGTCCTCTGATCAACCGCGATTTCTAGAGCCCGTATCACGGCGTTTAGCGTTGCCCCACGCTTGAGCCGGTTACGCTACCGTCATGTTTCCCGGTGGGCAAGGTTAACACAGGGAAAATGCGGTTAATCTTTGGGACAAGCTTTTTCATTGTTTTCAACCGCTAATTTTTCTAGCTTCATGTTATAGATTAGTCAATGTAAAGGTGAATTTGGTTAGACGTGACGGAATTGCAACACTCTTGATCCGGGGTCCCCAGGCCGGGCCAGGATGCTGAAATCGGCGGCTCGCTATCAAGGAGCCTTGCCCGTTGCGGTTCTTTGGTGAGAGCACAAAAAAAAGCGGCCGGAGCATAAAGCCCCGGCCGTCCTTGGATTCTCATTCAGGCGCCTTCACCAGGCAGTGGCCTGTCTAGACACCGCCCACATTGTCCCAATAGCGCTTGTTGAGCGCTCGCATCATGTCCTGGTGTCGAACAGCCATACAGCGGCGAACGGTGGCCCCGACCGTGGTCTCAGTGAGCCGCTGGCAGCCGGCCAGCAGCCCCTCATTGCGCTTGACCGCGCGCGCCATCTTTCCCTCAGGATCGGCCGATTGCCTGACTTCACGGAGGATATGCGCCACCTGACCGTCGGCTACGCCGCCTTCGGGAAGCCGGTTCACCAGAAGGCCGGCAAAGCGCGCGGCGCCTGCATCCGGGTTGTCCGACTCAAACACCGCTGCCGCAGCCTCGCGCAGAGGTCCGGTTGCCATCGCGACCTCGACGTCAGTCAATGGATTGGGATCGTCAGCGACCGCCTTCGGCAACAAAGTGGTCAGCGGTGAGACCCGAATTGATACCTGCTTCGGCTGGGCGCCCAGGCGGTCACGCCGAATCGAAAGACGCACGGTGGAATAACCCTGGTGCGCGCGGAACTGGGCAATGTCCGCCGCATCATATCTGCGCGTGAACCCGTCCTCGCCTAGCACCTCAACGGTCACCGTACTGCCTTCGGCCAGTCGATAGCGTTCGTTGTGTTGCGGGGGCTTGCGCTGTTCGGTCAGACAGAACGCACTCAGAATGGCCGTGCAGTTCTCGCCCTCGCAGATCATTGGAATCGCGCCATGATGCGCGACAAGCCCCAAGGGCTGCGGCGCCGCCTCCACCGGTCCGGCCAGTGTCGTCGCCACCCACGTCGTGACCAGAACAGCCGCCAATTTAGCAAAAGCTCTCATGGGTCCCTCCTTTGGCTTGCCGCTGTCGATGGCCTCCTTGAAGCCAGTGAAAGCATCTCACCGGCCGCCGGTCGGGTCAACGCAGCTAATCTGCCTTCGGCGGACAGGTCGATCAGAGGCTGGAGATCCATTGGGATAAGGCGCTTCCGATCTCGTCTGGCGCGTCCTCCTGGATGAAGTGGCTGCCCTTAACCGTTAGCTCCTGCTGGTTAGGCCAGCCGCGACAGAACTCGCGTTGAGCACCGGTCAGGATGGCACCTGGCTCGGCGTTGATGAACAGCTTTGGCACTTCGCTCGCGGAAAGCCAATCCGCATAATCCTGAACGATGGCGAGCACCTCACCCGGCTCGCCATCGAGTGGGATCTGGCGCGGCCATGTCAACGTGGGCCGGCGCGATTCGCCCGGTTCGCGGAAGGGGCGCCTGTAGACTTCCATTTCAGCATCGGCGAGCGGCCGCAGGATGGACCCCGGCAGAACGCGCTCGACGAACACATTCTTGGCCAAGACCATGTCCTCGCCGGCCGGCGAGCGGACCGCCTGAAAGATCGGTCTCGCGTCATCGGGGAACTCCTCCCAAGTCAGCGGCCGCACGATCGCCTCCATGTAGCAGAGTGCCTTGACAGCGCCTCGATGCCGATTGGCCCAGTCGAATCCGAGCGCGGACCCCCAGTCGTGCACAACCAAAATGACGTTCCGGTCAACTCCAAGCGTGTCTAGCAGCGCATCCAGAAACCGGCGATGCTCGACGAAGCGATATCGGTCCGGCCCCGAGTCATCAAGCTTGTCCGAGTCGCCCATGCCGATCAGATCCGGCGCAAGGCACCGTCCCAATTCGGCACAAGACGGCAAGACATTCCGCCACAAATACGACGAGGTCGGATTGCCATGTAGGAACACGATCGGGTCGGCGGAAGGATCTCCGACCTCCGCATAGGCCATGCGCTTTCCATGGATTTGCGCGAATGACTTCGTCAGTTCGGCAGCGGAAGAACCTGCATCCGACTCACCAGGCATCCCGCGCCTCCACGTTTAGAGCCTCCGAGGTCGAGAACCCGGTGGCAGGCGCCCCCGACGCGACGCGGAACCGACGGCCGGACGCCATATCTCACATATCTCAGCTTTCGTCCGGCGTAATCGCCACCCCGAATTCCAGTGCCGCATCCTCCAGCCACGTCCACAGATATTCGGCGTGGGAGCGCCGACACAAAAGCCGAAAAGTCGGGCCCACTCCCTCGCCGTCCTGCAGTAGCCACAGGGTTACGCCAGCCTTGGCGATCAGAGAGGTGGCAGCCCGCCCAACCGGCCACACGCTCGGATCCAGGTCCAGTGCGCAGCCCTTCGCCAACAGGTCGCGCACATCCGCTCCGCTCAGCTCAAGCTGTGCCCAGCCATGCGTCACATCCACGATCGAATGGTGCACGCCTGTGAGCACGTCGCGAAGTGTCTCCTCCAGCGCTGCCTCGCGGCCTTCCTCGGTCAACAGAAGCCACTGGTCCGGCGCTTGGCAAATTACCGTCACTGACGCGCGCACGGTGATCTGACCCACCTTCAAGGGCAGAACGAGACCGAGCGCCTTTCCCGCCGCGGCGAGAAACGGTTTGTCCTCGGGGCGGCCGCGCAAAGTAAGCAAGCCGAAATGGCCGATCTCGCGCATCCGCACGCCGGCATCGCCTGACGCCGGGGCCGCCGCGCGCGCGGCCAGGTGAAGATGAGAGAGGGGCGACTGCCGCTGATAGCGCTCAACCATGAAGCCGTGTGCCCTCCGGATCAAGGAACGTCGGTTCGCACACCTGGACCTCAAAATGCCGATCGCCTGTCGATGCAAGAAGCGACTGGCCGATCCGTTCGCGTCCTCCCTTCACCAAGGCCAGAGCGAATCCGCCGCCCAAGGTGTCGCTCATGTAGCTGGAGGTAACGTGGCCGAGCATCGGAACCGGTGGCGCGGCGATGGCCTCGATGATCTGCGCACCTTCGGGGATATGTTCATTTGGATCCTTCGGGCGCAGCCCAACCAATTGCTTGCGGTCCGCCTTCACGATGTCGGACCGGGTAAGCGAACGTTTGCCGAGAAAATCCGCCTTGCGCTGCGAAACGACCCAATCCATGCCCAGGTCGTGCGGCGTAATTGTGCCGTCCGTCTCCTGACCTACAATGATGTACCCCTTCTCCGCACGCAGCACATGCATGGCCTCGGTGCCATACGGTGTCACGCCATAACGCTCGCCAGCGTTCATCAGCGCAGTCCAAACCGAAAGTCCGTAGCCAGCGGGAACATTGATCTCAAAACCCGCTTCGCCGGTGAAGCTCACACGGAAAATATGGGCCGGCACACCCGCGACCGTGCCGTTACGGGCCTCCATGTGAGCGAAGTTCTCGAAATCAACGTCCGAGCATACGTCTTGCAGAAGTCTGCGGGCGTGCGGACCGGCGACGGAGCAGGTCGCCCAATGTTCGGTAACCGACGTCAGGTAGACTTCCAACTCGGGCCACTCGGTCTGGAGCCATTCCTCCAGCCACCCCAGAACCGCAGCCGCGTTGCCGGTCGTCGTGCTCATCCAGTACCGGCTTTCGGCCAACCGGACGGTGACGCCATCGTCCAGCACCATTCCGTCCTCGCCCAACATGAGGCCGTATCGTGCCCTGCCGACCTGAAGCTTGGACCAGGCGTTGGTGTACACACGATTGAGTAGTTCGCAGGCATCGCGCCCCTGAATGTCGATCTTGCCCAGGGTCGATGCGTCAAGCATGCCCACGGCCTCGCGCACGGCCCTCACCTCGCGAGAGACGGCTGCGTCCATATTCTCGCCCTCGCGCGGGTAATACATGGCGCGTCGCCATTGGCCGACCGGCTCGAATATCGCTCCGGCTTGCGCGTGCCAGCGGTGCATTGGGGTCGTCCGCACGATGTCGAGAAACTCTCCCGTGTGGCGGCCTGCAATCGCCCCGAAAGTGACGGGTGTGTAAGGAGGGCGGAACGTCGTTGTGCCGATCTGGTGGATCGGTTCGCCGACCGCATCGGCCACAACCGCAAGCGCTGCGACATTTCCGGTCTTGCCCTGGTCGGTTGCCATGCCCTGCGTGGTGTAGCGTTTGACATGCTCGACTGAGCGATAGCCCTCACGTACCGCAAGGCGAAGATCCGAGACCTTGACGTCATTCTGGAAATCCACGAACGCTTTCGTCCGATCGGAATGCCGATCGGACGGCACCACCCACAGATTCTCCCAAGGCCGTTCGACCGGTTCGCGAACTGCCGGTGCACGAGCCGCCCGCCCAGAGAAACCTGCCTCTCTCGCCGCAGCCAGACCTGCCTTGGCCCCGCTCTTGATGGACTCCAAAAGGGTGAACTCGCCAGCACATGCCCCGCAGGTGTGCAACGGCTGTGGCGCCTCGCCCGGGATGAAGATCCCTCGCTCAGGATCGAATTGCAGGCGGCCGCGAGCCTGCGAAAACAAATGGACGGCCGGATTCCACCCGCCGGACATGGCCAGCAAGTCACACGCGATCGTGCGCGAGGTGGACTCAACGCGCTGTCGGTCCTCCCTCATCTTGGCCACGGTCACGCTTCGCAGGCGCTTCCACCCGGCCGTATCGATAACCGCGTAACCTTCCAGGACCTCAATACCCTGCGCGCGCGCTTCGGCGCACAGCGGCCCATCAACCCGATCACGTACATCAACAATAGCTTCGACCGAAGTGCCGGCCCGGGCCAAGTCAAGGGCGGTCGTGTAAGCGTTATCGTTGTTGGTGAAAAGGATCGCGGACTTGCCAGCCCGCACGCCATAGCGGTTGAGATAGGTGCGGGCCGCACCGGCCAGCATGATGCCCGGACGGTCATTGTTGTGGAAGACGAGCGGCCGCTCGATCGCGCCGGTTGCAAGGACGACTCGCTGCGCTCGAATTTTCCACACACGCTGAGACGGCTTGCCGATGCGTGTGGGGTCCGCATCTGATTGGTCGAGTTCTTCCACGGCTGTGGTGAAATTGTGATCGTAGTAGCCGAAGACGGTGGTTTTTGAGAGCAGCCCGACATTGTCGAGTGACCGCAATTCGTCCAAGGCCTTGCTGATCCAGTCAGAGCCCGCCGCGCCTGAAATGAGCGGGGCCCAGCCTGCGTCGGAGCACTCGCCTAAGAGCCATCCACCATGTTCCTGCTGCTCATCGGCCAAGATAACTCGTGCCCCGGCTCTGGCAGCGGCGGTTGCCGCGGAAAGCCCCGCCGGACCAGCCCCCACCACAAGCACGTCGCAATGGGCGAAACGATGTTCGTATCGATCAGGATCGGGCTCGCTCGGCGCGCGCCCCAGACCGGCAGCCCGACGGATGAAATACTCGTATCGTTCCCAAAATCCGGCCGGCCACATGAAGGTCTTATAGTAGAAACCAGCCGGAAGCAGCGGGCTGAACAGATTGTTTATCGCGCTGAAGTCAAAGGCGACGGACGGCCACGCATTCTGCGACCTGGCCTCCAGGCCATTGAAGAGCGAAGTTTGCGTGGCGCGCGCATTCGGTGTCGTGCATGCGCCGGTGCCGAGTTGCACCAGTCCGTTCGGCTCCTCTGCGCCAGCCGAAAGAAGCCCGCGGGGACGATGATACTTGAAGCTGCGCCCGATCAGGCGCACGTCGTTGGCGAGCAATGCGGAGGCAAGCGTGTCGCCGTGAAATCCCATCAGCGGCTTGCCGTCGAAGTGGAAGCTAAGCGGGCGCGAGCGATCAATACGCCCACCCTGGTCAAGGCGATTGAGCTGAGTCATCGGTCGCCGGGTGCCTCGACCCGCAACTCAGGACGCGCTTCGGAATCCGCCGTCTTCACGCCGTCGCCAAGCTCGTCAACTGGTGGGCGCTCTCCCATCTCGTAAATAGCTAAGATTTCATCGGTCACCGTATTGCGAACCACGTTGAACCAGCGGCCGCAGCCATGAGCATGCATCCAACGCTCTCGGAATAGGCCTTTGGTATTGGAATTATTGAACAAGTAGTCGGCCCATTCGTCATCACCCAGTGTCCCGGGCTGTCGGGGCCGCGCAATGTGCGCCTCTCCGCCATAACTGAATTCACGCAGGTCGCGTGGACCACACCAGGGGCAGTCGATTCTCAGCATTGCGGCCGCTCGTCCCGACTTGTTAGTGCGCCACGGCCGCTGCGCCATGTTCGTCGACCAGATACCCTGTGGAGAAGCGGTCCAGTCGGAACGGCGCTGCGAGCTCGTTGGGCCGATCGTTGGCTACCAGATCGGCAAAAACGTGGCCGGAACCCGGGGTGGCCTTGAACCCGCCGGTACCCCAGCCGCAATTGAAGTAGAGACCGGCCACCGGCGTGCGCGAGATGATTGGGCTCGCATCCGGGCAAACGTCAACAATTCCGCCCCAGCTGCGCAGCATGCGCATGCGACCAAAAGCGGGAAACAGCTCACAGATCGCCTGCAGTGTGCCTTCGATGACGTCGTAGCTACCCCGCTGCGCATAAGAGACGTAGCTGTCGATGCCGGCGCCTATCACCAACTCCCCCTTGTCTGACTGGCTGATGTAACCGTGCACCGCACTGGACATGACCACCGTATCAAGACAGGGTTTGACCGGCTCAGAGACAAGGGCCTGCAGAGCGTGGCTCTCGATTGGCAAGCGCAGCCCGGCCATGCCGGCCAAAACGCTGGAATGTCCGGCCGTGACCACGCCAACTTTATTGGTCTCAATTCGTCCGCGCGTGGTTTCGAGCGCCTGAACTTGACCTGACGGTGATACGTCGAAGCCTGTGACCTCACAGTTTTCGATGATATCCACTCCAAGCGCGCTGGCAGCGCGTGCATATCCCCAAGCGACTGCGTCATGTCGCGCTGTGCCGCCACGGCGCTGCAAGGTCCCGCCAAGCACAGGGTAACGCGCCTTGGGATCAACATTTAGCAAAGGGACGAAAGCCTTTAGCTCGTCAGTCGACAGCCATTCGGAGTCGATCCCGTTAAGCGCGTTTGCATAGCAGCGCCGTTTGAGCTCTCGGACGTCGTGCTGATTATGCGCCAGATTGACCACACCACGCTGGCTGAACATCACGTTGAAATTCAGTTCCCGGCTCAGGCCCTCCCACAACTTCAAGGAGTGCTCGTAGAGCGCCGCCGACTCGTCGAAAAGATAATTGGAGCGGATGATTGTGGTGTTTCGCCCGGTATTGCCGCTTCCGATCCAACCTTTTTCCAGAACCGCAGTGTTGGTTAGACCATGCTCCTTAGCCAGATAGTACGCCGTGGCCAAGCCGTGTCCGCCGCCGCCGACGATGACGGTGTCATATCGTGACTTGGGCTCCGGCGAGGGCCAAGCCGTCGGCCAATCCTGATGATGGCCGATCGCATTACGCACCAGCGAAAAAATCGAATACCTGCGCATGCCGGTACCTCATCTGCATCAACCTGATCATGACCGATCCCTCAAATGACTGCCAACGGTCTGGACGATCTCGACGTCTTTCGACGACGCCTAGCCGTCATTCAACCGAGCTACTAAGGCTCAACTCCATGGAACTGGCCGTTTCCGGAAGAGGCGCTTGCACGGGATGCTCTTGTCGGTTCACCGGGCGTCATTTGGTTGGAATCAGGCAACGCTAACTTCAAGGAGTGGCGATGGGATATCGGACGGGTGATTTCACTCTTCTACATTCTTCTACTTTGTCACTGATTAACGGGTGTGCGCTTCCCCGCGCCCTGCTTCGAAGACGTCGAAACTCATGCGGTCCGCAGCCAAAGTGAACCGCCCCTCACGAACAGCCTGTGACCAATTTGCCGCGCGGCCGATCCCTCCCAAGGGATAGATGTGCGCGCGTTCTATCAGACAAGCGGAATGGGACCTGACGTGGCCTGCGATGTCTATCGCAAGACGGCTGGGTGTCTCGATCTTGGACAATCCTTTCAATAGGCTAGCCCTGCGCAGCAGAGCCCGCATACTCGGGCCAATGCCACAGGCTCTTGCGTAGCCAATCAGCCCGCGAAGTGTTGCTGGTCCCGGGAATCCAACACGAACTGGGATGTCAAATCCCGCGGCACGAAGACGCCGCTCCCAATCAAACAAGGGGGCTGACTCGAAGAGGAACTGGGTCACAATATAAAGCTCGGCACCGGTACGTTCGCTGAAGCCCACTTTCCACTTCAATGCTTCGATGATCCCGTGATCGGGAATGTCAGGCGAGCCTTCGGGATGACCCGCCACACCGATGCGCCTAATGCCAAAGCGATCGAAGAGGCCGGTTTCAAGGATCTGCATCGAGTTCTCGTATGGGCCAACCGGCTTGTCGATGCCGCCCGCGATGACCAACACTTCATCGACGCCGCACTCGCCGCTGCATCGGGCAAGCATGTCTTCTAGAGCATGACGTCCAGCGATGGACCGGGCGGCAACATGCGGGACCGGGTTGAAGCCCTGCGAGCGCAGCAGCCCACAGGTCTTGATAGTGTCCGCCAAGTCGGATCGTGGCAGATGCGTCACATTGACGGTCGTGCCCGTAGGCAGCCACTGGCGGAAATCGCCCAATCTCTCCGCCTGGGTTGGCGTGGTTTCGATGGTGAAATCCCGAAACAAGGCGCGCAGAGCGAGATCTAGATCGCCCGTGTCATTCTGCTCCAGGTCCACCATGGCCTCAGCCAGAATTGCCATCCCAATTGCTCCGTCTCGCCGCCATCTCCAAAGGTCGATTGGCTGAGGGAACTTATCTGTCCTGCTAGCGAGCGATTGCTCCCGCGGCGTCGTCGGTCAGCGTGCAAACGACTGAGTGGCTCCTCTTTGGGGGCGGCGGCGCAACTCTCCATCTGAACGTCGCCCACGCGGCGGCGGTGGCGTTGTATGCGTGGCGGTCTGTGCCGGGCTGAGCTGCGGGCCGGCCCGCAAACGAAGAGAGCGGGCCCGATGGCCCGC
>JAAUXY010096526.1_pt1 | contig 17597 bp, 16 predicted proteins | sample 7278121 | NCBI WGS metagenome assembly JAAUXY01 (sample SAMN14350117, study PRJNA611818) | marine sediment metagenome | isolation source: surface marine sediment (1.8m) | place: French Polynesia: Moorea | collected 2018-08 | reverse complement strand
CTGTCGACGTTGAATGGGAAGTCGCGACCGACGAGGCCCTGGACGACACGATCGCGTCAGGCACCGCAAGTACAGGGCCGGATCGCGACTATACGATCAAGGTCGATGCGACCGGGCTGCCGGCCGGCCAGACGCTCTACTACCGTTTCACCAGCGGGAGCGCTGAATCGCCGATTGGCCGCACGAAGACATTGCCCACAGGCAGTCCCGAAGGCGCCGCGTTTGCCGTCGTGTCCTGCTCGAATTTTCCGTACGGCTATTTCCACGCCTATCGCGATATCGCCAACGCGATCGGTCTTGATGCCGTCATCCATCTCGGCGACTACATCTACGAGTATGGCGTCGGTGAGTACGCCACCGAATACGCCGAAGCGCTGGGACGGATTCCCGATCCGCCACACGAAGTGGTGACGCTGGACGACTACCGCCGCCGGCACGCGCAGTACAAGGCGGACCCGGACTCGATCGCGATGCACTCGTCACTGCCGCTGATCGCCGTGTGGGACGACCACGAACTGACCAACGACGCCTGGCGAGACGGCGCCCAGAACCATCAACCCGACGAAGAAGGCAGCTGGCCGGAACGCCGCGACGCGGCGATTCAGGCGTGGCTCGAGTGGATGCCGGTGCGTTTAGGGCATGACGGCGCCGACACCGAGATCTACCGGCACTACGAGTTCGGCGACCTGCTGTCGCTGACGATGCTCGATACACGGCTGGTCGGCCGGGACATGCAGCCGAACGTAGGGGACGACGTTACGGTCGAGATCATCGGGGAACGCCTGCAGGACCCTGCAAGGGGATTGCTCGGAGAGCAGCAGGCAGCCTGGCTCGTCGAGAAACTGGAAGAGAGCAGGGACACGACGTGGCAACTGATCGGCCAGCAGGTTCTCGTGGCTCCGATGAGCTCACCGGACTTAGAGCCGCTGCTCGATCTCGAGCGTGAAGCAGCGCTGCCGCGGGAAACTATCGAGGAGTTCATCGCGGCCAGCAAAGGCAATCCGCGCCTGCTCTTCGATACCTGGGAGGGCTATCCGTACGCGCGTGAGGCCTTCCTTGCGACCCTCGCCGAGCACGCGAACAATCCGGTTGTCCTAAGCGGCGACCTGCACACCTCGCTCGCCGGCAACCTGATTCCGATGGGCAGCGAGACACCCGTTGCAGTGGAGTTCATGACCGGCTCGGTGACGTCGCCGGGATTCGCGGAATACCTGCCAGAGCGGGAACCCGGTGTGATGCGGGACGCGACGCTGGAGATCAATCCGTGGCTGACGTACATGGAAACCTCGAAGCGCGCCTGGCTGCGCATCCTCGTAACGCCCGAGCGGCTGATCGGCGAATGGAACCTCGTCAGCAGCGTTCAGGATTCCGAGTACACGATGAGCGTCGACAAACGCCTGGAAGTCGTGGCCGGCGCCGTCGAAGAGGGATTACAGCCCGCTCTAGTCGAGTCGTGAGAGTCCCGGCAGGCCGTCGAGGCTCTCGCGGTTCTTCTCGCGCCGATAGGCCTCGATCTCGTCCTCGGACTTCGCCTCGTACCAGTTGTGCAGCGAGTCCCGTTCGTCCTTGTACTCGTAGGTCGGCACGCCGTAGCCGCAGGAGTCACGGATGCGCTCCACGTCGACAACGATGAAGTTCCGGATCACCGGCAGGTGCGGGAACTGTTCGGCCAGCGCCGCGTACTCGTCATCGCCGTTCTCGACGACACGGCCGCGTCCGTAGAAGCGGAAGATCTTTGGCGGTCCCTCGAACGCGCACAGCATGATGACGATCCGGCCGTTTTCGCGCAGGTGTGCGACCGTCTCGATACCGCTGCCGCCCATGTCCGCGTAGACCATCTGCCGCGGTCCAAGCACGCGCAGGCCGTCGAGTCCCTTCGGTGAGCAGTTGATCAGCCCGTCGCCGGCGATGGGTGCCGTCGCCACGAAGAAAAGCGCCTGACGGTCGATCCACGCGGCCATCCGATCATCTATTTCCTGATAGTCTTTTCCCATGTTCCTCGCTCCAACGTGTCGGTCGCTAGTTTACTGCGCGGCACCGCATCAATGACAGATCGTACCAGCGCGGGCCGGACCTCCATCTCGGCCGCGGAGGCCCGGCGTATCGCGCTCGTGGCGCAGGGGTTCGGATCATCGAGACCGGACATCGCCGCAGGGGATCGTGCGTTCACCGAGGTCATCAATAACCAGGGTCTGTTACAGCTCGATTTCGTCAACGTCCTCGTGCCGGCCCATTACCTGGTCATGTATTCGCGCCTCGGACCGTTCGATCGCGGCCGCTTCGAGCGGCACGTCTACGGCAGCGGACAGTTCACGGAACAGTGGGCCCACGAGGCTTCGATCGTGCCTGCGGACACGTGGCCGCTGCTCGAGCATCGGAGAAAGGCATGGACGCCATGGAAACGGCATCCCGTGCTCAAGCTGGACGACAAAGAGCGCTATCTCGAAGAGGTTCTGGACGCCGTGCGCGAGCAGGGCGGCCTGACGGCGAGCGACCTGCCCAGCGTGCCAAGACCGAAAGGTCGGCCGGGCGACTGGCAGCGGTCTATCCCGCGCTGGGCGCTCGAGTGGCACTTCTCGCAGGGCGGCGTGACCGTCGCGGACCGCCTGCCGAATTTTCAGCGAGTCTACGATCTTCCGGAACGCGTGATACCCGAGGAGCATCTCGAATGCGGACACTCGCCCGAGGCGGCACAGCGAGAACTGATCCGCCGCGCGGCTCGCTCGTTCGGTGTCGCTACGGCCGCCGATCTGGCCGACTACTACCGCATGCGCCCGGCCGATGCTCGCCCCCGTATCGAGGAGCTCGTCGAAGCCGGTGAACTGACACCTGCTGAGGTCGAGGGCTGGAAGGAGGCCGCATACCTCGCACCGTCGGCCGATTGTCCGGGCGAAATAACGGGCGCGTCGCTGCTTTCGCCCTTCGATCCCGTCGTCTGGTTCCGGCCGCGCGCGGAACGGATGTTCGACTTCCACTACCGCATCGAGATCTATGTGCCGGCCGCGAAACGGCGCTGGGGCTACTACGTGCTGCCGTTCAGACTCGGCGACCGAATCGTTGCTCGGGTCGACCTCAAAGCCGATCGTCCGGCAGCCCGGTTGTTGGTTCAGAAACTACACCTCGAGGACGGCGCTACGATTACCGAATGTGCGGCTCCACTGGCACAGCAGCTCGACGAACTCGCTGACTGGCTTGGACTCGATCGGGTCGTGGTTCGGCCTCGACACCCGTTCGCGAAAGCGCTGCGAGCCGCGATTAAGGGCAGGACATGAGATCACGTCCTTCGATGATCGTACTGCTCGGCGTCAACATGATCCCGGTCGCTGGCGTGCTGTTCCTCGATTGGCACGTATTCGACGTTCTGTTGCTCTACTGGGCCGAGAATGTCGTTATCGGGATCATCAACGTCTTTCGGATGGCGCTGGCCAGGGAAGACCGCGGCACCGGTGATCCTCGAACGGACAGGGCGCTGCGAGAGGCGATCGCAGCCGACATCGAGAACTGGGAGACCGCGCACGAGCGGGTTCGCAGAGACCGGAAGATAACGATGATCCCGTTTTTCATCTTCCACTACGGCATATTCAGCGTCGTGCACCTGGTGTTCCTGTTTTCCATCTTCTATCCGGAGGATCTGGCTCCCAGCTTCATGAGTATGTTCGGCTATGATTTCTCGCCGCTTCTGATCGGCATCGGGCCGATCCTTGTAAGTCACCTGTATTCGTTCTTCGCCAACTACATCGGTAAGCGCGAATACCGTCACACAACGCCGAAGCAGATGATGCATCGGCCATACGTTCGTGTCGCTGCGCTACACGTGACCATACTGGCCGGCGGGGCACTGGTTCAGGCGCTCGGCGGGCAGGTCTATCTGCTCGTCATCCTCGTGCTGGCGAAGACACTGATGGATGCAGTGTTCCACACAAGAGAGCATGACAAGTTCATCGATGCCGGGCAGGGCGCCGGCAAATAGGCTGGCACCGGGATCAGCTCTCAGCCGGGGGCTCGTGACGCCTTTGCCGCTCGCCGCGCCGTTCCTGATGCCGCTCCCGAGCGGCTTCACGCTCCTCGTCGCTCATCGACTCCCATCGCTGGCGACGTTGCTCAGACTGCTCCGCGCGCCGCTCCTGCATTTGAGTGCGTGCCGCATCGCGTTCCTCCTCCGACATCGAGTCCCAGCGCTCCTGCCTCTCGGCTCGATGCTGTTCTCGTCGCGACTCACGCTCGTCACGGAACGCGGCGCGTTCCTCGTCCGTCATGGACTCCCACATCGAACGTGCATCGGCATGGCGCTGCATGCGGAGCGCTTCGCGCTCTTCGGCGGGGAGGGCGTCTATCTCCGCCCTTAGGGCCTCACGTTGGGCGGCACGTTCCTCCTCGTTCATGGCTTCCCAGTACGCACGGCGCTCTTCGGCGCTCAGGTTCTGGAGGTCGGACAGCGTTTGTGCGCCTGCCGCAATCGGCAGGACCGCGAGTGTCAGTACGGCAAGGCTCAATCCGGATCGTTTCATTTTCGGTCTCCCGTCAATCAGCGGTGCCCGGGCGTGTGGCACGATCCTGCCCGGGCGGATATACCTGTTAACGCGGGAGCACCCGGCCGGTTGACGCTGTTTCGCAGGCCGCAGATTGTGTATGTTGCAGCGTCCGTCCGATTCAGAGTCGCCGCGATGCGCCAAGCCATCCTCCTCGCAATTGCAGTGCTGCTCGCGGCCTGTGCCACTCGCGAGGTCCTGATACCCAAGAGCGCCGCAGTTCCGAACGGCCTCGACCTTTCCGGGGAATGGCAGCTCAGCGCCGACGCAGCGGGGACGAACAGGGATCTGGCGGACGGCGACTACGACGCCGCCGGCGGTCTGGCGGAACTTCTGGGCGAACCCTCGCGGCAACGATCGAGACGAGATCAGCGCGCGCTGGTCCACGTCTTTCTGGAGACTGGCAGCCGGCTGCGGATCACGCAGACCGACGCGGGGCTCTTCATCAGCTTCGATCGCGCCGTCGTAGAGGAGTATCGATTTGGAGAGCACCGGCCGGTGAATGTGGGCCCGGTCGTCGCAGAACGCGTGTCCGGCTGGGAAGAGGACGGCTACGTGATAGAGACGTTGGACCGCGAAGGCGGAAAGCTCGTCGAGCGTTATTCGCTGTTTCCAAACGACCGGCGACTCGTGCGGCGGATAACGATCTACGATGGCGACGATATCGAAACGTCCGTCACTCAGCGCTTCGAGAAGCTGTAAGGGACCAGGCGGCGATCGATCGGCAAGCCCGGCGGGAAGGAAAGGCCCTCCGAAAGATCGCCGCCCGGAAGTTCGTTAGTTCGTCTCCATCTCAAACGTGAAGAGATTCCTTAGGCCGTAGGTCGCCTGCGGAACGCCTTCCACGACGCGCGCTTTGAAACGGAAGCGCTCGGCGGCCTCAATGGCGGGCCGCTCGAAAACGCGATGACTCGATTCGAGGACGATGACGTTGGTCACTGTTCCATCCGGCATGACATCGAACTGAACGAGTACGTTCCCTTCGAGGCCCTGTTCCTGTGCTCGGATCGGATAGACCGGCTGGGCGCGCATGATGGCGACGAGAGGGCCGTCACTGAGAACGCCGATATCGTCGTCTCCGCGAACCGGAGGGGTCGGAGGCGTTGGAACCGGAACGCCAAAGGCGTCGATAGCAGGTCCCTGATCCGGTCTCGGTGGCGTTGGCTCTGAATGCGTCAGCTGTTCCGGTGTGACGATTGGGGGCTGCCGGGTTTCCACGGGCGTGTCCTCGATCCGTGGATGGAAGTTGAGCATTCCTCGATCACGTGTTTCCACGATCACGCCTGGCTGTATGCCGATCAGGTGGTTCATGACCCATAACAGACTGAGCGTGATGAAAGTGCCGCTCGTTACGGCGGACGCTATTCGTGTAAACATCGTTGTCTCCTCTGCTTGCCCGCCGTGAATACCTCGTCGCTCAAGGTATATTCTACATACCTCGAACCAAAAGGTAAGTCTTGAAATACCTTTTTATTCGAGGTATTCTCGATGGATTGCTCGGGCGCTTATCGGAGCGAGTTCTTGGCCAGATCCAACCCACCATTCATGAGCGGCGTGCCGGAGTTGTTACTGCTGCGGCTCCTCGATCAGCGTGAGATGTACGGCTACGAACTCGTGCGCTCGATTCGCAGCGTCACAGGAGAGGCCATCTCCCTTGGCGAAGGCGTGATCTACCCGGTATTGCACTCCCTCGAGCGCAGCGGCGCTTTGAAATCGAAGCGCAAAGCCGTTGGCGGACGGACCCGCGTCTATTACTCACTGACGGCCAAGGGCCGAAAGCGGCTGTCCGCGCTGTCCGGTGAATGGCAGCGCATCCAGGACGGCATCACATCCGCATTGGAGACACCGATCCATGCCGAGGCCTGACTTCGAGCAATTCGCGCGTGACCTCAGGCGGGCGGGAATCGCCGAGAAACACGTTCGTCGTGCAAAGCTCGAACTCAACGAGCATTTCGACGATCTGGTTGAGGACGCAATTCGTAATGGCCTTGATCGCAGCGCGGCGGAGTCCCGGGCCGCTGAAAGTCTGGGCGAGCTGGATATCGTCGGAGAGGCTATCCGTGCTCAGCCGGAACTGAGATCGTGGGCGTTCCGGTGGCCCCGCCTGGCGCTGGTCGTCTACCCGCTGGCCTGTGTTGCCGCACTGCCGGCCGCGCCGGTCGTCGCAGGCGTCCAGAACGCACCGATTCTGGCGCGCTGGACATCCTGTCTGCTCCTGGGCGGCCTCGTAACGGCAACGATGCTGCTGGTATTGCAGCTCGCAATCACTCTGACCTGAGTATCAGCCTTCGATGGGCGTATAACTGCGTAGTTGCGCGCGCATGCGCAATTCGTCGCGCCTGTGCTGCTCGATCATGACTGGCAGGTAGTCCAGCTCCTCGACGCACCACAGAGTCGTCACGCGCGACGAGCCTTCGGCCTGGTGCTGTACACCGATCGCAGTGAATTCTCCCGCCGGCACTCGAATCTCGCGCTCGCCGATCACGGTGACGTTCAGAATCTTGATCTCGTCGATGTCGTACAGCACGTAGCGCTCCGCGACACCGCCGTTCATCAGATCGCTCATCAACTGATACTGAGTCGACACGCGGTCGTGGGCGAACTCCTCGAGTACGACCTCCACGTCCTGCTCGTTGACCGTGCCGGTGATCGTGTTGGTTTCCCAGTCGAAACCGACGTTCGCCTGCGTCTTGTCTCGCGTCAGCGTGTCGCTCGACACGTAGTGCACGGGAACGATGCCGTCCGCTGTGTTCTGGAAGCTCGAGAATTCCTCGATCGTGCCGCCTGACACCATTCTTGCGAGGCCGGTCGGGCGGATGCGGTGATTGGCCTCGTAGCCGTCCTCGGTGCGCACGAGGCTGGTGTTCAGACGGCCGGACAGGACGCTGATCTTGACCTTGTATTCGGCGGAGTGGGGCGTCAGTTCCACGGGGTCGGGAACCTCTTCAGCCTCGAGCTCGCTCATGTCGATCTCTATGCCGTCGATGTCCGAAACCACGACGGGCGCGTTGCTTGCCTCGTCCGCATTCGTGCCGGGCATGATCGGATCAACAATGCTGTCCACATCGATTTGGTCTGCAGACTCGGAGACGTCTGCAACTGCATCGACAATCTCGCCGACAGCCGTCACCTGCTCTTCGACTGCGCCTGCCTCGACTTCCGTATCCGAAGCGTCCCCGGCCTCAACAGAGTGTTCGTCAGCACTCGCCGATGCGGCGCCGAGTCCCGCAAGCAGGAACAGGATGAAGGAGAGTCCAGGTCGATTTCGCACGGCATGCTCCGGAGCGGCCAGATGGAAGGTCATTGTCTTACCACAGACCTGACTGAGGCCTGAATGTTCGCCGAAGGGAGATTTCTCAAGCGTGACGGCAGTTTGCAGTATCGGTCGAGCGCCGGTCAATGTAGAATTCCGCAGCATTTTAAGCCCCGGTCCCACCCCGAATGAGCGTATCCGACTCCGCAATCAGGCGGCCTCCAGGTCCCGACGACGCCGTGACGCTCGGCATCGATCCCGAGACGCTGGAGACGCTGACTTATCTCCAGCGGGAGTACGGGGACATGGTGAGCATGACCAAGCCCAGCGGTCGGCTGACTTACTTCATCAACGATCCGACCGAAGTCCGGCGGATTCTCGTCCGCCGCCATGCACGCTACAAGAAAGGCCCGGGCTTCGAGCGCGTCAAGATGCTGCTCGGCAATGGTCTGATCGTCAGCGACGGCGACATCTGGCGCCGTTCGCGCACGATGATCCAGCCAGCCTTCAAGGTGCAGAACGTCCATCGTCTGATCGACGTCATGATCGGCTGCTCCGACCGGCGTGCGGTCGCGTGGGCGGCTGCGGCGGAGCGCGGCGAGACGGTCAACATCACGGAAGAGACGAACAAGTTCGCGCTGGAACTGATCCTGATCAGCATCTTCGGCGACGACTACGAGAACCGGCTGCTCAAGGACGGCGAGAATCCCTTCGCGTTCCTGAGCGAGGATTCCACGCGCGACCTGAGCGTCGTCATGAAGGTCCGAGCCCTGCGGAAGATGGTGCTCGATCTCATCGAGGAGCGCCGGGAGCGGGACGAGGAGGCCTGGGACTTTCTGGCGATGTACATGCAGGCCACGGACAAGTCCGGCACCGGCTTCAGCGACGACGAGCTGCTGGATGAGGTGATGACTCTGGTCGTCGCAGGCTTCGAGACCTCGGCGAATACGCTGAACTGGGTCTGGTACGTGATTGCCGGGCATCCGGAGGTCGAGCAGAAGCTCATTGAAGAGGCTCAGCGGTGCGTGCCTACCGTGGACGCGGTCACCGCCGAGAATCTGACCGAGATGCGCTACACGCAGCAGGTACTCGAAGAAACCCTGCGGCTCTATCCCCCGGTCTGGCTGTTCACCCGCCGCTCGATCGATGACGACGAGCTTGAAGACTACGATGTGCCGCCCGAGACGGACATCTACCTGTCACCGTACATCCTCCACCGCAGCGAACACATCTGGCCCAACGCGCAGGAGTTCGATCCGGAGCGCTTCGCGCTCGTCGAGGGCAAGCCGAAGAAAGATCGGCCATACTTCCCGTTCTCGCTCGGTCCGCGACGCTGCTTGGGCGAGTATTTCTCCTTCCTCGAGATGAAAGTGCACCTCGGGCTCCTGCTTCCGCGATTCCGGATGGAACGGATCGACGATTCCGACCCCGGGATGGAACTCGCCATCAACCTGCGCTCGAAGCGGGACATTCTGTTGAGACCTTCGGTACGCTAAGGACCCCATGACCCTCTATAACTCTCTCAATGACCTGCTGGCGGAAGCGCACGGCAGGGACAGACACATTCGGTTCATCGACGGTCAAAGCGACGAAAGCGTTCTGAGCTTCGGCGAACTGCGCGAGCGGGCGCTGTCGCTGCTGGGCTCGCTGCAGGCGAAAGGCATGCAGCCGGGCGACGAGCTGGTGGTCTTCTGCAAGTCGAATGCGGAATTCGTTGTCGCATTCTGGGCCGCGGTCCTCGGCGGCATCGTGCCGGTGCCGGTTGCGGTCGGCATCAGTGACGAGCATCGATTCAAGCTGTTCCGAATTCTCCGGCAACTCGACAGCGCCACCTTGTTTACCGAACTCGGACTGCTCCAGCGGCTGATCGACTTCGCGGACGAACACGGCAAGGACGACATCAAGCAGATCCTCGAAACGAAATCGGCTCTGATCAGCGACGTCCAGCCGGGTGCGGCAGGCGAGATTGCCGACGTTAGACCTGAAGACACCGCGTTCATCCAGTATTCCTCCGGATCGACCAGCGACCCGAAAGGCGTCGTTCTCACGCACGAGAACGTCTGCCACAACATCCGCGCGATTATCGAGGCCACCGGCTGGCAGGAGGATGATGTCAGCCTGTCGTGGATGCCTCTGACGCACGACATGGGGCTGATCGGCTATCACCTGAGCGTCATGGCCGCCGGCATGAACCACGCGATCATGGACACCAATCTGTTCGTCCGGCGCCCGCTCTTATGGATGCTCAAGACGGACGAACTGCGTGCCACTCAGCTTTGCTCCCCCAACTTCGGTTACAAACATTTCCTGAAGCTCTACGAGCGCAAAGGTCTGCCGGAAGGTACGGACCTGTCGTGCGTGAAGCTGATCCTGAACGGCGCGGAACCCATTTCATGGGATCTCTGTGAGGAGTTCCTGACCGCGCTCGCACCGCTCGGCCTGAAGCACAACGCGATGTTCCCGGTTTACGGGCTGGCCGAGGCGACAGTGGGCGTCACGGTCGGCAACCCCGGTGACGAACCGTCGCGGGTGATCATGCACCGTCATAGCTTAAGGATCGGCGACACCTACGAGACCGCAGAAGCAGACGATGACGATGCGGTCAGTTTCGTCCGTGTGGGCCGGGCAATTCGCGACGTCGACATCCGTCTCGCCGACAACGACGATGCGCTGCTCGAGGATGGCCGCATCGGCCACATCCAGCTCAAGGGAGCCAGCGTCACCGAACGGGTCTACGGCGACGAACAGGCGACGCAGGACCTGTTCACCGAGGACGGCTGGCTCAGAACCGGAGACTGCGGCGTTTTCGTCGACGGCCAGCTGGTCATCACCGGACGCGAGAAGGACATCATCATTGTCAACGGCCAGAACTACTACCCGCACGACATCGAGGAGATCATCGCGGAAGTGCCGGGGCTCGATCTGGGTAAGGTCGTCGTCGCCGGTGCAACCCCGACCTCGAGCGGCACCGAAGAACTGCTAGCGTTCATCCTTTATCGCCAGGACATCGAGGACTTCGGCGAGATCGCCGAGCAGGTCCGCCACGTCGTCGGCGAGCATGTCGGCCTCGAATTCGATCACGTTATTCCGGTCAGCCGCATCCCGAAGACGACCAGCGGCAAGGTCCAGCGCGCGCACCTGCTGCGCGACTATCTGGAAGGTGAGTTCAATGAACTCATCGGCCAGCTCGTGCCGGCCCCGCCGGCCGAACTCGACGACGATCCTCTCGTGGCTGAACTCGAGACGATCTGCCGCGAATTCTCGAAGGATCTGCCGATCGGGCCGGATGACAACCTGTTCGAGGTCGGCGTGAGCTCACTGACACTGACCGAGATCGTGCTCGCTATCGACGAGCGTCACCCGGGACAGCTCGACATCAGCGATCTGTTCGACTACCCGACGCTGCGTGACGTAGCCGGGTTCCTGCAACAGCAGGCCGCCGGAGGCAACGAGAAATGACATTTGCACGCATCATCGGCACGGGGAGCTGTTTGCCCGACAAAGTCGTCACCAACGCAGACCTCGCGAAGACCATGGACACCTCGGACGAATGGATCCGTGAACGTACCGGCATCCATCGGCGTCACATTGCCGCCGAGGGTGAAACGACATCGGATATCGGCCTGCGTGCCGCACAGCGTGCGATCGAAGCTGCCGGGATCGAGGCTGGCGATATCGACATGATCGTCGTCGGCACCGCTACGCCCGACAAGATCTTCCCGGCAACCGCCTGCATCATCCAGCGCCGGCTCGGGATCTCGGGAGGACCGGCTTTCGATGTATCGGCGGCGTGCAGCGGCTTCATCTACGGTCTCGACGTTGCGAACCGCTTCATCCGCACGGGTGGCGGCCGGACCGCCCTGGTCATCGGCGCGGAGACCCTCTCGAGGATCACCAATTGGGAAGACCGCACGACGGCAGTGCTGTTCGGCGACGGGGCAGGGGCGGTCGTACTCCAGGCGTCGGAAGACACCGGCATCATCTCGACGCACATCCATTCCGACGGCAGTTCGGAAGAGCTGCTGCACGTTCCAACCGGAGTGTCCATCGGCTACGACGCCGTCCAGGCGGGCGAGGCGTACATCGCGATGAACGGCAATGCGGTGTTCCGCAAGGCGGTTGCGACGCTGGATTCGATCGCGCGTGAGACGCTCGCCGGCAACGACATCGACAAGCACGATCTGGACTGGTTCGTGCCGCATCAGGCGAATATGAGAATCATCAAGGCCGCGGCGAAGAAACTCGACATGCCGATGGAGAGAGTGGTCGTAACGGTCGATGAGCACGCGAATACGTCGGCGGCATCGATTCCGCTTGCGCTGGATATCGCCGTACGGGATGGGCGGATCAAGCAAGGCGAGTTACTGCTGCTGGAGGCGTTCGGCGCCGGATTTACATGGGGATCTGCGCTCCTCAGGTACTGAATATGGGCGAAAAAGAACGCAAGAAAACGTCCATAGTTAGTTGAAAAATATCATATTAGTACAGTTAGACAATTCTATTTTCTTCTTGTAGGCTACTCCCGCACTCGAGCAGCAGCGAGCGCACAAAAAACACTTAAGCCATAACAAGAAGGTGCAAAAACATGGGGGTAGGACGTCTCGTCCAGTTCGGGAGCATTCTCGCTGCATTGATCATCGGTCTGATTGGCGGCTTCGAGTACAGCAACGTAGTCATTGCCATCCTCGGCATCGCCGGAGGTATGTTCATCGTCAAAGAGGACCGCGCTCCGTTTCTCCTGGCGACCGTTACTCTGATTCTGGCAGGTGACGCAGGCTCTCTCGCCGCGCTCCCGACAGTGGGAGAGTACATACACAACGCAATCGGCGAACTTGCGTCGTTGTTCTGCGCCGGGGCGATGATCGTTATACTCGTCGGCATCTGGGAAAGGGTGCGGCCCACCGGCTGACCGGCGAGGAAGGATGTTCAAGGCCATTCACAGAAGGGCTGCCTCATCAGGGGCAGCCTTTTTTGCAGCCGCGATGCTGGCGATCGCGCCCCCGGCGGTGACTGAACCCTTGCCGGCCGATGCGATCCGCTCGACCGTGGACGATTACCTGATTTCCGCTATCGGTCTGTACCGCGACTTTCTGGCGCTGCCGAATGACGCCCAGTACCCGGACGACATCGAATTCCTTGTCGTTTGGCTGGAAAACGCATTTGCCGATCGCGGCTTTGCAACCGAACGCATCGAAACGGCCGGCAATCCGTCACTCTACGCCGGACGGTTGATCGACCCGGAGCTACCGACCGTCCTGATCTACCTGCAAGCGGACGGGCAGCCGGTCGATCCGGCGGCATGGAACCAGGCCGATCCGTTTCTCGCGGTGCTCAAAGAGCGCGACGCGCAAGGTCGCTGGGTCGAGATACCGTGGACGCGTCTGGAGCAGGGGATAGATCCGGACTGGCGGATTTTCGCCCGTTCCGCGTCCGACTCGAAAGGGCCGATGATGCAGTTCATGATCGCCATCGAGTTGATGGACATTTTAGAGTTCACGCCGTCCTACAACCTCAAGGTGCTCATCGACACCGAAGAGGAGTTGGGGTCGCCACATCTTGCCGACGCCATACGGGCGAATCGGGACCTGCTGGCAGCGGACATGCTGCTCATCTTCGATGGCCCGCCGCACGCATCGAATCAACCGACCGTCTCGTTCGGGGCACGCGGCATTGCGACCGTCACACTGACCACGTGGGGTCCCGAGGTCGCGCAGCACAGCGGCCACTATGGCAATTTTGTGCCGAACCCCGTGTTCGGACTCAGCCAGTTGCTGGCGTCGATGAAGGATGAGAGCGGCCGGGTACTGATTGACGGGTTCTACGACGGCATCGAACTCACCGACGACGTCAGAGAAATCCTGGCCGCCGTGCCCGATGACGAGGACGCGATTCTGGCGGGGATGGGACTGGCCGAGGCTGAAGCGGTCGGCGGGTCGCTGCAGGAGGCACTGCAGTATCCGTCGTTGAACATTCGCGGCATGGCCGCGGGATGGGTCGGCGCGGAAGCCAGAACCATCATCCCGCCAACGGCGACGGCCGAACTGGACGTCCGGCTGGTCGCCGAGACAAACGCCGAGGACCTGATTGGCCTGATCAGGGGTCATATCGAGGGGCAGGGCTATTACGTCATCGATGGGCCACCAACCGCCGATGAGCGCGCCCAGCATGCCCGCATCGTGACGATGACCTACGACGTCAGCTATGGCGCATTCAGATCGGATTTCGATGCACCTCCGGGGCGCATGGCGCGCGCAGGCATGCGCCACCTGTTCGGCGAGGAGCCGATCCTGATCCGGTCGATGGGCGGTTCGATCCCGATTGCGCCGATCATCGAAGCGCTCGACGTGCCGGCGGCGACGGTGCCGACGGTGAACATCGACAACAACCAGCACAGCCCGAACGAAAACCTGAGGCTCGGAAATTTTGTCGATGGAATCGCGATTTTGATGTCAGTGTTGAGTCAGACACCGGAGTAGAGAGTCAATCTTACATAATGCTCGCAATTCGTTGTTTTTGCGGGAAATTCGTGTGATACAGTTCACACTTTACTGCGACAGCCGTACCTATACTTGGCATCAATGGGCTGTCGCCAAAAGGAGACAGTCGTGCCACTGGGATGGAAAATGGATAAGGATTTCAAAGATATCCCCCTCTCTGAGTCGAGTGTCTCGCACAAGCTCGCCGACATCCAAAAACGGTGCTCGGCCTTGATGACGGATCCCGATCAGATGGTCGAGCTATCGCTCGAGGAGCCGGCACCGGCGCTCGATTCGGGCAACCCCTACGACCGCGGTTAGTCGTCCGCCCGGACGTCGTCTTCCGCGGGGCCACCGGGCGTTCCTGCCTTCTTCCTTTTGCCGTCCTCGACCGCGTCGAGGTGCAGGAAGTGCAATAACCGTAGCCTCCAGATCCACCCGGCAACGATCAGCAAAGCTGCGACGGGCAGCGCGTTCACGGGCTCCAGCAGCACGATGAAGTCGTAAATTCCGTGCGCCGCTGCGGCGAGCAGGAAGCCGATCGCGGCTGCCGGCAGCAGCGGCCGCTTCTCGAGCCACGCCATCCCGATCCAGTGACCCCAGATCGAGGCGAAGAGGATATGCACGACGGGCCCGGCGAATCCTCGGGCGACGGCCTCCATCGGGCTCAGGAACTGCAGGTACTGCACGTTCTCCGCCGCGGCGTAGCCCAGCGCGATGAACGAGGCGTAGACGATCCCGTCGATCGGTTCGTCGAAGTGCCGGAACCGCACGGCCACGATGAGGAAAGGCAGGAGCTTGGCGAGTTCCTCGATCGGACCGATCGCCAGCATCGCGTACAGAAACAGCCCGACCACGCTCTCTTCGGCAAGCGCGAACGCGTCGTAGCGCAGACCGACGACGCCAAGCAGCTCGTACAGGCTGGCGGAGAACCAGGACACGCCGACGCCCATGAAGAAGCAGAGCAGCAGATTGAGCGGCGGCTCCGGCAGATGCCGGTCCTTGTGGTAGTGGTACCCGGCCCAGAAGAGAACCGGCAGCAGCACTGGCAGGGTCAGAAGTCCGTCGAGCATAGGCCATTGTCGTCTATTTCAGCAGTCGGAACCGAGGAACGATTTCGCACTCCGGCCCCGCGCGACTATGCCCCGGCGATTTGGAACGGCGGCCGGCCTGGATCACGGCAGATCCATGAGCCAGCCAGAACGCTCGGCAGCCCCGGTGACTGAATCCGAACTATCCCGCTGCATCCGGGCCGGAATTCACGCTCGCATTCCAACGGCTCAGTAGCTCAAGTGGCGGCCCGGGAGGCCGATAACACCCTTCGGACTATTGGATTTAGTGACCGACGCGACGAAATCGGTCTCACTGAAGGGATGCACGGATGTTGTTCTCGAAGACCGTCATTAGCTGTGTGGGACGACGCACCGGCGCGATGATTCTAACGGCGCTCCTGGCGGCGATTCCGATGGCGTCAGCCTCGGCTCAGGTCAGCGATTCAGACGATCTCGCTTACATGAGTCTCGAGGACCTGCTGGGCATGGAAATCACGACGCTGTCGCGAAAAGCCGAGGATCTCGCCGACGCCCCGGCGGCCGTGCATGTCATTTCGCAAAGCGATATTCAACGTTCTGGCGCGCGCTCGATCCCTGATCTGCTACGAATGGTGCCCGGAATGCAGGTCGCTCAGATTGACGGAAGCAAGTGGGCCGTGACGGCGCGCGGCACCAACGGACAGTTCGCAAACAAGTTGCTGGTGTTGATGGACGGTCGAAATCTGTATACGCCGCTTGCGGGCGGCGTTTTCTGGATCGAGCAGGACACCGACCTTGCGAACATCGAACGCATCGAAGTCATCCGCGGTCCAGGAGCGACGATGTGGGGTGCCAACGCGGTCAACGGCGTCGTCAACATCATCACGAAGAACGCGGCCGATACTGTTGGCAGCAACATGAGCGTGCTCGGCAGCGATCGCGGCACGATGGAAGGTACATTCCGCTACGGCGCCGGCGACGATCAGTTCGCTTATCGGCTGTTCGCCAAGTTCACGAGCCTGGACCCCAATACGGACCTCCTCGGATTCGAAGCCGCCGACGACTATGACATGGTGCGAATCGGCGGGCGGGCCGACTGGGCCTTCGACGATGGCGACAGCATCGTCTTCACCGCGGATGTCTACACGGGCGACATCGGCGAGACTCGAATCGTCCGTACGCTGACGCCGCCTTACACGACGATAGAGGGGCAAACCAGCGACGCACAGGGAGCGCATGCACTCGTGCGCTGGTCGAATAACCTGGAGAATGGTTCCAACCTCCAGTTTCAGGGCTACCTCACGTATACAGACCGTTTCTTCAAGACATTCAACGAAGAGCGAGTGACCCTCGAACTCGATCTGCAGCAGAGCGTCGCGCTGGGCGAACGGCATAACCTCATGTGGGGCGTCGCCTATCGCAACAGTTGGGATGAAATGGACCTGACCGACCCGTTCGTCGCTCGGGCAAACAATCCGAAGGCGGAATACCGATTGATCAGCGCCTTCGTTCAGGACGATTTTGCTGTATCGGAAGACTTCCGCGTGATCTTCGGTACGAAGATCGAGAACAGCAACTACAGCTCGAACGACATCGACTTCGAGCCCAGCGCTCGCTTCTCGTATCGTTTCAACGACACACACTCGGCGTGGGCCGCTGCCTCTCGAGCCATCAGGCTGCCCTCGCGCGCGGAGCAGGACTTCTCGTTCATCAACGAGCTGATCCCTCCAGGCGACCCGTCGTTTCCGCTGCCTGTCCCGACGATCATATCGGCTTCCGCCGATGGCGAGATGGTCGTCGAGGAGGTTACCGCCATCGAGCTCGGCTACCGCTTCCGCTCGGGGAGCCTGGTTGTCGACGTTGCGGCATTCTGGAATGACTACGACCATCTGCGCAGCGCGAATATCGGCGTGCCGCTTTGCCAGCCCAGCGGGCAACCGCTGCCTTTGGACCCGACCTGTGTCCTCGCATCGACTTACGTCGAGCTACCTGCCCCCATTCAGAACGACTCGTTCAGTGAGACGGCCGGCGTGGAGATTGCTTTGTCGACGCAGCTCACGGACTGGTGGAGCCTGCACGGCGCGTACACCTACTTCGACGAGGTCGACTTCGAGAACACCGTTGGTCCCTCGACGGTTTTTCTCGAAGACAGCCCCGAGAATCAGCTCTCGCTGCGCTCGAACATGGATATTTCGGACAGTCTGAAACTCGACCTGTGGCTGCGGCATGCCGACGCCTACGAACTACAGGGTATCGACGAGTACACGGCGCTGGACGTCCGCGTCGCGTGGGCACCGTCTGAGTCGCT
>JAAUXY010095067.1_pt1 | contig 17605 bp, 19 predicted proteins | sample 7278121 | NCBI WGS metagenome assembly JAAUXY01 (sample SAMN14350117, study PRJNA611818) | marine sediment metagenome | isolation source: surface marine sediment (1.8m) | place: French Polynesia: Moorea | collected 2018-08 | reverse complement strand
CTCGGGCTCGCCGGGCAGCACGCCGACCGATCCCATGAAGCCGTTGAACGGGATGGCCACGCCGGGGATCTGGTCCGAGACCGCCTCGAGCCGGCTGGTGCGCCAGTTGGCAATAAACGGCTCGGTATAGAGATCCCTCAGAAACCCGAAGCCCGGCACGATCACCGTGTAGCCGTACTCGTCCGGCGCGATGTCCAGAAGCGTAACGGCCAGCACGTCGCCGCGCTCAGCACCCTCGATGAACACCGGGCCGGTCATCGGATGCACCAGGTTCAAATCGGCCGCGGTCACGTCCTCCGACTTGGACTCCAGGTTAAAGTCCGCATCGAGCGCGTCGCGGGTCTCGAAGACGATGTGCTGTCCCGGTTTTGCGCGGGCCGCAGGCTGGATCGCCGGGTGCAGCCGGTTGAAACAGTTCTTGTCGTCGGTGCAATGGGGGCCGGTCTTGGCGACCACCACCGTCTCGAACGCCTTGACGTCGGTCGTGTCGGCATCCGCCGGTGCCCAGGTCGCCGCGAGCACCAGGGCAAATGCCAGCGGGCCGAATTGTCGTGCCGTGATCATCGCGCATCCTCCCCGAATTCTTGTTTATCGTTGCCGGCGATCTTAACGATGAACGAAAGGTCCGTCGACGGGCGGCCCGTTTGCACTCAAACAACATCGGCGTAGGATGGAGCGGGGAGGGCTCGCTATGAGTAACAATGCCGTCACCATCGAGCTGCTGGATGCCATCCAGGACGCCTTCAACCGGCACGACGTGGACGGCATCCTGTCGTTCTTCGCCGAGGACTGCCTCTGGCTGATGGCGCGCGGGCCGACGGTGCCCGAGGGTCGGGTCTGCCGCGGCAAGGCCGAGATCGGCGACGTTCTGACCGCGCGTTACGAGGTCATCCCGGACATGCGCTGGGTCGACATGCGCCACTTCATCGCCCCGGGGGGCGGCCGTGCCGCCTCCGAGTGGCGCGTGGTGGGCACGCCGATCGACGGCCCGCCGATCGATTGGCTGGGCTGCGACCTCTGGACCTTCCGGAACGGGCTGGTGGTCGTGAAGGACACCTACTGGAAGACGATCGAGGGTTAGCGAGGCGCCTCAGACAGGCTCGAGGTTGGACTGGATCCAGGCGGCCAATTCCGCCTCTTCGATCTCGCCAGCGGCGAGATCCTGGAACACGGCGACCGCTTCGACCTCAGGCGCGACGATCTCATGTCCGTTGAGCTGCAGGAAAACGTCGGCAACGGCCAACGCGGCGCGTTTGTTGCCGTCGACAAAGGGATGGTTGCGCGCGATGCCGAAGGCATAGGCGGCCGCAAGTCCGGCGAGGGTCGGATCGCCATACGCGAAGAGCTGCTTCGGTCGGGCCAGTGCGGACTCCAAGAGGCCATCGTCGCGCACGCCCGCGAGGCCGCCATACTCCGCGATCAGTTCCTGCTGTAACGCGAGGGCCAGTTCTCGGCCGACCCAGATGGGCTCGGTCACTTGGCCAATTCGCGAAAGGCGTTGCGGAACTTCTTGCGCGTCCGCTCGAATGCCCGCATGCCTTCCTCGAAGGTTTCGTCATAGGGCGTGACCACGAAGCCCTCGGGCGTCTCGGTCAGGATCAGGCTGTCGCCCTCCTGGACCTTGAGCCGGGCGAGCGCCTCCTTGGGCAGGGTCACGCCGGCGGAATTGCCGATCTTGCGGATCTTGAGCTTGTACATGGGGGCGGGTCCTTATGCCGGTCCGAGAGCCGCGACAGTATAGCTACAAATGTTATAACAAGCAAGGGGTTCTGGCCGCGTCTGAAGCCGAAACCGGCGGGTGCCTGGGGTCCTGCCGATTCCCGTTCCCCTATTTGCTGCGGCGCAATAGAATGGGCGCCGGCTGAAGGAGCGGAACCATGGCCGATTTCCCCAAGAAAACCCCCGCGGATTGGCAGAAGCTTGCCGAGACCGAGCTCAAGGGAAGGGCGCTCGATGACCTTGTCTGGGAGACGCCCGAGGGCATCCCGGTCAAGCCCCTCTATACGGCCGAGGACCTGGAACAGCTCGAACATGTCGGTACGCTGCCCGGCATGGCGCCCTTTCTGCGCGGGCCTCGGGCCACCATGTACGCGGCCCGGCCCTGGACCGTGCGCCAGTATTCCGGCTTCTCGACGGCCGAGGAATCGAACGCCTTCTACCGCAAGAATTTGGCCGCCGGGCAGATGGGGCTCTCGATCGCCTTCGACCTGGCGACCCACCGGGGCTACGATTCGGACCATCCGCGCGTGGTCGGCGACGTGGGCAAGGCCGGGGTCGCGATCGACTCGGTCGAGGATATGAAGATCCTGTTCGACGGCATCCCGCTCGACAAGATGTCGGTCTCGATGACCATGAACGGCGCCGTTTTGCCGGTGATGGCCGGCTACATCGTCGCGGGCGAAGAGCAGGGGGTAAGCCAGGACCAGCTCTCGGGGACCATCCAGAACGACATCCTCAAGGAGTTCATGGTCCGCAACACCTACATCTACCCGCCCGAGCCCTCGATGCGCATCGTCGCCGACATCATCGAGCACACGGCGGCGCACATGCCGCGCTTCAACTCGATCTCGATCTCCGGCTACCACATGCAGGAGGCGGGCGCGACCTGCGTCCAGGAGCTCGCCTTCACGTTGGCGGACGGCATCGAGTATGTGCGGGCCGCGCGCTCCAAGGGGCTCGACGTGGACGCCTTCGCGCCCCGGCTCTCCTTTTTCTTCTGCCTCGGCATGAACTTCTTCATGGAGATCGCCAAGCTGCGCGCCGCGCGCTACCTCTGGGCCAACCTGATGCAGGACCTGTTCGAGCCCAAGGACCCGCGGTCCTTGATGCTGCGCACCCACTGCCAGACCTCGGGCGTCTCGCTGGCCGAGCAGGACCCCTACAACAATATCGTGCGCACCACGGTCGAGGCGCTGGCCGGCGCGCTCGGCGGGACCCAGTCCCTGCACACCAACTCCTTCGACGAGGCGCTGGCGTTGCCGACCGAGTTCTCCATGCGCATCGCCCGCAACACCCAGCTCATCCTGCAGGAGGAGACCGGGATCACTCGGGTGGTCGACCCGCTGGCCGGCAGCTACTACCTGGAAAGCCTGACCGCGAGCCTGATCAAGGAGGCCGGCACGCTGATCCAGGAGGTCGAGGACATGGGCGGCATGACCAAGGCGGTCGAGACCGGCATGCCCAAGCTCCGCATCGAGGAGTCCTCGGCCCGCCGCCAGTCGCGCATCGACCGGGGCGAGGAAGTGATTGTCGGCGTCAACAAGTACGCGCCCGAGGTCAAGGACCAGGTCGAGCTCCTGGACGTGGACAACGCCAAGGTACGGGCGCAACAGGTCGCGCGCCTCGAGAAGATCCGGGCCGAGCGGGACGAGGCGGCCTGCCGGGCCGCGCTCGACGGGCTCGCCCGGGTGGCGGAGAGCGGCGAGGGCAACCTGCTCGCGGCCTCGATCGAGGCGGCCCGCGCGCGCGCCACCGTTGGCGAGATTTCGGACGCGCTGGAAAAGGTGTTCACCCGCCACCGCGCGGTGATCCGCAGCATCACCGGCGTCTACGGCTCGGCCTATGACAGCGACGAGGGCTTCCAGCGCATCAAGGGCGAGATCGAGGCCTTCGCCGCGCAGGAAGGGCGCCAGCCGCGCATGCTGGTGGTCAAGATGGGCCAGGACGGGCACGACCGGGGCGCCAAGGTGATCGCCACCGCCTTCGCCGATCTCGGCTTCGACGTGGACGTCGGCCCGCTCTTCCAGACGCCCGAGGAGGCCGCCCGCCAGGCGATCGAGAACGACGTGCACGTGGTCGGCGTCTCCTCCCAGGCGGCCGGGCACAAGACGCTCGTGCCCGAGATGATCCAGGCGCTGCGCGACCAGGGCGGCGAGGACATCGTGATCATCTGCGGCGGCGTCATCCCGCCCCAGGACTACGACTACCTCCAGCAGGCGGGCGTGCACGCGGTCTACGGGCCCGGCACCAACATCCCGGTCGCCGCCGGCGAGATCCTCACCCTGATCAAGCGCCAGAAGAAGGCCGCGGCGGAGTAGGGCGGTTTCGTATCGGCCTCGCCCTTCGACAAGCTCAGGACGAGGGACATGCAATAGACCTCATGCTGAGCCTGTCGAAGCATGAGCCTGTCGAAGCGTTAGCCTGTCGCTTCATCGCGCCGCGCCCGCCGCCTTGACCGTGCGCGCCGGCGCGCAATATTCCGACCGGGGAGAGGCATTCAGCGAGGAGAGTTCAGATGGCCATCGAAAAGGAAACCACGTCGCTCGGCATGCCCTGGGAAGAGGGCTTCGGCTACGCCCAGGCGGTTCGCGTGGGCGACACGATTTATCTCGCGGGCCAGGTCAGCCACGACGCGGAAGGCAACATCGTGGGCGCGGGCGACATGGCCGCGCAGATGCGCCAGGCCTACGCCAACGTGGCAGAGGTGCTGGAGCGGTTCGGCGCGACCATGGACAACGTCGTCGACGAGACCATGTTCGTGACCGACGTGGGCGCGGCGATGGAGGCTGCCGGCGCGATCCGCCGCGAGGTCTTCGGCGGCAGGCCGGCCGCGGCCAACACGCTGATCCAGATCTCGGGCCTCGCCTTCCCGGAGCTGATGATCGAGATCAAGTGCATCGCCAAGCTGTGACGCCGCGGCGGGTCGTCGCCCCAGACCGGACGAACGATCCAATGGGCTGAGCGGGTTAGCGCGTCTCATGACCCCGTTCTATGAAGACGACCTCGCCCACATCCATCATGTGGGCTTCAGCGACATGGTGCAGGGCGCCGCACCGGGCCTGCTGGATGTGCTTCGCGAGGCGGGCATCACGGACGGGCTGGTGGTCGATCTGGGCTGCGGCGCGGGGCTCTGGCTGCGGGACTTAATTGCCGCCGGATATCAAGCCCTTGGGGTGGACCTCTCGCCCCAGTTCATCACCCTCGCCCGCGAGGCCGCGCCGGCGGCCGAGCTGCGCGTCGGCTCCGCGCACGAGGTGGATCTGCCGGACTGCGCCGCGGTCACCGCGATCAGCGAGGTGCTGGCCTATGTGCCGCCCGAGGGCCGAAATGTCCCGGAGATCAACGCTCTGTTCGCGCGGGTTCACCGGGCGCTCGACGCCGGTGGCCTGTTCTTGTTCGATCTCATCGTCGCGGAGCCGGGCGAGCGCATGGCCTATCGCACCTGGCGCACCGGTCCGGACTGGGCGATCCTTGTGGACGTGGATGAGGATACGGACCGTAAGCTCTTGACCCGCCGCATGGTCACCTTCCGCGAGATGGACGACGGCTACCGGCGTGGCGAAGAGACCCACTGGCAACGGGTCTATGACACGGCCGAGATCGAGGCGGCGCTGCGCGAGATCGGCTTTGCGGTGCGCTCGGACCGGCGCTACGGCGAATACGAGCTGGCGCCCCGCCGGCGGGCATTCATTGCGCAGAAGCCGCTGGCGTGACCAAGACAGACCCGTCTATCCGGCGTCCGCGTTCTGGACGAGGAATGCCTCGATGACCGGGTTCACCTTCTGGGGATGGGTGACCGGCGACATGTGCCCCGCGCCCGGGATCTCCGCAAAGGCATGCGACTTGAGCGCGGACCTTAAGAGTTCGATACAGGCTGACGCGGCGTGCGTCGTGCCGGACGCACGCACCAGGAGGACCGGGCAGGTGATGGTGGCAAGGTCGTCGAGCGTCGGCATCGACAGGCCCGGCCGAAACGGCCATTCGTGGCGCAGCTTGTCCATGGTCGCGACCACCGCGTCGCGCCGGTCGGGCGGCATGGCGTTGAGCGCGCCGGGCCCGACCCAATAGTCGAGGAACAGCCGCGCCGCGTCCTCGGGCCGGCCCGCTTCGGTCAGGACCGTGGTCTCCGACGCGATGGCATGGATCTCGTCATGGGCGGCCTGCTCGCCGGCGGGCTGCAACAAGGGAAACAGCGTCGGCTCGATCAGGGTGAGGGTGGCGGTCCGCTCGGGGAACGCGAGCGCGGCCATCGCCGCGAGCGCGCCGCCGTAGGAGTGGCCGACCAGATGCACCGGTCCGTCCAGCTGGTCGAGCAGGGCTGCGATGATGGCGGTCTCGTCGTCATAGAGATCGCGGCCGCGCTCGGCCGGCCAGGCGCCGGTGCGGCCATAGCCGTGCAGGTCGGGCGCCAGCGACCGGAACCGGGTCCCGAGCCGCTCCATCAGCGGTCGCCACTGGCCGCTCGAGCTGGACGAGCTGTGCAGCAGGATCACGCCCGGCCCCTGGCCTTCGTCGCGGAAATAGGCGTCGACCCCGTTGATCGTGAGAATGGGCATGTCGGTAGTCCTCGGAGCGGTGCCGCCGCCGCGCCGGGGCGCGGGTATGGCTTGGAAAGATCATGCTCTAGCAGCGGACCCCGTCTCATCCTGTGACGATTGCCACTTCGCGCGCGATCCGGCCTAGGGTTCGGGCCACCCCGATGTGGTGCTTGCGTCCTTGCCGAAGTCATGCCGGATCAGCGCCGCGGTGATCGAGCCCCAGCTGCTTTGGCCTTCGGCGCGCACCGGCAGCCACACGCCCGCGTCCGGCATGCGGGCGAGCCAGACGACCGCGGGTTCTTCGGGCTGCGGGTTCTCTTCGTTCCATTTCTTGGCGAAGCCCGCGATCCTCTCGAAATGGGCATGACAGACCACCGCCGGACCGCTGTAGGCCGGCACGGTGTCGGGCGCGAGCCGATCGTCCCGGACGTACTCGAGGCGCAGATTGTAGCGGCGGCGTCCGTCGAACACCGGCAGCGACCGGTCGCAGGGCGCCGCGTCCAGGGAGACGGTGGTGGCGCTCAACAGGGTGGTCAGCGGGTCACGCGCTTCGCGGCGCAGCGCCTGGGGCACCTCGTCCCGGTCGGCGTCGAAATCCTCCGGCTCCGGCGGCGGGCGCCGCTCCGCCTCGACCGTGCCGTCCTCCCGGAACGCCATGTCAAGCTCGCGCTTGCGGGAATTCCATTCGCTGCGCGTCTGATAGGTCACGGGAACCAGCCGCTGATCCTCGACCCGGCCGAGCGCTTCCGAGCGCACATGGGCCGTAACGAACAGGTCCAAGACCCCGCGGGTCTCGGTAAAACTCGCCATCCGGTAGCGGTCGTCGGCGATCTCGCCTTGCAGCTGGCCCGAGAACACGTGCAGCCCCAGCCAGTAGACCTCGAACTCGGCCGCGAAGCGCTGGTCCTGCGTCGCCACAGCGGAGCCCGGGCCGCCCAACAGGGCCGCCGAGACGGTCGCCGCAAAACCGACAGCGGTGATGATTCGTGTCCCCATGCCTGGAGTATGGCGCGATGGGCAGCGGGTGCAAGGCCTTCCGCAAGAAAGCCCACGCTGAAAAGGGCCGGATCGGGGCCTAGCCGCTCTCCTGCGCCGGCAGGGGCGCCACGACCTTGCGATAGAGATGCCAGGTGGTATGGCCCAGGATCGGCAGCACGACAAACAGCCCCACGAACATCGGCGCGATCGAGACGATCAGCAAGAGCACGACCACGGCGGCCCAGCCGATCATCGGCCCGGGGTTGGTGGTCACCGAGCGCACGCTGGTGATCATCGCGGTGATGAAATCCAAATCCCGCTCCAGCAGTAGGGGAAAGGACACCACGGTCAGCGAGAACAGGATGAGAGCCAGGATCGCCCCGACCCCGTGTCCCACCAGGAGAAACATCAGTCCTTCAGGCGTGGTGAACAGGATCTCGATGAACTTGTCGACCGTGCCCGGCGCCTTCGCGCCCAGGAATATCGCGAGCAGGATGCGCACCTGATACATCCACATCACGAGCACGAACAGGGTGACGAACGCCATCCAACCCAGCTCCCTCTTGCGCTGGGCGAAGATGACGCCGAGGACCTCGCCCCAGGACAGAGGCGTGCCGGTCTCGCGGCGGCGGCTGACCTCGTACAGCCCGACCGCGACGAACGGCCCGATCAGCGCGAAGCCCACGGCCAGCGGGTAGGACAGGTAGCTCATGTCGAGGGTGTAGGCCGTGAGCACGATCAGAATTCCGCCCACCGCGTAGGTTCCACCGAAGAACAGCCCGAAGAGCGGGGCCGCGCGAAAATCCCGCATCCCCCGTCCCAAGGCATCGACGATGTCGGGAATGCCGATGGTCAGAACCACCGGCTCCGACCTCTGCGCTGGCGCCTGTTCCGTCATGAGATCACCGCCTTGCTCTCAACCCGGGTCCCCAATCCGATTATCGGCGATTTCGGCGTCAGTCCCAAGAGCCAGTCGGCCACAGCGGAGATCGGCTTGCAGTTTCGCTATGCGGCGGGAGGCGCCGGCTCGCCTTCGTCGAACACGAACACCGCCACCAGCGCGTCGACCGTCTTGCCGTCGGTGGCAAGCGGGCACAATAGGCGGGAATAGGAGATGTGCTCGCGTCCCTTGATCGACGCGGTGTTATGCCAGAAGTGCGGCTGGGCGCTCTTCACCACCCCCTCGATATTTCGCAATATCTTGGCGCCATTCTTACTGACCAGCACCTCGTCGAGCCATTTCCCGGTGTTGTTGGCATGGTGCATGTCCATCACGTCGGATCCGATCAGCCGGTAGCGGAAGCGCAGGCCGCCGGCGTCGTCGCGCACCACATCGACCAGCGCGAGCGTCGCCAGGTGCTTCGGGATCTCGACGGGATCGATGTCCGCCAGACTCGGCAACGATTTGCCGCGGCACTTCGACGTCCAGTAGGCGTGGAACGCTTTCAGCCGAGGGTGTTGCAGCTCTGAGGCGAGGTCTCCAAGCGACCTGCTTGGCATGTCCGCTTTCTCTCTGCGCCATCGGGATGAACAGGCTGGGATCCGCATTGTAAGCCCTTGTCCGACCCGAAGGCGATCAATCGCCCGCCGGAGCCGCCGCATTGGTTGGAATTGGGCGGATTTCCGGGCGGCTGGCGGGGGACGCTCCGAATCGCGGCTGGGCGAGGGCGGAGATTTTGGGGCGAATCAGTCACGAGGACCGAGTCCCCGTGTTCTGTCCGTGTCCTGCGGGGCCTCCTGGCCGAGCCGGCCCTGTCGCCTGTGCCCATGGGTCGAGAGCGCAATTCGGTAGAACGGTTCCAAGTTGCCGGATGGCGCTCTAGTTTATGGCCATGGTTCCGCCGCGTACGCCGTCGCCGACCCCGCCGCCGCCCGGCTATGCCGGCCGGGCGCTCCGCCATCTCCTGCCCTATCTGTGGCCGAGGGCGCCTTCGGCGTCCTGGCTGGAGATGCGGCTGCGCGTGGTCGTAGCGCTGGTCCTCCTGGTCCTGGCCAAGCTCGCCAATGTCTACGTGCCGCTGCTCTACAAGGAGGCCGTCGACATCGTCTCGGCCGAAACGGCGGCGGTCATCGCCGTGCCGGTCGGTCTCCTGGTCGCCTATGGCGGGCTCCGGGTGCTCTCCGTGGCCTTCGGCGAGCTGCGCGACGCGGTCTTCGCCCGGGTGGCCCAGCGGGCCATCCGCACGGTCGGGCTGCAGGTCTTTCGCCACATGCATGCGCTGGCGCTGCGCTTTCACCTGGACCGTCAGACCGGCGGCCTGTCGCGGGCCATCGAGCGCGGCACCAAGGGCATCGAGTTCCTGCTGTCCTTCATGCTGTTCAACGTGCTGCCAACGTTTTTCGAGATCTTCCTGGTCTGCGGCATTCTGTGGGTGCTGTTCGACATCTGGTTCGCGCTGATCACCTTCGTCACCATCACCGGCTACATCGCCTACACCACCATCGTCACCGACTGGCGGCTCAAGTTCCGCCGGGCCATGAACGAGACCGACAGCGAGGCCAACACCAAAGCTATCGACAGCCTTCTGAACTTCGAGACGGTCAAGTACTTCGGCAACGAGGAGCACGAGGCCCGACGCTTCGACACGGCGCTGCACCGCTATGAAGAGGCGGCGGTGCGCAGCAAGACCAGCCTGTCGCTCCTCAATATCGGCCAGGGCGCGATCATCGCCGTCGGGCTCACGGTGGTCATGATCATGGCGGGGCGCGGCGTGGCCAGCGGCGCCATGACCGTGGGCGATTTCGTGTTGGTCAACACCTACATGATCCAGCTCTATCTGCCGCTCAACTTCCTCGGTTTCGTCTACCGAGAGATCAAGCAGTCGCTGGCCGACATGGAATCGATGTTCGATCTGTTGTCGGTCGATCGGGAAGTGGAGGACGCGCCCGGCGCGCCGGGGATCGCCGTGGCCCAGGGCGTCGTCGCGTTCGAGAATGTGTTCTTCGGCTACGACGAGCGCCGGCCCATTCTCAAGGACGTCTCGTTCGTCGTGCCGGCAGGGCGCACGGTGGCGATCGTCGGGCCGTCGGGGGCTGGCAAGTCGACCATCTCGCGCATTCTGTTTCGCTTTTACGACGTGGATGGAGGCCGGGTCACGATCGACGGCCAAGACACCCGCGCCGTGACCCAGGCGAGCCTGCGCGCGGCCATCGGCATCGTCCCGCAGGACACGGTCCTGTTCAATGACACGATCTACTACAACATCGCCTATGGCCGCCCCGGGGCCAGCCCGGCCGAGATCGAAGAGGCGGCGCGTCTGGCGCGCATCCATGAGTTCGTCATGGGCCTGCCGGACGGCTATGACACGCGGGTGGGCGAGCGGGGGCTCAAGCTTTCGGGCGGCGAGAAGCAGCGCGTCGCCATCGCCCGCACCATCCTCAAGCGGCCCAAGATCCTGCTGTTCGACGAGGCCACCTCGGCGCTCGACTCGCACACCGAGAAGGAGATCCAGCAGAGCCTGACCGAGGTCTCGGCCGACCGGACCACGCTGATCATCGCGCACCGGCTGTCGACCGTGATCCACGCCGACGAGATCATCGTCCTCGAAGAGGGACGGATCGTCGAGCGCGGCACCCACGAGAACCTCCTGGCCCATGCCGGCCGCTATGCCAGGATGTGGGCTCGCCAGCAGGAGGCGGCGGCCCTGGAAGAGGTCGAAGCCGCGGAGTAGCGGGTCGCCCGTGGGCTGTTGGCTGCCGCCCGCGCATGCTAGGATCGCGCCTGGTCATGGCTTTGTGGCATCGACACGGTCGCCGGATGCGCGCGCGGGCTTGCGGGCTCGTGGCGGTCACCCTGATCCTGCTGCTGGTCCCTGGTGTGTCTGTGCCTGCCGCGAGCCAATCCCTGGCCGGCAAGTTGCTGGTCGCGGCGCCCAGCATGCGCGATCCCAACTTCGCCCGCACCGTGGTCTACATGGTTCAGCACGACGAGGGCGGCGCCATGGGCCTGGTCATCAACCGGGTCGTGGGGGAGGGGCCGCTGGCGGACCTGCTGCGCAGCCTGGATCTGCCGACAAAGGGCGTCAGCGGCAACATCCGGATCCACTATGGCGGACCAGTGGGCATCCGGCAGGGCTTCATCCTGCACAGCGCCGACTACCGCATCGACGGCTCGATCGTGGTCAACCGGGATTTCAGCCTGACCTCCGACCCGGAGGTGCTCGGGGACATCGGCCGAGGGCACGGCCCGGACAAGGCGCTGTTCGCCTTCGGCTACGCCGGCTGGGGGCCGGGCCAGCTCGAGGGCGAGCTGATGCAGGACGCCTGGGTCACCGTCTCCGCCGATCCCGTCTTCGTCTTCGAGGGCGAGATCGACAAGAAATGGGAGCAGGCGATCGCGCGCGAGGAGCTCGAGCTGTGAGCGGGACGCTGACCCATCTCGCCCTGCACGTCCGGGACTACGACGCCTGCGTCGCCTTCTACCGCGAGTATTGCGGCATGCGCGAGGTCCACATGCGCATCGACACCGTTACCGGAAAGCGGGTCGTGTGGCTGGCCGAGCCGGGCCGCGAGCGCGAGATGATATTCGTGATCCTGCCCGGCGGACCGGGCCGCGACCAGGAAGACGGCGACTACAGCCATCTCGGCTTCGCGATGGAGAGCCGCGAGGCGGTCGATGCCATCGCCGACCGGGCGCGTCGCGATGGACGGTTGATCTGGGAACCCCGGGAAGAGCCCTATCCGGTCGGCTACTATTGCGGTGTCCGCGATCCCGACGGCAACGCGGTCGAGTTCAGCTACGGCCAGCCGCTCGGCCCCGGTGCAGAGGAGGCGGCCGCAGACGAGCTGGCCGGCAAAGAACCCAACGCCTGAATTCGGCCTCGGCATTGGTCCGCCCGCATCCGTTGTTCGTGAAAAAGTCCTTCGGCCTCGCGTAACTGGGCCTCAGTGTACTTTTCCCGTTTTCGATCAGGAAAAAATCCGACTTGAGGCGGCTCTGCATCGGATTTTTCGGTTGTTCAGTTCGCAAGCTTTCGCGTCTACAGGCCGGGAAAGCTTGCGAATTCAGGTCCCAGTCATTACGGACATGCCCGTCGTGACTGGGACCAAGTGAGACTTGAAAACAAGTCGCCGGGCCGCCCCAAGACTTGTTTTCGCTCATTCCCCTTCTGTGAAAAAGGACACCGAGCGAAGCGAGAGACTTTTTCACAAGGGACGCATACGCCCTGCTATAAGCGGGCCATGGCCAAGGCATCCGGGCCCGATCCATCCGCTCCGAACCCGCTGGCCGAGGCCGTCCTCGGCGGCGACCGGCGGGCGCTCGCCCGCGCGATCACGCGGATCGAATCGACCCGCGCCGACCATCATGCCGAGGCAACCGCCTTTCTCGAGACGGTGCTGCCGCGGACCGGGAGATCGGTCCGGCTGGCGATCTCGGGCGTGCCCGGCGTCGGCAAATCGACCTTCATAGAGGCCTTCGGCCTGCACATCATCGGTCAGGGGCACCGGGTTGCCGTGCTCGCCGTCGACCCGTCCTCCAAGCGCTCGGGCGGCTCGATTCTGGGCGACAAGACCCGCATGGAAGAGCTCGCGCGCCACCCGGACGCCTTCATCCGGCCGTCGCCCACGGGCGGCACGCTGGGCGGCGTCGCCCGGCGCACCCGCGAAGCCATGCTGGCCTGCGAGGCGGCGGGCTTTGACGTCATCATCGTCGAGACCGTGGGCGTCGGACAGTCCGAGACCACCGTGGCCGAGATGGTGGACATGTTCCTGCTGTTGCTGCATCCCGGCGGCGGCGACGATTTGCAGGGCATCAAGCGCGGCATCGTCGAGCTGGCCGATCTGGTTCTGGTCAACAAGGCGGACGGAGAAATGAAGCAGGTCGCCGGGCGTACCGCCGCGGACTACAAGAACGCGTTGCACCTGCTGCATGCGCGGAGCGCCCACTGGCAGCCCCAGGTGAAGCTCTGCTCGGCGGTCACGGGCGAGGGCATTGCCGAGGCCTGGACCACGGTCGAGGCCTATATGACGGCCCTCTCGGCCGCCGGCGAGATCGAGGCGCGCCGGGCCGAGCAGGCCAAGAGCTGGATGTGGAACGAGGTCTCGGACCGCCTGATCGCCGCCCTCGACGCGCACCCGCAGGCCCAGGCGCGGCGCGCCGATCTCGAGGCGCGGGTGCGGAGCGGCCAGATGACGCCCACCGCGGCGGCGCAGGCGCTGCTGGAGTCCTTCCTGACCGGCCGCTGAGGCGACTGCCCGCCCCTTGACCTGGGGGGCCGGCTTGCGTACATAACCGGCGCGGTTCGGGCCCCAGAGCATGCGCTAGGCCCGGCCTTTTCGTAAGAGGATAGTCCTATGGCGCGACGCTGTGCGATCACCGGCAAAGGCGTGCAGACCGGCAACAATGTGAGCCACGCCCACAACAAGACCCGCAGACGGTTCCTGCCGAACCTGCAGACCACCTCGCTGTTCAGCGACGCGTTGGGCGCCCCGGTGCGGCTCCGCCTCACGGCGCGGGCGATCAAGACCATCGAACACAAGGGCGGGCTGGACGCCTATCTGATGGGCATGCCCACGGCCAAGCTGCCGACCGAGGCGCGTCGGCTGAAGAAGCGGATCGCCAAGGCCGCGGCCCAGAAGCAGGCGGCCGGCGCGACTGGCTGACGCCTCGGGGCCGGGCAACCGGCCCATTCCCCGATTGATCCCGTGCCATGCGCCCGCCTTGCGGCGGGCTTTGTGCGTCTGGCGACGGCCTGATAGTGTCTGTGCTTCCGTCGCCGCCGGACCCGAGCGCCATGGCCGATCCGTCCGAGTTCCCCAATCTCCGCGTTCTCGACCATCCCTTGGTCCAGGACAAGCTCAGCAACATGAGGATGAAGGACACGCCGACCGCCGTATTCCGTCAGCTCTTGCGGGAACTGACCCCGCTGATCGCCTATGAGGCGACCCACGATCTGCCGATGGCGACCCGCCACATCGAGACTGCCCTGGCCGAGATGGAGGCGCCGGTCCTGGCCGACGGCCCGCCGGTGATCGTCTCGATCCTGCGGGCCGGCTTGGGCATGGCCCAGGCGCTGCACGAGCTCATGCCGAACGCGCCGGAAGGGCATATCGGGTTGCGCCGGGACGAGGTCACCAAGCAGCCGATCGAATATGTGGTGAGCCTGCCGTCGCTGGCGGGCCAGCGCGTGCTGATGGCCGATCCGATGATCGCCACGGGCCACAGCGCGGTCCGCGCCGTGGACGTCCTCAACGAACACGGCGTGGCCGATTCGCAGGTGCGTTTTGTCGCCCTGGTCTGCGCGCCCGAAGGGATGCGCCGGTTCCAGGAAGCGCATCCGGACACCCGGGTGTATGCGGCGGCGCTCGACGACCACCTGGACGCGGACGCCTTCATCGTGCCGGGGCTCGGCGACGCCGGAGATCGGCTGTTCGGCACCCAGCCGTAGTCGCCTAGTCCTCGATCAGCTCGAACATGACCAGCAACGTCTGCTGGACGCGGTTGAAATTGTCGTCCGAGATCAGATAGATCAGCGTTTCGCCCTGCGCGCCGCGTCGCGCGGCGACCCCTTCGAAATTGTCCAGCAACAAAGGCGGCAGCAGGGTCGCCAGATGGTCCGGCGAGAGCCGCGCGTCGGCTTGAATGGTGGCGGCGGCGAGGCGGCGCAGCCGGGCAGCCGGGCCGGTCGCCACCGTAAAGCGCCGCTCGATCACCACGACGTCGCCATTGGGCAGCGTATCCGCGCCGGTCGGCCGGAAGCCGCCGTCGGTGGCGTAACTGAGCTGTTGCCAGCGAACGCCGTCCCCGACCCAGCCGCGCACCAGGCCCGGCTGCAGGTCCAAGGACTCGGTGAGCACGAGATAGCGGCCATCGCTCAGTGTCGCGATCGCCTCCATGCCGCCATTGCCGGGGGCCTGGGTCACGCCCGGCGGGGTCGCCATGGCTTCGGGTCGCTTGCCCTCCCAGTCCGAGACGTCGTAGCGCCAAAGGCGATGCAACCGCTCGAAGGCGGCGACGACCCGCCCATCCGGACTGCGTGTCATCGCCTCGGCGTCCATGTTGCGCCCTCTGAGACGTCGCCCTTTCAAGTCCCGCATGGCGCCCATGCGGGTATCGGTCAAGCCGGCCAGTCGACCGTTTACGTAGATCGGCCGCGCGCGGAACCAGCGGCCGGTATCGGACAGGGCCAGCACGGCTTGGCCATCCGGCGAGACCGAGAGCGCGGAAAAGCCACCGAAGGCCCGATTGCCGCCACGCAGGCGCAAGCCGCCACGATAGCGCAGCTTGCCGACGGTGGTGCGCTCCGGGTCCTCGACGTCCAGTGGCATCACGGCCGTCTCGACCTCGATCGGCCAGTCCGCCGCCGCGTCGGCGATCGGGTCGAGAAACAGGAGGCAGAGGAGGGCAAGCGGGAACAGCGGGCGCATGGCCACTTTATAGCGGCTATCCATGAAGGTTCGCAGCACTCACATTTCCGTGAGGGGGCTGGCCACCTCCGGTCGGCCGCACCATGATCACGACCAGCCGATCTGCATATGCAAAACAAAGGGAGAGGGTAGCCATGAACATCGCGCGCCGTGACATGCTGCGGGGTGCGGCCAGCCTGCCGCTGGCCGCCATTCTTGCCGATCCACTGATCGCCAGGGCCGTCGCCGCCGGGCTCGACCAGGTGTCGACCAAGACCGCCGGCGGTAAGACCGTCAACGCCTCGCTGGCGCTGCCGGCACGGACACCGGCGCCGGCCGTCGTCCTGGTCCATGAATGGTGGGGCCTCAACGACCAGATCAAGTCGGTCGCGGCCGAGCTCGCCAAGGAGGGCTACATCGGATTGGCCGTCGATCTCTATGACGGCAAGGTCGCCGACAAGCCCGAAGGCGCCAAGCCCCTCATGGGGGCGGCGATGAAGCAGCCGAAGGTGGCCCAAGAGACCGTGGCGGCGTGGGCCGACTGGCTCGCCGCCCATGACCAGGGGACCGGCAAGATCGGGACCGTCGGCTGGTGCTTTGGCGGCGGCTGGTCCTTGAACGCGTCGCTCTTGCGGCCGGTCGATGCGACGGTGATCTACTACGGCAGCGTGAGCCCCGAATGGGGCGGGGTCAGCCGGGCCCCCGATGCGCTGGCCAAGCTCAAGGGCCCGGTGCTCGGGCACTACGCGACCCAGGACAACTGGATCACCAAGGACATGGTCGCGGGCTTCGAGGCGCGCATGAAGGAAGCGGACAAGCCGTTCACCAGCCACTGGTACGAGGCCCAGCACGCCTTCGCCAATCCGACCCAGGCGCGCTATGACGAGGCGGACGCGAAGACGGCCTGGGAGCGCACATCGGCCTTCTTCAAGCAGAACCTGGCATAGGGGAAACGACCCCCTCACCCTCCCGCAGCCTCACGGCTGCGGGCCCCTCCCTCTCCCACGAGGGGAGAGGGTTCATTGGGGATTGCCGGATCCGACACGGGGCTCCCTCCCCCTTGATGGGGGAGGGTGGGGTCGGGGTGAGCGCCATGGTTCGGGCCGCTGCATGCGGAGAGGGCGGGTCTCGAACCCGCCCCCAAACGTTTCGGCCGTTTCCGGCGCAAATGCCTACCAACCGCGAGGGTCCTCAGGCGGCGGCCGGCGCCTCGGCGGCGCGCTCGGCCCGAAGATGCGGCCTGATACCGATCAGCGGGACCACGATGAGCAGCAGAAAGCCCACATTGAACAGCACGTTGATCGCCGCGCCGCTCCAGACCGAGACGGCGGAATCGACCGCGAACCAGATCAGCGCGCTCAGCAGCAGCGCGGTCCAGGCCCAGCCCTCGCGGCGGCGGATGGCGTGGCGCGTCACGAACCAGCCGAGCTCGCCAAAGCCCGCGGTGAGCCCGCCGATGATGCCGAAGGCGAAGCGGGCAAAGGGTTCGGCCTCGGGAGGCATGGGGCCGCCCCACAGCGCCTCGTCGATCGGGGTCATCAGCGGCGCGAACAGCCCGCTCGTGCCGAACCCGGCATAGGCGAGCCCCATCAGCGTGATCAGGGCGTAGGCGACGAGCAGGCAACGGTACCAGAGGATGAACATGGTTGTGCTCCTGGAACAATCGATGGGTGAGGGCCGAGCCTGGGCCGCGCCAGGGCATCGCCGCAATTACCTCGAAGGTAATGGCGCGGGGTCGCGGATCGGCGAGAATGGCCGGGCGAGGAGGGACCACGGTTGACGATGAACGGGCAGGCCCAAGCCCAGGGCAATTTCGGACGGCTCTTGCGCGACTGGCGCGGCGCCAAGCGGCTCAGCCAGCTCGAGCTCGGCCTCGAGGCGAACGTTTCGGCGCGCCATATCAGCTTTCTCGAGACCGGGCGCGCTCAGCCCAGCCGGGAGATGGTGCTGATCCTCGGGCGCAGCCTGGACCTGCCGATGCGCGAGCAGAACCTGTTGCTGCTGGCCGCCGGATTCGCCGGTCG
>JAAUXY010015159.1_pt1 | contig 17605 bp, 19 predicted proteins | sample 7278121 | NCBI WGS metagenome assembly JAAUXY01 (sample SAMN14350117, study PRJNA611818) | marine sediment metagenome | isolation source: surface marine sediment (1.8m) | place: French Polynesia: Moorea | collected 2018-08 | reverse complement strand
TGGAAAGTGGGTATCGATGGCTCGGTAGCGCTTGTCGACATCGGCGCCGGCAAGACGATCGACACCAAGAACATCAAGGACCCGGTGGTTGGCTTCGTCTTCGGCTCGAAGGGCCTGATGTACAATTTGACCCTTGAAGGATCGAAGTTCACAAAGCTCGACAAGTCCTAAGAAGCCGCCGCTCGGCTACCGCGTCGGTCGCGGCCTGCGATCTGTCGGCGAATTCGGCCGCGACAGCGTCCGCAACCCGGGCGCCCTGCCCGGCAAGGCCGAGGGCTGGTTCCGTCGCTGGGCTCGCAAGGTATGGAGCGTTCGTGGCGGCGGAATGTACGCGCTCGGCTACATCATCACCTTCGTCTGGTTCGAGATCACGACGCTCGTCGGCGAGGTTGCCGAAAGCGAAGGCGTCGGCGATTTCGTGACGGGCCAGGCGACAGAGTTCATCTTGCGGTTCGCCTCGGACTCGATCGTCAATATGGTCAAGGCCTTTATCTGGCCGATCTATGCCATCTACTTCAATTGGCCTTACGGTGCGATTGCGCTGGGTGTCGGTTTCATGGGTTTTTCTGCGTTCCTGAAGAAACCCATCGAGCGCTGGCTGTTCGACGGGGTCGATGCGCCCGATTCGACCGAGGAGTAACGCGGTCGATGGGCTTCAATCACCACTTCTGAGCTCAATTAAACATAAGCTCGTCGGCCGGCTTTACAACTCTGTTACCGCCCCAAATTGGTGCGTATTCAACGGCTTGAATACGTTCATGATTGTAATCGTGGCTCGAAATTTGCAGCTTTTCCCCTTAGCCGATTGACAGCTTTGGGGACCAAATATGACCTGCTCTCGCACTGCAACAAAATTTCGCTCCGGCGCCCTGGCGGCACTGGTGGTGGTACTTGGCGCTGCCGGCAACGCCTCGGCCGACACCGTCATCTTCGATGACATGGAACATGGCGACCCGTTCGCGAACGGTTGGTTTGCGTTCCCCGGAGACGTCGGCGGCGGCGGGCTGGGCCCGAACTCTACCGACCTGCCACCCGTGAACGGCGGTAATTTCTCGATCGAGACGGGCTGGGGTTCCGGCGGAACGCCCGGGTTCCTCGGCGGCTTCGGTCGAACCAATCCGTCCGATCTCACCGGCATGACGCACTTCAACTTCTGGATCAATCCCGACGTTGTGGATGCACAGGGGCGCCCGCAGGACTACGTGCTGGAAATCAACCTGCAGGAAGACGACAACAACAACAACGTGTTCGACAACAACCCCTTCCAGGAAGGGCCGGACGACGAGTGGCAGTTCAACTGTGCGGTCAATGGCAGTGATGACGCCTGCGTGAAAGTCGGTGGTGGCTGGCAGCTTATTTCAATCTCACTGGCCGACTTCTTCGACGACAACGTCGTCTTTCCGGGCGGCAACGATACGTTTGATCCGTTCGCGATTGGGGGAGACGGGCAGTTGATCAATATCGTCTTCGCCGTGGTCAGCAACTCCGGCGCTGACGTGACGTTCAGGACGGACTACTGGCACTTCACCTCCGTTCCGGAGCCTGCCAGCCTCGCGCTGCTGGGCCTCGGTCTCGCCGGCCTCGGCTTCGCCCGGCGACGCCGCAGGCAATAGGGTTTCCTGAATAACGCCAAAGCCCGGCCTCGTGTCGGGCTTTTTATTAGCGAGCGCCAGCGCCGCTCGGAGGCGCCGGCTCGAACCCGCTGACATCGAGCGGCAGGATTTCGCCGAGCCACATTGCGTGGCGCGTGTGGTCGGCCAGGTTGTCGCCGGTATCCGGGTGTACGAGTACGTCGAGCCCGCGGCGATTTAGCATGAGCCAGGGCACGACCGCGGCGAACTTATCGCGACCGATCAGCACCTGGAACATGCCTTTCGCGTGCGGGCCGACCGGGCGGTCGTGCACGCGGCCGAGCGTAACGGCAAACCGGCGCCCCACCTCCTCGCGGAGGTGGACCGCCCGTTCGCGCTCGTCGGCATCAAAGTAGACATGCGCGTGGTACTCGCGAACCGGGTTCATGCCGGGACCTGCTCCGAGGGGAAGCGAACCCGGAAAGCGCCCGGGCCGAGCAGGAACTGCACGCCGCAGGCAACCGCGAGGAACAGCGGGTATTCCCAGCCGCCGCCCTGGTTGCTGAACACCCAGCCGGCGCCGAAATGCGCCCACGTGGCGCCCAGGGAAACGATGCCCAGTACGGCAGCGGTCTCGCGGACGCGCACGCCGAGGATGAGCAGCGTGCCGCCAATGATCTCGGCAGCCATCACGGCATAGGCGGAAACGGCCGGCAGGCCAAGCGATTCGAAAAAGCCAACCGTGCCGGGGATCGTGAAGACAAACACCTTCAGGTAGGCACTGTGCGCCAGGAAGATGATGCCGAGCGCGATGCGCAGGACGGTCGGGCCATAAGCTTCATAACGGTTCATTTTGAGTCTCCGAAAAGTGGGTGAGTCGTTCAGCTTGTGGACCTAGAATCGCGGTTGCGCAAGCGCAAGTAAATTCCCAATAATCGCAATTATTATTTGCAATAATGCAAACATGAACTGGGACGACCTGAAAGTAGTCCTCGCGATCGCGGAGGCGGGAACGCTCGCCGGCGCCGCCCGCTCGCTGTCGGTCAATCATTCCACGGTGTTCCGGCGGCTCAATGCGCTGGAGGAGGGGATCGGCGTGCGGCTTTTCGATCGCCTGCCGGACGGCTATGTACTGACGCCGGCCGGCGAACGCATGCAGGCGCTTGGCAGGACGGCCGAGACGGCAATTCAGGACATCGAACGCGAACTGGCGGGGCATGATCTCGCGCCGACGGGCGTCGTGCGCCTGACGGCGGCGCCGGATATCGCCAGCACGATCATCCCGCCTGCCGTCCTGGCCTTGAGGAAAAGCCATCCGGGCATCGTCGTCGAGGTACTTGCGGGCGACAGCGACTACGACCTCAATCGTCGCGAAGCCGACATCGCATTGCGGGCGACGTCGCGTCCCCCGGAGAACCTCGTCGGACGGCGCCTGATGGGGATCGACTGGTGTGTTTGCGGGCGCAGTCGCGATCGGCGCGCGCCCGGTACCGCAGCGGAGCTATCGGGCAGGCCAATGGTCGGCGCCGACAGCGCGCTCCTGAGGCTTGCGGCGTTCCAGTGGCTGGAGGCCGACTATCACGATTCCATTGTGGCCCGCGCGAACGACCTGACGACGATTGCCTCGCTCATCATCGCCGGGGTCGGCTATTCCGTGCTGCCGTCCAACCACCGGGAGAGCGGTCTCAAACCGTTGTTCAAGCTGCCGGGCACGAGCAGCGAAATGTGGTTGCTGACTCATCCCGACCTGCGCAACGTGCGCCGCATTCGCGCGGTGTGGGACGCGCTGGTCGAGGCGATCGGCAACGACCCGAATCAGCCGCCCAGCAGCGCGACCATCAGGAAGCCCAGGTAGTTGCCGAGTACGAGACCGACGGAGCCGATCAGTATTGCCGGCAGCTCGAGGTCGCCGCGCCCGAGGCTGCGCGCCAGTGCGAGCGCGGATGTCGCGCCACCGATATTCGCCTGCGACGCGACGGACGCGGTATCGAGGTCGAATCGGAACAGGCGCGCCGCGCCGAACACGATCGTTCCGTGCACGGCGACGAGAATGCAGACGAACACGCTGAGCACCGGTGCGAGTTCACCCATTGCGATCAAGGCGGCGACATCGCAAAGCGCGCCGATGACGGCGAGGAACAGGTAGACCGCGAACAGGCCGAGCAGTCGGGCGCCGCGCAGCCGCTTGATCCAGCCGAACTGCGCCAGGACAAGTGCGAGTGTCGTCAGGATAAGCGTGGAAGGCACGCCGACGCCCGTCAGCGACCCTAAAGCCGCGGCACTCCACTCGGACAACGCGACGCCCGCGAGGCCGAGGCCGATAATGATCGACATGTCGAACACGGTCGTGGTCTCGATTTCGTCGTCGACCGGCAGTTCGGCATCCTCGCTGGCGGCGGCGATGACCTTGTCGGGCCAGAACGGTGCGAGCAGCCGCGGCAGTGCCACGCAGGCGATCATCCAGACCGTGGTCATCGCGTTGTCGACCGCCGCTGCGCCGGCGTACAGGGCCGGGTTTTCGATCACGTCATACTCGATGGCGATGGCGTTGAAGTTGACGCTGCCGCCGATGTAGGTGCCCGTGAACATGCCGGCGAGCGCTGCGTGCAGTTCGCCGAATGCGGCCTCTCCGCCGACGACCCAGTGGCCCGCGAATACGCCGAGCGCCGTGCCGAGCGCGCCGACCAAAAACAGCAGCAACGTCGGCGTGCCGACGCGCAGCACGCTCTTCAAGTCGACGAGCAGCAGCAGCCAGAAGATGCCAAGCGGCGCGACGTAGCCGAAGATCGTGCGGTACACCGGCGTGTCGGCACCGTAGGGCGGGATGATGCCAACATTCGTGGCAATCGCGGTCAGCAGTATGACGAGCAGCGCGGCGCCGAGATGCCTGAGCCACGTGCTGCGAGCCAGCCACTCGGATACGGCGATGAGGCCGACCAGGACGGCCAGGATGGAGACTGTGTCGGTCAGCACGCGTAAACGATGAGATCAGCCGGGCTGGACGATGTGTCCCTGGCGTTTGGCGCGCGCATCGAAGCCGTCCTGCCACCTGGAGCGTCGGTCCGCCGGCGCAACCTGCACGGCGGTCACCTTGTACTCGGGACACTCGGTCGCCCAGTCACTGTGCTCGGTGGTCACGACATTGGCACCCGTCTCCGGGTTGTGGAAGGTCGTGTACACGACGCCCGGCTGCACGCGCTCGGTGATCTGCGCGCGCAGCGTGATGTCGCCCTTGCGACTTTTCAACGACACGAGCGTGCCGTCGCCGATGCCACGGGTCTCCGCGTCGCTCGGGTGAATCTCGAGCAGGTCCTCACCGTGCCAGACGTTGTTGGGCGTGCGCCGGGTCTGCGCGCCGACGTTGTACTGCGTGAGTATGCGTCCCGTTGTGAGCAGCAGCGGGAACTTGCGGTTGGTCCGCTCCTCGGTCGGCACATACTCGGTCTCGACGAACAGCCCCTTGCCGCGGACGAACTGGTCGACGTGCATGACGGGCGTTCCCATCGGTGCGCTGTCGTTGCAGGGCCACTGCACGCTGCCGACCTTGTCGAGAAAGTCGAAACTCACGTTCGTGAACGTCGGCGTGAGCGTGGCGATTTCGTCCATGATGGCGGCGGCAGAGTCGTAGTGCATCGGGTAGCCCAGCGCATTGGCGAGGTCCTGCGTGATCTGCCACTCGTCCTTGCCCTGGCGAGGCGTCATTACCGGCCGCACTCGATTGATACGCCGCTCGGCATTGATGAACGTGCCGTCCTTTTCGAGGAACGACGTGCCGGGCAGGAATACGTGGGCGAACTTGGCCGTTTCGTTGAGGAACAGGTCCTGCACGACGATACATTCCATGCTCGATAGCGCCGCCTCCACGTGATTCGTGTCCGGATCTGACTGGGCAACGTCTTCGCCCTGGATATAGATGCCCTTGAAGTTGCCGGCGCAGGCGGCGTCGAACATGTTCGGAATACGGTAGCCCGGCTCGGGATCGATCGAGACGCCCCAGTGCTGTTCGAAACTGCCGCGCACCTCGTCGTCAGCGACGGGGCGGTAGCCGGCGAGTTCGTGCGGGAACGAGCCCATGTCGCAGGAGCCCTGGACGTTGTTCTGGCCGCGCAGCGGGTTGACGCCGACGCCCGTGCGACCGAGGTTGCCGGTTGCCATGGCGAGATTCGCCATACCCATGACCATCGTCGAGCCCTGGCTGTGTTCGGTAACGCCGAGGCCGTAGTAAATCGCACCGTTGCCGGCCCTGCCGTAGAGCAGCGCGGCATCGCGAATCGTCGCGGCGTCGACGCCGGAGACTTCGGCAACCGCTTCCGGCGAGTTTTCCGGCCGCATGATCATGGCTTTCCAGGCCTCGAAGGACTCGAGGTCGCAGCGCTCGCGCACGTAGTCTTCGTCGACGAGGCCCGCCTCGATGATGGCGTGCGCCAGTGCATTGATGATCGGTACGTTCGTACCCGGAAGTAGCGCGAGGTGATGCTCTGCCTCGATGCGCGCCGAGCGCACCAGGCCGATGCGGCGCGGATCGACGACGATCAGCTTCGCGCCCTCGCGCAGCCGGCGCTTCATCTGCGAAGCGAATACCGGATGACCCTCGGTCGGGTTTGCGCCGATGACCACGATCACGTCGGCGTCCATGACGCTGTCGAACGGCTGAGTGCCGGCGGAAGTTCCGAGCGTCTGCTTGAGCCCGTAGCCCGTCGGTGAATGGCAGACGCGCGCGCAGGTATCGACGTTGTTGTTGCCGAACGCGGCGCGAACGAGCTTCTGCACGACGAATACTTCCTCGTTGGTGCAGCGCGACGACGTGATGCCGCCGATCGACTTCGCGCCATGCTTCGCCTGGATAGCCTTGAAGCGCCTGGCCGTGAACTCGATCGCCTCGTCCCAGCTCACCGGTCGCCACGGATCGTCCGTCGTCTCACGGATCATGGGCTCGAGGACGCGATCGGCATGCGAAGCGTAACCCCAGGCGAAGCGGCCCTTGACGCAGGAGTGGCCGTGGTTGGCCTGGCCGTCCTTGTGCGGCGTCATGCGCACGACCTGGTCGCCCTGGAGCTCGGCCTGGAAGGAACAGCCGACGCCGCAGTAGGCGCAGGTCGTCAGTACCTTGCGTTCCGGCTGGCCGTGCTCGACGACACTTTTTTCCATCAGCGTCGCGGTCGGGCAGGCCTGTACGCAGGCGCCGCAGGAGACGCACTCGGAGTCGAGGAACTGTTCGCTGGCAAGGCCGGCCGAGACCTTCGATTCGAAGCCGCGGCCCTCGATCGTCAGTGCGAAGGTGCCCTGGACCTCGTCGCAGGCGCGCACACAGCGCGAGCAGACGATGCACTTCGACGCGTCGAACTGGAAATACGGGTTGCTGGTATCGACCGGTGCGTCGAGGTGGTTCTCGCCGTCGAAGCCGTAGCGCACGTCGCGAAGCCCGACCGCGCCCGCCATGTCCTGCAGTTCGCAGTCGCCGTTCGCCGAGCAGGTCAGGCAGTCCAGCGGATGATCGGAGATGTACAGCTCCATGACGTTGCGGCGCAGCTTCGCGAGCTTGCCGCTCTGCGTGCGCACCTGCATGCCGTCCTCGACGGGCGTGTGGCAGGAAGCCGGGTAGCCCTTGCGGCCCTCGACCTCGACGAGGCACAGCCGGCAGGAGCCGAACGCCTTCAGGCTGTCAGTGGCGCAGAGTTTCGGGATATCGACGCCGGTCTCGCGCGCGGCGCGCAGGATGCTCGTGCCGGCCGGCACGGTCGTCCGCATGCCGTCGATCGTGAGCGTGACGGTCTCTTCGGTGCCCGGCGCCGGAGTGCCGAGATCTGGCTGGCGTACCTTGTTCAACGGACCTCACCCCCCTCGCGGTGCAAAATCCTCTGCGAAGTATTTTAGGACACTACGCACCGGATAGGGGGTCATTCCGCCCATTGCACATAAGGAGGCGCCCTCCATCGTATCGCACAGCTCCATCAGCAGGTCGTAGTTTTCCTCGCGGTTTTCCCCGGCAATCAGCCGGTCGATGACTTCGACGCCGCGGGTCGAGCCGATCCGGCACGGGGTGCATTTGCCGCAGGACTCGATTGCGCAGAACTCCATCGAGAAGCGCGCCTGCTGTGCCATGTTCGCCGTGTCGTCGAACACGACGATGCCGCCGTGGCCGATCATCGCGCCGATGGCCGCAAATGCCTCGTAGTCGAGCGGCGTGTCGAGCTGAGTCTCCGGCAGGTACGCGCCGAGCGGCCCACCGACCTGCACGGCCTTGACGGGTCGTCCTGTTGCCGTGCCGCCGCCGAAATCCTCGATCAGTTCGCGAACCGTGATGCCGAAACCTTTCTCGACGAGGCCGCCGCGCTTGACGTTGCCGGCAAGCTGGAACGCGAGCGTGCCCTTCGACCGGTCCATGCCGAAGTTCGCGTACATCTCGCCGCCGAGCCGGACGACGTTCGGCACGGAGGCCAGCGTGACGACGTTGTTGACGACCGTCGGTCGGCCGAAAAGCCCGCTGATCGCGGGCAGCGGCGGCTTGCTGCGCACGAGGCCCTTCTTGCCCTCGAGGCTCTCGAGCATCGCGGTCTCCTCGCCGCAGACGTAGGAGCCCGCGCCGAGATGGATCTCGATATCGAAGTCGAAGCCCGAGCCCTGGATATCGTTGCCAAGCCAACCGGCATCCCGTGCGGTGTCGATAGCCTTGGTCAGTATCCGGTGCGTGAGCGGATACTCGGAACGCAGGTAGATGTAACCCTTGCTTGCTCCCGTCGCAAAACCGGCGAGCGCCATGCCTTCGAGCAGGCAGAAGGGGTCACCCTCCATGAGCATGCGATCCGAGAACGTGCCGCTGTCGCCCTCGTCGGCATTGCAGGCCACGTACTTCTGGTCCGCGTCGGTGTCGGCGACCGTCTGCCACTTGATCCCGGTCGGGAAGCCGGCGCCGCCGCGGCCGCGCAGGCCCGATTCCTTGACGGCGTCGATCACGGCCTGTGCGCCAATCTCGAAGCCACGTTCGAGCGCCGCGAAGCCCGACGTTGCCCGGTAGCCATCAATAGACAGCGGTTCGATCAGGCCGCAGCGGAAGAACGTCCAGCGGTCCTGGCCAATCAGGTACGGTATTTCGTCGATCGGTCCGAGACGGCTTGCGTGTTCGCCGCCTTCCAGGAAGCCCGCATCGAACAGGTTGCCGACGTCCGCTGCCGCGACGTTGCCGTAGGCGATGCGTTTGTTATCGACCTCGACCTCGACCAGTGGTTCTAGCCAGCTTGCACCCCACGAGCCATTGCGGACGAGTTGAATGTCCGTGCCGCGTTGCTTCGACTGCCGGGCGATGGCGATTGCGACATCGTCGGCGCCGACCGAGACCGCCGAAGTCTCGCGCGGCACGTATACCTTTGTGCGCGTCATCAGTCGTCGCCCCTCAAGCCATCCTCAAGGCCACCGATCAACTCGTCGAAGCGCTCGCTGGTCACGCGACCATAGGTGCGTTCGCCGATCATGACGGCCGGTGCGCAGGCGCAGTTGCCGAGGCAGTAGACGGGCAGGAGAGTGACGTCGTCGGCGGTGCCGTCCAGGTCAACGCCGAGGGCGCCTCGCGCATGCTCGGTCAGCGCGCGGCTGCCCATCGCCTGGCAGGCTTCCGCCTGGCAGATACGTACGATGTGTTTGCCGGTCGGCTCGGTGCGGAAGTCATGGTAGAAGCTGACGACGCCGTGTACGTCCGCCCGCGAAATGTTGAGCTCGTTCGCGAGCTGCCGGGCCGCGTCTTCGGGCACGTGGCCGAAGCGCGCCTGCACGTCGTGCAGTATCTGGATCAGTCGCCCTGGTAGCGCATCGTGTGCTTTCACAATGTCGCTCAGTGCTGCCGCGTCGAAACCCTTCGAGCTCATGCCGATACTCTCTGTTCCCCCGCGTAGATATTAAACGAATCGCCGCGTAGAAAACCGACCAGCGTCATGTTGAATTCGCGCGCGAGCGTCACGGCAAGACTCGACGGTGCGCTAACGGCCGCGAGCAGCGGCATACCAGCGACCAGCGCTTTCTGCACGAGCTCGAAGCTCGCGCGTCCGGAGACGATCAGGCCGAGATCGTTGGCCGGCAGCCGGCCGTCCAGCAGCAGTTGGCCGACCAGCTTGTCGACGGCGTTGTGGCGACCGACGTCCTCGCGAACGACCAGCAGCCGGCCGTCGGCACTGAACGCGCCGGCCGCGTGCAGTCCCCCGGTGTCGTCGAAGGTGCGCTGCTCGTCGCGCAGTTTTGCAGGCATACCGATGAGTACGGATTCGTCGAACGCCAGTTCGTCGGCGAGCACGCCTACGTCCTCGGCATGCAGCGCATCGAGGGAGGCTTTGCCGCAGACCCCGCAGCTCGACGTCGAGTAAAAGTGTCGCTGCAGTCGGCCGAAGTCGACCTCGACCGATGCGGCGAGATCGACGCGCACCACGTTGTGATTGCCCGTGTCCGGCGCCGGCGGCCCGCAGGCTTCGATCGCGACGATGTCGTCGGCACTGCGGACAATTGACTCGCTGACGAGAAAACCGGCGGCAAGTTCGTCGTCGTTGCCCGGGGTGCGCATCGTGATGGACAGGCTCTTCGTGGCGCGGCCGGACGGCGTCGAGCAGGTCAGGCGTATCTCGAGCGGCTCCTCGACAGCAACGCTGTCGAGGAGGGGCTCCCGGGCGTTATCGCGACGCTTCAGGACATCAATAGCGGAGCTCATTCGGGTCATGGCAGGACGTCGAGCGCAGGCGTCAGGCCAGTATATCAGCGGCCTGCCGGGACCCCGGTGATGGATTTGCGCAGCGCAGCACCGGTGCCGCGATCCTCGAGCGCCACGCGGCCGTTCGAAACCCGCACGCCGAGCTCATCAAAGGTCGCCCGGTAGTCCGGAAATCCCGGGCTGTTCGCGTAGCGCCGGTACAGCGGCATGAACAGCGGTTCGTCGACATACCGGTCGAGCGTTTCGAACAGCTCCGGTCCGGACCAGCTGCGCTCGGACGGCAGGCAGCAGGACGCGAGTTCGCGCAATACGCTGTCGAGCGTCTGCTCGCCGTTCGAGCGGCGCCGTAGTTCGACGTCGGCCATGAGCGCAATCGCGGCACCGCTCCAGTAGATCTTCATCGTGCCGCGGCGCTTCGATGCGGCATCGTTTGGCGACATTTCGGGTCGCGAGCCGCGGCCACGCTCGAAGCCCTCGTATAGTCGCTGCCAGGCCCGTTGCTGCGTGTACTGCCCTGCACGCGCCAGCAGCACGTTCTGGTAGTAGGTCGCGAAGCCCTCGGAGACCCAGCGATGGCGCGAGCGAACATACGGCAGCATCAGGTGGCTGAATTCGTGAGTGGCCGTCCAGTCGTCGTAGAAGTCACCAATTGGCCGGTCCTGGTTGATGAACAGCTCGATGGTCTCGCCGCCGTCGCGAATCACGCGGCCGAAGGGTACGGGCGAATCACTCCAGCTGGAGCGACCAACTGGCACAACTACCACGGTCGGCGATGGGTTCGGAAACCGGTCGGCGGCCAGGTTGATACTCCCCGCCGTTTGCACGACCCAGTCGACGATGCTGTCGCGGCCGAGACGACCGTAGGGTTTCAACAGCGTGATTCGCAGCGTCGCCCCGTCGATGTCGCGCTCCACGTAGTCGAAGTCGCCGAACACGGCGGGCGCACGTGCACTCTCCGGGGACGCAGTCAGCCGGTAGGTGTTCGGTTCCCCATCGACCGGTAGCCACGGCACTGACACGTTGATCGAGTCCGTATTCGTAAATCGGACCGTGATCTCGTCATCGCCGCGCAGGGGCGGACGCCAAAACCACGCGGCTGGCGAGACGACAACATTGCTATCCACGAGTGCGCTGTTGCGACGTTCGTCGCGCGCCGCATCGAGCAGGTCGACTTCGTAGCGCAGGCATCGAATGCCGTCATCGGGCAGCTGCAGCCGGCGACCGTTCGTTCTCAGTCGGTCATTCGTCTCGCAGTCGCGAATGTCATGGACATAGCGATCGGCGCTCTGCGATCGTGCGCGCACGCTCGTGACTTTCGTATCGAATCGCGCTTCGACTTCGAGACGCTCGAGGTCGTCGTCGATGCTGACGCGATACTCATGCGCGAGCGTTTGCGTGCCATTGAGCAGCGCAGTGCTAATGAGAATCGTTCGCAAATAATTGTTTACAAATCGCTTCGGCATTTGCCGTTATGCTCTCGTTCAGCTTCGTCGGTTAGAATACGCCGGCCGACGCATGAGCAGTTTAGACTACGCCGCTCGACATCGTTCGACGCCGGCACAACACGTTACAAATGAATACGAAGGAGATTCCGTTGAGCAAAATTGCACGCCGTACGTTCATCCAGTTGTCCGCTGTTGCCGCAGCAGGCGTCGTGGTTGCACCGGGCCGCAAAGCAGCGGCGCAGGACCTTCCGCAGCTGACGGAAGATGATCCGATGGCGCAGGCCATGAAGTACGTTCACGACGCGAGCAAGGTCGATCCGGCGACGCGCGCGAATCCGGCCGAGGTCCAGAACTGCGCCAATTGCGCACTCGTTCAGGGTGCGGACGGCGACGCCTGGCGTCCTTGCCAGATTTTCCCGGGCAAGGTCGTCAACGCGGCCGGCTGGTGCTCGGTGTGGGCTCCGAAAGCCTGACAGCCAAGCGACACAATCGCTACGAACGCCGGCCTTTGTGCCGGCGTTTTTTTTGGGTCCAGCGGTTACAATGTCCTGAGAACCAGAATAAGACAGGACAAGCAAAGTGTTCCAGGACCTAGAGCAGCTGCCGCCCGACGCGATACTCGGGCTCATCGCCGAATTCAACGCCGATTCACGTACGGACAAGATCGATCTTGGGGTCGGTGTCTTCAGGACCGCCGAGGGTGTGACGCCCGTGCTGGATGCGGTGAAGGCAGCCGAACAGCGCATCCTCGACTCACAGGACAGCAAGGCCTACCTCGGCACCGCCGGCAACCCGGATTTCAACGCGGCCATGCAGAGCATGACCTTCGCCGGCTCGGTCGACGACGCGCGGCTCGTCACGGTACAGGCGCCCGGCGGTTCCGGTTCCCTGCGCGTTGCGGCAAGCCTGCTGCTGAAAGCTGAGTCGAATGCGCCCGTCTGGGTCAGCGAACCGACCTGGAACAACCACGTGCCGCTGCTCGGCGGTGCGGGCCTCGAACTCAAGCCGTACCCGTACTACGACACCGAGCGCCATGTCATCCGCACGGATGCCATGCTCGATACGCTGCGCCAGGTGCCAAAAGGCGAGATCGTGCTGTTCCATGCCTGTTGTCACAACCCGTCAGGTCTCGACCCGTCGGACGATGAGTGGCGCGCGATAACGGAAGTGCTCGTCGAGCGCGAGTTGCTGCCATTTATCGACATGGCGTACCAGGGTTTCGCGCGCGGACTGGACGAGGACGCGTTCGCGATTCGTCACATGGCGGAGCAGGTGCCGGAGATGATCGTCTCGAACAGCTGCTCCAAGAACTTTGGTCTATACCGGGACCGGGTCGGTTCGCTGTCGGTGCTCGCGGCAGATGCCGAGGCGGCCGCCCGGATTCGCAGCCAGCTCAGCTACATCGCGCGCACGATCTATTCGATGCCGCCGGATCACGGCGCCGCCATCGTCGCAACGATTCTCGGCGACGAAGCGCTCACGGCCCAATGGCACGTGGAACTCGCTGCGATGCGAGCGCGGATTCTCGATATGCGTGCGCTACTGCACGGTGCGCTGAAGGAGACGGCGCCGGACCACGACTTCTCGCACCTCGTGCGAGCTACCGGCATGTTTTGCTTCCTCGGGCTGAGCAAGGAGCAGGTCGAGGCGCTGAAGCGCGATCACGGTGTTTACATGGTCGGTTCGAGTCGCATCAATGTAGCCGGAGTCACGAACGACAACGTTGACTATCTCGCGACGTCGATCGCGGCGGTGCTCTAGTGGAAAGTGTGATCAGTTATCCACTTACGTCCCTAGCGCCCTTGGGGACGGTTGCGTGGGTGGCCATATTCGTCATCGTCACGATAGCCGCGGCAATTGCCGTGTACACGGACGCGAGCAAACAGCGCCGCTGCGCACTTGGGATGTGGCCGATCTGGTGGGCTGTATTGACCCTGCTGACGAATATCGTCGGCTTCGCCGCATACTGGGCGATGCATCATTCGACACTAAGAAGAGAGGAAGACGAGGGGGGCAATCATGGCCAATGAGGGATACCACGAGCCGATCGAAGAGCTCAGCGACGAGACTCGCGACATGCACCGCGCAATCACGTCGCTGATGGAAGAACTCGAAGCGGTCGACTGGTACAACCAGCGCGTCGATGCGTGCAAGGACGACGAGTTGAAGGCGATCCTTGCGCACAATCGCGACGAGGAGAAGGAACACGCGGCCATGGTGCTGGAGTGGATTCGCCGCCGCGACCCGACCTTCGACAAGGAGCTGAAGGACTTCCTGTTTACGGACAAGCCGATCGCTCACGGCTAGTCGGTGTCCTCCAGGCAATTGCCGGGATCCACTTCGAGCAGCTCGAGCACCTTCTTCGCCTCGGCTTCCATCAGGGAGTGCCAGTAAGAAAAGTAAAGCTGATATTCGGCGACCCGCTCCGCGGAGAGCCGGAAGCCGGGATCCGCGAGCGCAGCCGCGGCGTTGAAGTCGATGACCTTCGCCGGCAGGATCGCGTCGCCCGCGCGAGCGCGGGGAGACGCGTAGCCTGCATGGCGCAGAAAGGCCAGCTCATGCACGCGCTGGGCTTGCCAGAAATTCGCAAACAGGCTGTCCGCCTTCTCATACAACTCGTCGTACTTGTTCAGGTTTGCGCGCAGTTCGCCGTCGGTGAGCAGGGCGATTCGGCCGCCCGAGACGAGATCGACATAGGTTCCTGAGCGGCGGGCCCCGGTGCTGAAATTGAGCCCTTCCTGCAGTCCCGCGAGTACGTCGGCGCGATCCGCCGGACTGAACGCCCCGGCCGCCATCGACGCGGTGATTACGTCGACCGACGCCGCTACTTCCTCGTGATAGCGCCTTGCGTCTCTTGCCTCCTCGCAGATCATGATGAACTCGGTGCGCAGGCGCTCAAGCGTCTGCGCCTCCAGCTGACGGTCCAGACGCCGGTCATTCCACGCGTCGACCTGCAGTCCGAGGAAGATGCCGACGATAACGATCAGCAGGTCCAGCCCGACGGCGACCCAGTTCTGTTCGGCGAGATGCCTGGAGATTCGTCGTATCAGCATCTCTTCATTATAGGTCGCCCGCGTCAGGCCAGCGGCAGGTCCCTGTCCGCGCGACACTCGCGGTCGTGAAGCTCCTGCACGCGGCGGCAGCGCCGGTCGGCTCGGCCGCTGCCGAGCGTGGTCTCGTAACGGCAGGCCGAGAATTCCCCGGCCTTGCGTTCGTAGTCGGCCACCCAGCGCCGGCGCTTGTCCATATGCTCGGGCTTGACCGGCCAGATACCGGGTGTGGGCTTGAGTCGGGGCACGTCGATGCGCCACGGCTTTGCCGTCAGCCGCGCGCGGAAACAGTTCTGGCCGCGACTGACAATAGCGTAGACGGGGTCTGTGCCCAGCGCCGCGAGGATTCTGCCGGTTTCGGCGGTCCGCGGATCGAAGGTGTCGTGCATCGCGAGCACGCGATAGCCGTTCGGTGTGCGGTAGACGCGTAGCAGGCACTCGGGGTGACTGTTTGCGAACGTTTCGATACCGGCATATGCAGCGGCATGCGCATCGCGACCCAGGGAGAAGATCCGGGTCACGAGCTTGGCGGTTTCGCTCGCCGACAGGACAGCAATGATCAGCGCCAGGAAAAACGGCCAAGCCGTATCCGCGAGGAGCGCGTAATACGCACCCGCTCCGAGGATGATGGCGAAAAACACGATTTTCAGCCCCACGGGCCCTGCTGCCGGCGCATCGACGTCCGCGAACAGGACATCCGGTGTATTCAGGCAGCGGGCACCGTAGGGATTCCGGGTAATGACCGTGTCGCCGTGGCGCTCTACGATCTCCTCGCGTATCGGAAGGCCTTCCGCGCCGCCGTAGGTGACCTTGTGGTCGACGCGTCGCACGGACTCGCCCCGGCGCGCCTGCTCGGCCGCTTCGTGCACCCGCTCGCGCGCATGCTCCTGGGCGGCTGCCATGCTGTCGTCCGACCAGCCGAAGCGCTTCAGCGTGCGGGTCTCGCCGGCGACGCGGATACGCTCTTTCGCCTCCGCCCAGAACTCCGGGACGATCATTCGAGCAGCGGTCCCCACAGCACGCGGCTGTCGGTATCGATGAACAGCCGGTCCGTTACACCGGCATTGAGCTCGAGCACATAGGTAACGGGTCCGTCGGAGCGAATGCTCCTGAGTGACTGCGGCTCGGTGTTCTTCGCGATGTTGGCAATCGAGCCGTCCGAGCGAATGAATGCAATGTCGAGCGGGATGAACGTGTTCTTCATCCACATTGCGTGGGTGGCCTCGCCCTCGTAAACGAACAGCATGCCGGATGTCAGTGGCAGTTCTCGCACGAACATCAGTCCGCGTCGCTGTTGGGCACCGGAGAGCGCAAGGTAGATGTCGAAGCGATAGCAGGCGTGCCGGCTCGCATCGATGATGAGCACGTCCCTGTCGAAAGCGTCGTCGAGCGATTCCTGGCCGCTGACGGCTGTCGCGATAAAGAGAAGCAACAGCGCGAAGGTCCGGCGCATCATTCGCTCCCCCAGGCCAAGAGGCCGCTGAACTCGAGCTCCTCGATCGACACGCTCGCGGTGCCGTTGACCTCGGCGAGCGGCCCGATGCAGTAGAGCGTGCCGTCGACGCGGTGCGTGCCGGCGTCGTCGAGCGGCGACTGTTCGTCGACGTCGGTCCAGCAGGTCTCGAGATCGGTGGTACTGAAGAACCGGCCGGCACCTTCCTCGATGACGGTCACGTTGCTTGGGACCTCGGACATCACGCGGCCGCGTTCGAGGTCGGGCATTGCCACGATGATCGCGATCTCGACGCCGGGCGCTGCCTCGCCGGCAAACCGCAGCCGTGCGCCGGCACCGCCGGGACGCGGCATCCCTTCGCAGTTCATCTCGCCCGCCGCCCACTCAATCTCGCCGGGCAAGGCGCCGTACAGAGTGGTCACGACCCGGCCATCCTCACCGCAACCTGCATTCGGCACGTAGGCCGGCAGCAGGCCCGCACCGGCCGGCTGAGCCTCGGATTCGGCGACTTCCGGGGCGGGCTCGCCGCAGCCGGCGAGCGGTAGCAGGGCCTGCAGGCAGGCGCAGAATGTCACTATTCGATGCAATCTATTGGGCTCGCTGCGGTCGGAAAGGACAGCATTATCACCGAAGCCCGGTCCCAGGAAAGAAAAAACCAGCGACCGGTTGGCCTCTCCAGGCATCCTCTTTAGAATGGCCAGCCCGATTTTCCCGGGGAATTTCCTCGAATCCAGGAGTAATGAATGAGCGTCGTGGAACAGGTACAGCAGCTGGAAGCGCATGCCAGCCGTCTGATTATCGGTCAGTCACACCTGATCAATCGGATGTTGATTGCGCTTCTCTGCGACGGTCATTTGCTCGTCGAGGGCGCACCCGGTCTCGCCAAGACCCGCGCGATCAAGGTGCTCGCCGAGAGCATCGAGGGCGACTTCCATCGCCTGCAGTTCACGCCCGACCTGCTGCCCGCCGACCTGACCGGTACGGACATTTACCGTCCGCAGGAGGGCACGTTCGAGTTCCGCAAGGGCCCGCTGTTCCACAACCTGATCCTCGCTGACGAGATCAACCGCGCACCCGCGAAAGTCCAGTCGGCACTGCTCGAAGCCATGGAAGAGCGGCAGATCACGGTCGGTGAAAAGAGCTATGCGCTCGACGACCTGTTCATGGTCATGGCGACGCAAAACCCGATCGAGCAGGAAGGTACCTACCCGCTGCCCGAGGCACAGCTCGACCGATTCCTGCTGCACGTGCAGGTCGGCTACCCGACGGCCGAGGACGAGCGCCGCATCCTGGTCCTGAATCGCGACGAAGCCAAGGCCGGTGAGCGTGATGCGTTCCAACCACCCGAAGAGCTGTCGCTCTCGTCGATGATGCAGGCCCGACGCGCCATCCTCGAC
>JAAUXY010040463.1_pt1 | contig 17625 bp, 14 predicted proteins | sample 7278121 | NCBI WGS metagenome assembly JAAUXY01 (sample SAMN14350117, study PRJNA611818) | marine sediment metagenome | isolation source: surface marine sediment (1.8m) | place: French Polynesia: Moorea | collected 2018-08 | reverse complement strand
CTCCCTGGACCGTTTCCAGACCCTGCAGGACAGCCTGAAGCTGCCCGAGCTACCCGAACGGCTGGAATGTTTCGATATCAGCCACTCCAGCGGCGAGGCCACGGTGGCCTCCTGTGTGGTGTTCGACCAGGCCGGCCCGCGCAAGTCCGACTACCGCAAGTTCAACATCGAGGACATCACCGCCGGCGACGACTATGCGGCCATGCAGCAGGCCCTGGAGCGGCGCTACAAGCGCCTCAAGGCCGGCGAGGGCACGCTGCCGGATATCCTTTTCATCGACGGTGGCAAGGGCCAGGTCGCCCAGGCCCTGGGGGTTATGGAGGAGCTGCAGATCAACGATGTGATGGTGATCGGCGTGGCCAAGGGCACCACCCGCAAGGCCGGCTTCGAGACCCTGGTGCTGGGGGAAACGGGTAAGGAAATCCAGCTCAATGGCGACAACCCGGGCTTGCACCTGATCCAGCACATCCGCGACGAGGCCCACCGCTTTGCGATTACCGGCCACCGCGCGCGCCGCGACAAGAAACGCAAGGGCTCAGTGCTGGACGAGATTCCCGGGGTGGGCGCCAAGCGCCGCCGCGACCTGCTGCGCCACTTCGGGGGCCTGAAGGGCATCCAGCGCGCCACCAGGGAAGAATTGATGAAAGTTACTGGCATAAATGAAAAAATAGCTAGCGACATCTACGAGCAGCTGCACAGCAACTAGCCCCAGGCATGGCCATCAATATCCCCAATTCCCTGACCGTCAGCCGGATCATCCTGATCCCGGTGCTGGTGCTGGTGTTCTACTGGCCCTTCGAGAATCACAAGCTGGTGGCGGCGGGCATCTTCGGGCTGGCGGCAATCACCGACTGGTTCGACGGCTACCTGGCCAGGCGGCTGGCGCAGATGACCGAGTTCGGCGCCTTCCTCGACCCGGTGGCGGACAAGTTGATGGTGGCGGTGGCCCTGGTATTGCTGGTCGAGCAGCACAGCAATATCGTCTTTACCCTGGCGGCCTGTGTAATCATCGGCCGCGAGATTGTCATCTCGGCGCTACGCGAGTGGATGGCGGAACTGGGCGAACACGCCAGCGTGGCGGTGAGCTACATCGGCAAGGTGAAAACCACCTTCCAGATGATCGCCATCGCCGCCCTGCTGGCCCTGCCGCCGGATGTGGAAACCTGGCTGCTGGGCATCGCCGTGGCCACCCTCTACACGGCGGCGGTGCTGACCTTGTGGTCAATGGTCATCTACCTGCGGGCGGCCTGGAAAGTCATCCTCGAGCGCAGCGAGCGCGAAGCCTGACCACATTGCGGGGCGGGTCTGTTTCTGTATAATTGCGCCCTCTGTCGGCGGGGCCCCGCCGGCGTCTGCTCTCTAAGGCTGGATGGCAGAGTGGTTATGCAGCGGACTGCAACTCCGTGTACGCCGGTTCGATTCCGACTCCAGCCTCCACTTCCCTTCGCTTAAATGACGTCGCTATTCATACACATCGGTACACACAAAACCGGCAGTACCGCGATTCAAGACTTCTTTTTTGAGAACAGAGAGACTCTAGCCAATAACGGCGTTGTTTATCCTTCCGTTGCTATGCAAGGCAGCGCCCATCACAAGCTTGCCTGGGCTTGTGGGCATCGAAAGCACAAGTTGGACATGAAGTGCATTGATAGTGTGCGTTCATGTATCGAGAACACGTTTTCCAGCGGAACTGACACGATGCTTTTCAGCTCCGAAGTGTTTGAATACATCGATGATTTGAGCCCTCTGAGGAAAATTGCTGAGGCATTCGATGCCAGGATCATCATGTACGTGAGAAGGCAAGATGAATATCTGGAGTCTTCTTACAACCAACACGTAAGGATGTACGAGACGAGGTACTCTGGCTCCATCGATAGTTTTGCAGAAAAACACAATGTTTTTCGCAGATTCGATTACAACAGGATCGCTGATAACTGGGCAGAGTTATTTGGCGCTGCCAGCATAGTTATAAGGCCATATGGCACACCGTTTGTAAAAAGTGACGTCACCGAAGATATTCTGAGTGTGGTTAAGCCCGAACTCTGTGCAGAGTTATCTTTGAAGCGAAGAAAGTATCCGTCTAATGTCAGCCTGTCGGCTGAAGCCATGCCTTATTTGCGCAGACTGAATCGACTGCCTCTTAACAGGGACCAGCACCAGCAACTGTTACATCAGCTTCGAGACATGTTTTCCAGGACTGGCGCCAGCAGATTACTTTCTGACGGAGAGGCCACTGACTTTTACGAAAAATTTCGTACCAGCAACGAGCAGCTTTTTCGAAGCTACAGTTCCTTTCCCAATATCCCCTTTGATGCGCACAACGAGTCCAGCGATGCACCCACCAGGTGGGTTGACCTTGAGCAAGTAGACAGCCGCCGGCTTATGGATCTGGTGGCCCCATTTAATGACAGCGATATGGGTCGATAAGGGCTTATCCAGGGTCACGGGGGCAAACTCCATGATCGCCCCTGTTAGCACAAATCACATAGTTTTTGTCGGTTTCTGCGCGATTAGTTGCGCTGACATAGCCAGAGTGCATTGATCGATGATCGAGGTGGCGGACTCGTCTGTGCGTGAGGCGAGCGGTTTCCCGGGGTTGTCATGGCTGGATCGCGGAAGGAGATCAATGAACCAGAAGTCAATGGGCCAGGCTCTTGTCGTGGGAGACCACGGTGCTGAAGGCTGTGAAGCGTTCCATCTAGTGGGTTGTTTTCCAGCTTTCAGTTACCGATTTCGCGGTTCACCATATCCTGCAATACGGGCAGCGGCATGGACCCACCCAGCAGGATCAGGTTGTGGAATTCCTTGATGTCGTAGCCTGAACCTTGAGCCTGCTGGTATTGCTGGCGCATATCGAGGATACGTTTGAAGCCTGTCATGTAGGCTGTGGCCTGCCCTGGCCAGCGCATGAAGCGGCCGATCGAACCGCGCGCGAAAGAATCGGGCATGCCGGTGTTTTCGACAAAGAAGTTGAAGGCCTCGCGCCATGACCAGCCGTAGTAGTGAATGCCGGTGTCGGTAGCCAGGCGCGCCGCGCGGATACCCTCCCAGTACAGTCGGCCCAGGTTGCCGTAGGGGTCGTCCTGGTACCAGCCGAGCTCGTAGGCCAGGCGTTCGGCGTACAGGGCCCAACCCTCGGCGTAGCCTGTAAAGTTGGTAAAGCGCTGGAAGGCGGGCAGGCCCTGTTCCTGGGCGAGGGCTATCTGCAGGTGGTGGCCGGGAACCGCCTCGTGATATGCGATGGTGGGCATGGTGTAGTAACCCTCGTCGCCCACGGTGCGGGCGTAGAAGGCGCCGGGGCGGGAGCCGTCGTCCGACCCGGCAACATAGAAGCCGCCGAACTGGCCGCCGATCACCACCACTTCCTGTTGCGGCAGCTGGTCAAAGGCCGCCTCGAGTCCACCGTAGGCAAACTCGATCAGGTCTTCATAGGTGCTGAGAATATTCTGGCCACTCAGGATGCCGCCGTCGCCGTAGACCTGGAAGAACAGGTCGCCCAGGCTGATACCGTCCTCGTAACCGAGGGCGACAGCAGCTGCATTGATTTCCTGCTGCACGCGAGCCATCTCATCCAGGCCCAGCTGGTGAATCTCTTCAGCGCTCAGGTCAGTGGTGGTGTGATGTTGCAGCGCGTACTGGTAGGCCTTGTCACCCCGTTCAAATTGCCCGATGCCGATGGCGTCGGGAGCATCAGGGAGCAGCTCCAGGAGATCCAGCTGCAGCGCGCGGTAGGACGGTATGACCTGCTGGTCGACAATCGCCAGCGCCTCACTGCGGAGCGCGGCGCGTTCGCTGTCGCTCAGGCCCGTGATGGAATTCAATGCCGCCGATAGCCTGGCGTAGTAGGGGCTGCTGGTCGGCGCCGACGTGGCGAAGGACTGGTAGTAATCGGTCGCCCAGCGCAGCGTGATGGCGGGCTCGATTACGCCTGCTTCTGCACGCGCTGCCACGGCCGCGCGCAGCTGGTCGAACTTGTTTGCTACGCCGGCAAGCCGCGCGACGTAATCGCGTGCGTCCTGGGCCGACACCATCGGCTGGATGTCCGTGAAGAAGAATGCGGTCTGGTAGGGCACGCCGGTGATGAAGGAGCTGGCCGGATAGCTCACCAGCATGGAGGCTTCTTCCGCGAGGACGTCTTCCAGGTACCACTGGTACACGTCGTAGGACACCTGTTGCTCGTCGCTGAGGCTGGCCCTGTCGTAGCGGGACAGGGCCGCCAGGATGGCCTCCATCACATCAAAAGTGTCGCGGGCGTAGGCGTCGGAAACGTCGTTGAGCTCGTCACCATCGAGCTCGTAACCTTCAAGTCCAAGCTCGACAATCCACTCCGGGTAGCGGTACAGGACGGCATCGAAAGAGGCCTGCATGAACGCATCGAAATCCAGGCCCCGGAGCTGATCCCTGACCTGCTCTGCCGGGCTGCCACCCAGGGGGTAATCGCTGGTGACCTCGAGACTGATCAGAGTGTCAGCCAGCAGTGAGCGGCTCTCCTCGCTGGCTCCCGCGATGATGCTATCCGCGATGGCACTGACGCTGCCCGTCGGCAGCATCAGCTTGTCGCCGTCCAGCATCCTGCTCCACCGGATGATGTCCCAGGCATCGATAAGCTGGTCCCCGGTCAGGTCCCTCTGCAGCAGACTCTGGGCCAGCAGGTCCAGGTTGTTGGTGACGCGCGCATCATCGAGCGTGTCCAGATGTGGCTCTAGCCACAGGTAGGCGACCTCGGTCAGTGCGCTTACCTTGGGGCCGAGTGACTTGATCTGCGCGCCGGACATGATGGCTCGCCAGTTCCCCGCTACCGGGGTGAACTCTTCGTCCCGGACCAGGTCGCGGTTGGCGGCGTCGATATCGCTCCCGCCACTGGCGGTCAGCAGGTAGAGCTCGTCGTCCTCCAGGCCTGTCGTGTCGAGGCGCGTGCCGCCATACAGGAAGTACTGCAGCAGCGCGCCCAAGCTGTCCCAGGTTTCAGCGCCGTAGATCTCGCGTACGTCCTGCTCAGTCCAGGAGCTGGCTTCCAGGAGCACCTGGGAGGGATTGCGCAGTTCAGTGACCGTTACAGTTGCACCCGCCACCGGTCCGTTAAGCTGCACCTGCAAACAGCCGGTGAACAGAGAGACTACCAGGATCGTGATGAAGGCCTTCGTCGTTTTTCTGGCGCCTCGCTCCTTCATGATTTCCTGCGGCTCCAGGCTACCTGCTCGCGGATTTCGGAACGGCCTTCCTGCGTGGTGCTGTTTTGCGGTTCGCTGCTTTCTTCTTTGCCGCAGCTGGCTTCTTGCTCGCCTTCTTGGCCGCTGCCTTCTTTGCCGGGGACTTTTTCGCGGCCGGCTTCTTCTTCGCCGCTGTTCGGCGTTTTGAGGGTTTGCTGCGCAGCCCTGCGGCTTCTTCCAACTCGACCAGCGACTCTTCCATGTAGTCGATCATGCGCTGCACCTGGGGCATGGTATGGCGGCAGGCGACGATGCCGAAGTCCAGGCTCTTGTCGTGGGAGACCACGGTGAAGTTGGCCGCGAAGCCATCGAAGGGAATGGATACCGGGTACAGGCCGGCCAGCCGCGCTCCGTTCCAATACATCTGCTGGCGCGGCCCCGGCACATTGGACACGACCGTGCTGAAGGCGGGGAAGCGGTCCATGCTGCCGGTGAGGAAGGTCAGCAGCGTTGGCAACTGGGTCAACGCGGTATAAATCTCCACCTCGCGCCGGCTCATGCCGGCGAGCTGGGCCTTGCCGGCCTGCATGGATTCCTGGATCACACGCATGCGTTTGGCAGGGTCTCTATGCGCGGTGCCGAGGTTGGCGGTGATGAAGGCCACCGCGTTGGCGGAGTCGATGTCATCGGCCGCCCGCAGTGAGATAGGCGCCATCGCTGTCAGCGACTCCTTCGGCAGGGCTTGTTGGTCGAGCAGGTAGCGACGCAGGGCGCCAGACACCATGGCCAGCACACCGTCGTTCAGGGTGCCGTCGAAGGCCTTGCTCATCGTGCGCACGCGCTGAAAATCCCAGGACTGCGCCACAAAGCGGCGCGCGCCGGTGATGCGCTGGCTCAGGGGTGTGCGCGGGCTCTTGTAGACTGGCGCCGCCAGCTTCGTGTTGCGCCCCAACCAGACGCCGGCGTAATCCCGCAACGCTTTGCCGATCTGCACCGCGCCGCCGAGCTGTTCGCGCAGGACTTCCAGCACCGCTTTCATCTCGCTCTCTTTGGGTCGTACCCGCCGCGGTCGCGCCTGCAGCAGGGCCTCCTTGTAGGCTTCATAGGCTTCCTGTGAAAACGGGGAATACTGGATGCGTGCGTTCGGGTTGGGGGAGTACATGCTGTTGAGCAGGTGCATCGAGCTGGCGCCGTCGATGGCGCAGTGATGGGTCTTCATATACATGGCGAACTGGCGGTTCTGCAGGCCTTCGATCAGGTGCAGTTCCCACAGCGGCCGCGAGCGGTCCAGCAAGGTGCTGTGCAGGCGCGATACCAGCGCAAACAGCTCCCGGTAGCGCCCCGGTGCCGGCAGCGCCGAGTGGCGGATGTGGTAATCCATATCGAGCTGGTGGTCCTGTTCCCAGGAAATCGGGCCGAACTGGGCCAGCGGCCCCATCTTCAGGCGTTCGCCGAAGGGATGCCGCAGGTCGCCGTCGTAGCTGAGGATGTCTCCCAGCTCGGCCAGGAATTCTATGGCATCGACTCCCTCCGGCAGGTCAAACAGGTGCAGGCCGCCCACATGCATAGGCGTACGGCGGGTTTCGTTGATGAGGAACATCGCATCTGTAATGGGCATGCGGCTCATGGATTCGTCCTGTTTTCTTTATTTGCCTTAAGTATAGAGACAGCTGGAGCCGCCTGCTCCAGAACCATCAATAAACCGGGTAGGCCGGTTTTGGTTACAATGGTATCCAGGGCGTAACGGGGTCTCCATGACACTGCTGGTCATCTACCTGCTGATCGCAATCGGCGTTTCTTTCCTGTGCTCGATCCTCGAGGCTGTACTGCTATCGGTGACGCCGGGGTTTGTTGAGTCCCAGCTCCATGAGCGGCCGCGACGGGCGCAGGTGCTGAAGACGGTCAAGGACGACCTCGACCATTCCATCTCCGCCATTCTCATTCTCAATACCTTCGCGCATACCATGGGTGCGGCCGGCGTCGGCGCCCAGGCGCTCAAGGTATTTGGGGCGCGGTACGAGACCCTCATCGCTTTCCTGCTGACGCTGGCCATCCTCTACTTCTCGGAGATCATTCCCAAGACCCTCGGTGCCACGTTCTGGAAGCAGCTGGCGCTCCCCGCGGCCTTTGTGATCCGGCTGCTGGTGAAGCTGCTGTACCCCTTCGTCTGGCTGTCGGCGCAGATGACGCGCCTGTTCTCAAAGAAAGATGCCAGTGCCATCAGCCGCGAGGAGCTGGCAGCCCTGGCCAGGCTGGGCAAGCAGGAGGGTGCGCTCGGCCGGCAGGAGAGTGAGCTGATGCAGAACATTCTGCAGCTGCGGGGAACCCGCACCGAGGACATTCTTACGCCGCGCACGGTGGTCACGGCGCTGGACGCGACGCTCACCGTGAACGAGGCCCTGAGCGCCCTGGAGACCTCGGTCTTTACCCGTATCCCTGTCTACCTGGGTGATATCGACACCGTCATGGGGCTGGTACTGAGGCCGCGTATCCTGGCCGCGCAGCTCGACGGGGAAGGCGAGCGCAAGCTGGAAGAATTCTCCTCTTCGATCTTCCGCGTTTCCGAGGAGCTGCCGGTGCTGCTGTTGCTGGACCAGTTCCTGAAGCGCCACGAGCACCTGTTCCTGGTCGAGGACAGCTACGGCCAGACCGCCGGCATCGTCACCCTCGAAGATGCGCTGGAGACCCTGCTCGGTCGCGAGATCATGGACGAGAGCGACACGGTTGAAGACATGCAGCAATTGGCCCGCAACAGGTTCCGGCAACGCCTGCAGGAGAAGAAATAGCCCTTCTGCACATGCCTATTGTGCGACTGGGTCACACATTCGACAATTCGATTTGGTATCCGCCGTAAGCCCTGATTTATTAGACCTACATAAATATATAGATAGGTCGGCATAACAATAGGCCGGGAGCGGATATGGATAGCGATTCACAACGAAACGACCCGGGCCTCACGGGCACCAGGCCATCGTCTGCGATGGCGGCTGGCGCTGCCGGTGTGTCCGTGGTGGATGCGTTACCCCTGGTGACTGACGCAAAAGGTTTGCACATGAACGAACAACGCAGCAAGACCATGATCAAGAACGAGTTTCAGCACCGGCTGATTCTCTCGACGCTGTTGATCACCCTGATTACCCTCAACCTGATCATCATGGTGGCCACCCTGCTGGACAACTTCTATGGCAGATCGGCGAGCGTCGTCAACGTCTTTACCGTCTCGGTGGCGGTGATGGAGATCATCGCCGTGGCGGTGGTCTACTTCGTGTCAAAACGCATCAGCTTTCAGATCGCCGGCCCCGTTTATGCCATTGAGCGCACGCTGGGATCCATGAGCGAGGGCAATATCTACCAGCGTCTGACCCTGCGTGACGGCGACCACTTTGTCGAGGTGGCCGAAGCAGTCAACGGGGTGCTGGACAACTACCAGGCCCGGATCGCGCGCATCCAGGAACTGGCGGACGGCGACCTCACCAGTGAGCAGCAACAGGAGCTCGCCTCGCTGCTGCGATGGTTCAAAACCCGCAAAGAACCACAGGCCTGAGGCGGCGCTCCATCGTGACACTGTCAGCTAACATCCGACGACCTAACCAGGCGGGACTGAACCTGCTCGAGCTACTGTTTGCCCTGGCGGCGCTCACCATGCTGGCCATGGTGGCCGTGCCAATTTTCACGGATTACGTGGTACGCGCCAGGCTGTCCGATGACATTGGACGCGTCAGCGGGGTCAAGCTGCGAGTGCTGGAGTACCACCTGCTGACCGGCCGCTTGCCGGAATCGAATAATGACCTGGGCCTGCCCGCGGATATGGCGGCGTCCGCTGAATACCTCACCGGTTTCTACATCGACACCGAGCCGTCACCAGGCACCATCAAGCTGGTGTTCGACGGCAGCGGTAAGCTGCCGGCCCTGGGTGAAAACAATGAGCTGTGGTTTGAGCCGGAGGAAATCAACGACAGCATTATCTGGGACTGCACCGGTGGCAGTCTGGAGTTCAAGTACCGGCCCGGCAACTGCCGTATCGGCGACGGCTAGCGCAGAATCCGGCAGGCGCTCAGGCGTCCAGCAAATCCTCGTCTGACTGGTGCCCGGCGGTAGCGGGCACCGCCTTCACAATATTCCCGTCACTGGCAAAATCCGTATCTGCATTGATCCATAGTCGCAGCAGGTGGCGCTTGCGTTCCGGCTCCGGCCAGTCGGTGAAAGCGGCTCGGCCGTGCAGGATGCTGGAGTTTTTCAACAGCTGGATGTCGCCGGGCCGGAACTCCATGTCCAGCGCGCAGCGATCGGCCACCGCGTCAATCAGTGTCAGCAACTCGTTCTGTTCGGCCGTCAGCCGTGGCACGCTGTCGTGCTGCTGGGCGTCGCGGATATACCAGCCGATGTAGAAGGTACGCAGGGTCTGGCCGTCCCAGTAGCACAGGGGGATGGCAAAGGTCGGGTCTTCCCCCTCGCCCTGTTCACCCTGGCGATCGAAGTGCCAGGGCTCAAACAGCAGTGGCACCAGGTCAGGCCGGGCGGCAAGCACCTCGTTGAACACGGTGATGGAGCTGACAATGCGGCTTTCGCCGCCGCTCTGTGCCGTATGCAGGCACATCAGGCCGATCACGTCGGCCCCGTCGGTATGAAAACCCTGGGCGGCGTTGGTGCGGTAAAGGCGCACGGTGGGGTCCTTGGGATCGGCGCCGGTATCACGCACATGGCCGAGCAGGTCGCCGGCGGCGTTCTGGGAGGCCAGGCCACCCATATGCAGGCCCAGGCCCAGGTAGGCGAGGGTAGCCAGTTCATCGCCCCAGCGTTCCACCGGCAGCCCGCGCAGCAGCATGAAGCCGCGGCCGTCCGCCAGCTCCCGTAGCCATTGGCGGCTCTCTGTAGCCAGTGCGGGCAATGGGAAGTCCTCCCGGGTGAGCTGGTCGCTGGCCTTGCCGCTGGCCTGGACCGCCACTGCCGCTGCTTCCAGTTCATTGATTTCCGCGTCGCTGAAATTGCGGATCCAGTCGTCCCGTTGCGCCAGCTCGGCTCCCTGCCAGGCGGCGGGATTGGTGACGGCGTGGGTGGGTATGCTCATGCGGGAATTCCCTTATTGGCCGGCGCTACTCGTCGGGGTTGGTGACCGGGGGTCGGTTGCTGAGTGTCAGTATGTCGGGCATCTGCCACTGGAAGTATATGGCGGCGGCGCGAAAGCTGAATACCGCGGCAACGCCGGTAATCACCGCCTGCTGGGCATCCAGCAGCCCCGTCTGCAGCAGTGCCAGCTGCAGGCCGACCCCAAGCACGATCGGCGTGGCGTACAGTTCCCGCGACACGATCAGCGTGGGGCGGTCGAGCAGCACATCGCGGATGATGCCGCCGCCGATGCCGGTGATCACGCCCATCACCACCGCGTGGGCGCTGCCGAGGCCCAGTGCCAGGGTCTTCATCACGGCCAGGGCGGCGAACAGGGCCACGCCCAGGGCGTCCATGTACAGGAACCAGCGGTAGCCGCGGTGAATCAGGTCGTTGAAGGCGAAGGTAACCAGGGCCGCCAGGGTGGCCGCCAGCAGGTAGCGGCCGTCGGCGATCCAGAACACCGGTACGTCGAGAATGATGTCGCGTATGGTGCCGCCGCCAACGGCGGTCACCACACCCACCACGGTCACGCCGATGATGTCGAGTTGCTGGATGCGCGCTGCCAGCACGCCGGTCACCGAAAAGGCCAGGGTAGCGGCAATCGCGAGGATATAGGTCAGGTCCATGGCGGCCTAGCATACCGCCAAACCCGGGTGCGCTCGACAGCGTTGGCGCTAGTAGAGCTCGAAGCGGCAGCAGTCGCTGCCGGTGGCGCAGCAGGCGGTCTCGCGGCAGCGGAGGTTCTTGTCTACCAGGTTGTTGAACAGTCGCTGGAATACGGCCTTGTGCCAGTGGCAGATCGGCGCGTCGGCCTGTTCCCCGCGTACCACCGGGTTGTCGTACAGCTCAAACACCAGTGGGCGTTTGCTGGCCACCCGGAAGCTGCCCGAGCCGGCAAAGGTCCAGGCGTGCTTTTCAATGGTTTTGGCCAGCAGCGGTGCACTCAGCCAGGGCGGGGAATTCTGCAGCAGGTGCATCACCACCATCGGAATACGGTGGCTGATGATGTAGTCCGCGGTGCGCACTCCGGCGTGCCGCGTCAGTTCCGGCGCCAGGTCGGGGTACAGCTCGCGCACCGCCTGGTGCAGGCGCGCCGCGGGCCCCTCGTCCATGAGGCCGTCCTCGGAAGGCAGCTCGGCGAGGCCAGACTGCGCCATCAGCATTTCCCGGGGGCCGGTACCGAGCCGGTCGTCCAGCAGCGGCACCAGTTGCAGCACACTGTTGGGGCCTATGCGGGCCGTGTTTGCCTGCACCTGTGGAAGCGGGGCGTTCATGAAATCAACTCCTCCAGCTGCTCTTCACCGCCGCCGCAGGATTTGACGATCACCTGGTCGGCGGGGCTTTCCATCATGGATTGCTTGCGGGCGCGTGCTCGTGCGGCGCGGTCGGCGGCTGCCTCCCAGTCGTCGAGCTGGGCGCGGGCAATCTTGCGGCTGGTATCAAAATGAAAATCGACCTTGTCCTTGGCCTGGGGTCCCCAGTAGTTGTTCTTGCCGAGGTCGTAGAAGGTGCGGGCAAAGCCCGCTTTGGCAAAGGCCTTGAGGCATCCCAGCAGGTAGCGGCGCCGGAAGCCGGTGCCGCGCCAGGGGTAGTGGAACAGGGCCTTCTTCATGTAAAAGCGGCGGTAATTGTGCATCACCCGGTCCAGCAGGGTGGCCCGGTCCATGGCCGCAGGCTTCATGATCGGCGTAACGAAGTTGTACTTGGAGAAGTCGAACACCTCGACCTTGTCGCCCAGCTCCTGGAACAGCGGCGTGAACGGCCAGGGCGTGTACATGGCCCAGTTGGCGAGATCCGGCTGCCAGTCCCAGGCCATGCGGTAGGTCTCTTCCAGGGTCTCCGGGGTTTCATTGTCGAGGCCGACGATGAACTGGGCCTCGACGAAAATATCCGCATCGCGCAGCAATTGAATGGCGCGACGGTTGTCCTCGACTTTGGTCTCCTTGTTGAACTGGTCGAGCTTCATCTGCGCGGCCGCTTCGGTGCCGAGGCTCACGTGCACCAGGCCCGCCTCGCGGTACAGCGGTAGCAGTTCCTCGTCACGCAGGATGTCGGTGACCCGGGTGTTGATGCCCCATTTCACCTTATTCGGCAGGCCGCGGCGGATCAGCTCCTCGCAGAACAGGACGAACTTCTTGCGATTGATGGTGGGCTCCTCGTCGGCGAGGATGAAAAAGCCCACGTCCTGCTCCCGGTGAAGCTTCTCGATTTCGTCGACCACCTTGATCGGGTCGCGCACCCGGTAGTCGCGCCAGAACTTCCATTGGGAACAGAAAGAGCAGGTGAACGGGCAGCCGCGGGCCATATTGGGAATGGCCACCCGGGTATTGAGCGGGATATAGGTGTACTTGGCCCATTCCAGCAGGGTCCAGTCCGGCTCGATGGCGTCCAGGTCTTTGATGGTGGGGGCTGCCGGGGTGGCGACGATCTCGTCGCCGTCCCGGTAGGCGATGCCGCGAATATTCTCGCGCCGCTCTTCGAAGCGTTCCTCGTCATGGGCGCGCACCACGTCGAGCAGGATCTCCTCGCCTTCACCGCGCACAATCACATCGACCCAGGGCGCCTCGCTCAGTACCTGCTTGTACATAAAGGTGGCGTGGATCCCGCCCAGCACCCGTAGGGCTTCAGGGCAATGCTCTTTGGAGAGCTCCAGGATGCGCTCGGCGGCATAGATGGAGGGGGTGATGGCGGTAACGCCGACGATATCCGGCGACAGTTCGCGCAATTTCTCGGCGATCTCCTCGTCCGCCAGGTCGTTGGTCATGGCGTCGACGAAGTGGATATCAGTGTAGCCGGCAGCCTTGAGGGGGCCTGCCAGGTAGGCGACCCAGGCAGGGGGCCAGTTGCCGGCGATTTCGGCACCGCCGGAGCGGTAGTTCGGGTGTATCAACAGGATGCGCATGGGTTGCCCTCAGCGGAGGTGTAAACCCTATTTAACACATATAGTGTCTAATATAGTTGACAAATGTCAAGGTAAACCGTGTGGGATTGTTCCGGCCTATACTCAAGTGACGGCACCGGGGAGGGCGCTTTATGGCTAAAACAGTGGATGCTTACCTCACAGACCACGCGGAATGGGGTGATGGACTGACGGCTTTGCGCGAGTTGCTGCTGGATACTGGCCTCGAGGAAGCCGTGAAGTGGGGTGCGCCCGCCTACCTGCTTGAGGGCAGGAATGTGGTGCAGCTGGCGGCCTTCAAGGGCTATTTCGGCCTCTGGTTCCAGCAGGGTGCGCTGCTGAAGGACCCGCTGGGTTGCCTGGTCAACGCCCAGGAGGGCAAGACCCAGGCCCTGCGACAGTGGCGTTTCAGCAGCGCAGAAGAGCTGGACCTGGCCCAGGTGCGCCGCTATGTGGACGAGGCGATTGCTAACGAAAAGGCCGGCAAGAAGGTGGCGCCGGCTGCCCCGAAAGCCTTGCAGGTACCTGCCGAACTGGAAACAGCGATGGCAGCCGACAAGACGCTGGCAGCGGCATTTGCTGCCCTGACGCCAGGCCGCCAGCGGGAATACGCGGAACATATCGGTTCCGCCAAGCGGGAAGCCACCCGCCAGGGCAGGTTGGAGAAGGCCATCCCGATGATCCGGGACGGCCTGGGCCTGAACGACAAGTACCGCTGCTAGAAAGGCCCCGCTAGTTGGAACCGGCCGCCGCTTGCGCCTGCGGTGCGGTCTGCGGCCCGCGAATCACGCCGCCGGGGGTGGGGCCCTGCATATCGCCGTTGCGGAAGGTGACCTGGCCCGATTTGATGGTGAACTCGTAGCCCTCGGCCTTCTGCAGCAGGCGCTTGCCGCCGGCGGGCAGGTCGAAGGCCAGCCAGGGCTTGCCGAGCTTGAGCTTGTCCATGTCGATGACGTTGATGTCCGCCAGGTAGCCCTCGGCCAGCAGGCCGCGGTCTTCGAGGCCGTAGAGCAGGGCGGTGTCGCGGCACTGGCGCTTGATGGCCTGGGCCAGGGTCAGGTTGCCCTTGGCCCGGTCGCGCACCCAGTACTCCAGCATGAAGGTCGGTGACGCCGCGTCGCAGATGGTGCCGCAGTGGGCGCCGCCGTCTGACAGGGAGTTCACACAGTCATCGGAGCGCTGCAGGTCTTCGAGGAAGTCGAGATTGCCGTCCTTGTAGTTGAGGACGGGGAAGTAGATAAAGCCGGTACCCTCGTCGCGCATCAGCACATCGTAGGCGTATTCGGCGCCGGATACGTCGTTACGTTCGGCACCCGCCTGCAGGGTTTCCTCGGCGGTCGGCTCGTACTGGAAGCCGTCACCCATTTCGTACAGCAGGTTCCAGGCGGTGGTGGCGATTTCTGCGAGGAAGCGTATATCGCTGTCGGGATACTCGCTCTCTTCGGCTACCACCCGGGCCTTGAACTCCGGGTCCTTGAGCTTCGCCAGCTGCTCTTCCCAGGGCAGGTGCTGTATGGCCAGCCATGAGGGTTTGAACGAGAAGGGATGGAAGGTCGCCTGCCAGCCCATAAGAATGCCGTTACCACGCAGGGCAATCTGGGCAACGATATTGGCGCCCTTGTCGTTCTGGGCACGCATCTCTGCGATCTGGTCTTCAAGCGGCAGCTGCTTGAGCGGCGATTGCAGGGCGGCAAAAGTGACCGGCAGGCCGGTCTCCCGGGAGAGGTCCCCCATCCACTCGAATTCCTTCCACTCCTTATTGAGGTCGCTGGCCATTTCGAACACGCCAAAGCCGGTGCGGCCCATGGCGCGACCGATGCCGATCAGCTCTTCCTTGGTAGCGGTGGTGCCGGGCACCAGTTCACCGTCCACCGACTTGTGGAGGATGGTGCGCGAGGTAGAGAAGCCCAGCGCGCCCGCGTTCAGCCCCTCTTCGACAATCTGTGACATGGCGGCGATGTCGGTCTCGGTGGGCTCTTCCTTGCGCTCTTCGCGCTCGCCCATCACATAGGCGCGCACTGCGCCGTGGGGCACGTGGGTGCCGACGTCTACCGTGCGCGGCATTTTCTCCAGCGCGTCCATGTATTCCGGGAAGCTCTCCCAGTTCCACTGGATACCCTCGGCCAGGGCGCTGCCGGGGATGTCTTCCACGCCTTCCATCAGGCCGATCAGCCAGTCGTGCTTGTCGGGCTTGGCGGGGGCAAAGCCTACCCCGCAGTTGCCCATCACCACGGTGGTAACACCGTGCCAGGAGGAGGGCGCCATCTCCGGGTCCCAGGTGGCCTGGCCGTCGTAGTGGGTATGGATGTCAACAAACCCAGGCGCGACTACCTTGCCCGAGGCATCGATTTCCTGTTTGCCGGCGGGCAGGTCGGGGCCAATGGCGGTGATGATGTCGCCGTCAATCGCTACATCGGCAATCACCGGGTCTGCGCCGGTGCCGTCGACAATGGTGCCGCCGCGAATTACCAGGTCATGCATGGGGTATCCCTCCAATAATTTCCGCAGGAAAGACTAGCACAAGGAGGTTGGTAGGGCGGTGGTGAAGAGTGGTCTGAAGTATGTCAATTCAGGCCAACTCACGCCTGTCAGTCATGCAGGTAACGCTCCCGCAGGATCGCGAGCTTGTCTTCATCGAGGTTAAGGGCGGTTTCGAAAAAGTGTTCCTTCGAGTCGTAGCGCTTGCGGATCTCTTCAAAGCAGGCGGCAATATATTCCGGGCGCACCTGCAGCAGCGGCTCGAGCACCTCCCTGGGCACAGGTTCGCCGGACTGGTCGGCGACCACCTGGGACAGCTGCTCGATGTTCTCTTCCAGCGCGAGGTACTTGTTGGTCAGCAGGTAGTCCTCGACGATGCGATCCTCCTCGACTCCGAGTACGTCGAGAATCAGCGCGGCCCCGAAGCCGGTGCGATCCTTGCCCGAGGCGCAGTGAATGAGTATCTGTTGATCCTCCAATAACAGCAGGCGAAACATCTCCGCATACTGGGGCATCTGGTGGCTGACCAACTCCCGGTTGATTTCCTGCATCAGTTTGGCGGAGTCATCGACGGCGATCACCCCGGATTGAAGTTCGTCGAGGAAACTCTTCAAACTCCCCGGCGTGACAGGCAGGCTGGCGTGCTGCGAGGGGTGCCCGAGGCTGAGGCGCGAGGGCTCCAGTTCCTGCTCCAGCAGCTGCCGGAAATCGCAGACCAGGGTGATACCGAGGCGATGAACGCGTTGCAGGTCGGCATCGGATAAATCAGAAAGCTTGCTGGAGCGGTATAGCCTTCCCCACTTGGTGCGCCGCCCGTCATAGGTCTCGTAGCCGCCCAGGTCCCGGAAGTTGGGCGCGCCCTCCAGCGGCAGCTGGCGTTCCGCCAGCACCGCGGCCTCACCCGACTCGGCTTCCAGGTAGAAGTAGTGGCGGATGGATTTGTCGGGGTTGGTTATCAGGACTTCAGGCTCGGTGGTGTACAGCAGCGGTTCGCCGGGGTGGGCGCCTTCATAGTAGGCATCAGCTGAGTCCGCCATGTAGACGGCAATCCGTTGCCCCGGCTGTGAACCGCGCCAGTGCAGGTTGTAGTCGCCTTCCCGGTTGCGCTCAACGTAGCAGGCCGAGAGATCAAACATCAACGCTGGCCCCGGGTGGGTTTGTCACGTTCAGGAACGCGGGGATGTGGTCCATGATCCGCTGTAGCGTCGCCAGGGAGAAAGCAATCTGTCGCTCCTGCGAGGTTCTGTCACCGGTAAGGCCTTCTTCGAGGTATCGCCCCACATGGTGCATCAGCCAGAACACCCAGTCGCCCAGCACGCGGTGATAGGCGGGCGTCGTATCTTCGCGATCGATCACACCTCCCGCCTGTCGATAGGCGACAACGAACTGATCGAAAATCGCCGGCTCGAACCGCCACTCGGCGCCGCTCCAGCTCAGGGCTTCGAGCAAACCCTCGTGGATGGGGTTGAGTCTGCGGGCGGACTCCCAGTCTATGATCAGCGGAGCGCCGCTTTCATCCCACAGCACGTTCTTGTGATCGAGGTCGCCGTGACTGACCACCAGGCGGTGGGCAAGCTGCTGCTGGGCAGCGCCCTGGGCTTCGGCGATTTCGAGGAAACTCGGCAGGCACTTCTGCAGCGTTTCGGCAAACGGAGCGTTTGCGTCAGCGGCTACGTAAACCAGTAAGCGAATGTTTTCGCCGGTGTGGGTATCGAAGATGTGACGCTGGAGATCGGGGAAATCCAGGTCCAGGCCGTGCATCTTTGCCAGCAGGCCTGCGACCACTTCGGCATGCTGCCCGGTCAACTGCTCCTGGCCCAGCGCCTTGGCATCGCACCAGGGGTACACCAGGTAGCCGATGCCGTCGATCGACTGCAGATAGCCGCCGTCGGCCGCCAGGGCGTGAACGGCGGGGAGGCCGCCCGCGGCAAAGGCCGCCGCCACGGCCTCGGTGCTGTCGTAGTGGTGACGTGTCGCCTCGCTGTCCTG
>JAAUXY010002937.1_pt1 | contig 17635 bp, 15 predicted proteins | sample 7278121 | NCBI WGS metagenome assembly JAAUXY01 (sample SAMN14350117, study PRJNA611818) | marine sediment metagenome | isolation source: surface marine sediment (1.8m) | place: French Polynesia: Moorea | collected 2018-08 | reverse complement strand
TCTGTCGACTTGAGTATGGCAGAGAGGAAGGGATTCGAACCCTCGATACACTTTTGGTGTATACACACTTTCCAGGCGTGCGCCTTCGACCACTCGGCCACCTCTCTGTGTTAATAGTACAGGGCGTTCAAGAAACAAAAAAATTCTTATTTACAGAAATTTTGCCTCCTAATTTTAGCTCAATTCACCCCTTATTGAAGTTTCGAATGCAGTTTTAAATGTCGTCATTGAAGTACCTTTTCCCAACAGATACATAAGCTTTGTTATAGCAGCTTCTGTGGTAATGTCCTTCCCGTCTATGAGCTGTAACTTCCTTAGCATTTTGCTGGTATTGTAATAACCCATGTTCACACTTCCTCCTGAGCACTGTGTTACATTGATGATTTGCAATCCGCGCTCACGGGCTTCTCGAAGGCTTTTAATAAACCATTGGTCAGTTGGAGCATTGCCCGCACCATAGGTTTCAAGAAGTAAGGCTTTAAGTCCCGGAATAGTCAGGGCACTTTCCAGCGTGGCTTTGTTAAAGCCGGGAAATAGTTTGAAAATTGCCACGTGATCGTCAAGATTTTTATGGACTTTCAAGCGCGCATTCCTGGCAGGAATCAATAGATCTTCTGTATTGACCTTGATATGGACCCCTGATTCTGCCAGTGGAGGGTAATTGGGCGAACTGAAGGCCTGGAAGTGTTCTGCATTGATCTTTGTGGTCCTGTTAGCCCGGTAAAGCTTGTATTCGAAATACAGGCATACCTCCCTTATGAGTGCCCGGCCTTTATGCTTCATGGAAGCGATCTGAATAGAAGTAATAAGATTTTCCTTGGCATCTGTCCTGAGGTCACCAATAGGTAACTGAGAGCCCGTGAAAATTACAGGCTTTCCCAGATTCTCAAGCATAAAGCTCAGCGCCGATGAAGTATAACTCATCGTATCACTTCCATGCAATACCACAAAACCGTCGTAATCCTGATAATACTTTTCAATAATGGTAGCTATGCTGACCCAGTGCTTGGGATTCATATTGGATGAATCCAGAGGATTTTTGAAGGAAACACTGTGGATCTGACAATCTAACTGGCCTAACTCCGGAATATTCTCTACCAGTTTGCTGAAATCAAAGGGCACAAGCGTATCGGTTTCATAGTCCTTGATCATTCCTATGGTACCCCCGGTGTAGATCATCAATATTTGATTTCTCTTCTGTATCATCCGCTATATTCCAAATACTTCTTTTGAGTTTTCCGTTGTTATCCGGGCGATCTCCTCCCTACTACTACCGTAAATTTCCACTAATTTATCCAACACATTTAATATGTAAGCACTTTCATTCCGCTTACCCCGAAAAGGCGTCGGAGCCAGGTATGGCGCATCCGTCTCAAGAACAATATTTTCCATTGGGATTTGATCCAGAAACTGGTCTATCCTACCATTTTTAAAAGTTACAACCCCTCCTATACCAAGTTTCATATTACGGTCAATCGCCATATGTGCCTCCTCCAGCGTTCCTGTAAAACAGTGGAAGATTCCCCTCAAAGCTGGTTCAGCGACCTCATCCAATACCTCGATGATCTCTGCAAAGGATTCCCGGCAATGTATCACAATTGGCAGGTTGTACTTCAATGCCAATCTGATCTGATGAATAAAGGCCTGTCGCTGCTGTTCGAAATACGTTTTGTCCCAATAAAGGTCAATCCCGATTTCTCCTACTGCATAATACTTCCTCCGGGACAATAAACCTTCCACATGATCCAGTTCTTCCCTGTAATCCTCCTTCACATGGGTGGGATGCAATCCGGCCATAAGAAAAACGTGCTCCGGGAAATCGCGCTCCAATTCCAGCATCGACTCAGTATATGATGAATCTATTGCCGGAATGAAAAATCGTTCCACGCCCATTTCAATAGCCCGTTCAACCACTTCCCTCCTGTCATTTTCGAAGGCTTCTATATACAAGTGTGTATGGGTATCTGTTAAAACCACGGAACAAAAATAGGATTATCTTTGCCAAAATTCACATCGTTTGACAAGCCTCAAAAAATTACTTCAAAAAAAGAATTACCATCCGATCTCGCTGACCAGAACCGGCACTAATCACTTTGAAATCAAAGCTGAGCTAAATGGAGTTAAAGGAAAATTTATACTCGATACCGGTGCTTCAAACACCTGTGTTGGTATAGACATGGCCGACCGGTTTAAGTTGATATCCGAAGTCTCTGAAATAAAAGCAGCAGGAGCAGGTGCAAGAGACATGGAAACTCACATTTCTGAAAAAAACAAGTTAAAAATCGGCGATTGGCAGAACAAGAAACAAAGCATTGTCCTTTTCGACCTCGTTCACGTAAATGAAGCCCTGACAGCCCACAATGCAAAACCGGTAGATGGCATAATCGGGGCAGATGTACTGAACAAAGCCCGCGCAATTATTGATTATAAAAAGAAGCGGGTGTATTTGAAAAAAGGTTGATTCGTTGATTCGTTGATGCGCTTATTCGAAGAAAGGTTGAAGCGTTGAATTGTTGAAGTGTACTAAGTTGAATGGTTGAACTGCTGACTGCAAACTGTCCTTCGTCCTCCGAAGCTTTAGCGAAGGAGGAACTGCCTACTGTCTACCGCAATCGCAAACTTCAATCATCAAACACAAAACTCAAAACCCGAAACCCGAAACCCCAAACTCGAAACCCGAAACCATTAAAGTTCCAGTGCACGCTTCACATCACCGCCCATTAGGTGTTCAACAGGATTCTCTATTGCCTCCTTCACAGCCACTAAAAAGCCTACAGATTCACGGCCATCAATAATTCTGTGGTCATAAGACAGGGCCACATACATGACAGGGGCAATTACAATCTGACCGTCTTTTACTATAGGCCTCTCCACAATATTGTGCATGCCGAGTATACCGCTTTGAGGAGGGTTGATAATTGGCGTGGATAACATGGAGCCGAAAACACCTCCGTTCGAAATAGTAAAGGTTCCACCGGTCATCTCATCAACAGTGATCTGCCCATCTCTGGCTCTTATGGCCAATCTTTTAACCTCGGCCTCAACTCCTCTGAAACTGAGATTCTCAGCATTTCGAATAACTGGAACCATGAGTCCTTTAGGTCCTGAAACGGCAATACTTATATCACAAAAATCATAAGTGATCATTTCCTTGCCGTCTATCATCGAATTGACAGCTGGAAATAATTCCAGTGCCCTGATCACCGCTTTTGTAAAAAAGGACATGAATCCCAGACTAACACCGTGCTTGTCCTTGAAAGTTTCCTTGTATTGACTTCTCAATTCAAAAACTGCAGACATATCCACCTCATTAAAAGTGGTAAGCATGGCTGTTTCGTTCTTCGCTGCAACCAGCCGCTCTGCAACCTTACGGCGCAACATAGATAGCTTGGTGCGGGTTTCACTCCTGCTGCCTCCTTTCGGACTGCCCATGGAAGGCACCGCATTCATGGCATCCTCCTTAGTGATCCGCCCGTTTTTACCGGTTCCCTGAATACTGGCCGCATCAATACCTTTTTCATCAAGGATCTTTCGCGCTGCAGGTGAAGGTGTACCGGTAGCATAAGTCTCTGTAGTAGCGGCAGCGGCCGGCTCAACACTGACAGCAACTTCCTCAACCACCTGCTGCTTTACTTCAGCTTTAGTCTCTGCCTTAGCCTCAGCCTTATCTGTAACTTCCTTCTTCGCAGACGTATCTATAAGACAAACCACTTCACCAACTGCGACAGCGTCACCTTCCTCGGCCTTTAGGGTGATGACACCACTTTCTTCGGCGGGCAATTCCAGAGTAGCCTTATCCGAATCTACTTCGGCAATAGCCTGATCCTTTTCTACATAGTCTCCGTCACTTACCAGCCACTCGGCGATCTCAACCTCTGTAATGGATTCTCCCGGTGAAGGGACTTTCATTTCTAAAATCATTCTCTTTTAGATTTAATATTTCTACTTTGCCTGCGTGTCATATTATTTTTTGACTTGTCAAAGACATAGTCAATAACCTGCTGATGTCTCATTTTTGATCGCACCGCACTACCCGAAGCCGGGGAAGCATAAAATCTTCTCGAGGCAACCCTGAATTGCTTGGCTCCATCAAAATGTGTGAAAATATGTGTCCAGGCGCCCATATTGCGAGGTTCTTCCTGGGCCCATACCAAATCATCTGCATTCTTGTATTTGTCTATAATTTCCAGCATTTGTTCGTAGGGTAAAGGAAACAACATCTCTACCCTTACCAGTGCCACATCTTCGCGCTGCTGTTCTTCTTTTGCTGCCAGAAGATCGTAATAGAATTTTCCAGTGCAGAAAACCAGACTTTTCACCTTTTTAGGATCAGCAGAAATGTCATCTATTACCTCGCGGAAACCTCCTTCGCTGAATTCCTCTACTGTTGACACGGCTTTAGGATGCCTTAAGAGACTCTTTGGTGTAAAGATTATCAACGGTTTTCTAAAATCCGCTTTCATCTGTCGCCTGAGTAAATGGAATAAGTTAGCAGGTGTAGTACAATCTGCCACATACATATTATCCCTGGCACACAGCTGAAGATATCGTTCCATCCTCGCCGAAGAATGTTCTGCTCCCTGACCTTCATAACCATGAGGCAGTAGCATTACGAGGCCGTTTTGGAGTTTCCATTTATCTTCCGCCGCAGATATATACTGGTCTATCATGATCTGGGCCCCGTTGCTGAAGTCACCAAACTGAGCTTCCCATATAGTCAGTGTATTCGGACTGGCCATGGCATAACCATAATCAAATCCTACCACTCCGTATTCTGAGAGCAGTGAATTATATATCTGGAATCTTCCCTGCCCATCGGATATTCCATTTAGCAATAATATCTCTTCCTCGCTGTCTTCCACTTTAATTACCGCGTGCCTGTGTGAGAAGGTCCCCCTTTCTACGTCCTGGCCGGAGATCCTGACTCCATAACCCTCGTCTAACAAACTGCCATAAGCCAGTAACTCTCCCATGGCCCAATCGAGCTGGCCTGTTTCAAAGAACATTTTCCGACGATCGTTAATGAGTCGTTCAATCTTCCTGATGAATTTCTTATCCTCCGGCAACTGGGTTATTACTTTCGCGATGTCCGCAAGTCGATCTTTGTCGAAACTTGTATCGATAGGATCCATCATCTCCCATTCCCTCGCACTTTGGAATCCGCTCCACTCATCAGCCATAAAATCGGTGATAATGGTTTTGTCTTCCTTTCTGGAATCTTCCAGTTCCTCTTCCAGACTTTCCTTATATTCCTGTTCCAGATTCTTTACGTACTCCTCGTCAATGATACCTTCAGCCAATAGTTTTTCTTTATAGATATCTCTCGGATTTTTGTGTTTGGCGATGGTCTTATACAGTTTTGGTTGAGTAAACCTCGGCTCATCACCCTCGTTGTGACCATACTTTCGGTATCCGAGAAGATCCAGGAATACGTCGCTTTTGTACCTCATCCTGTATTCCAGTGCAAACAAAGATGCATGCACAACGGCTTCTACGTCGTCTGCATTAACATGCAATACAGGGCAGAGTGTTACCTTACCCACATCGGTACAGTAAGTAGAAGAGCGCCCATCCAGGTAATTCGTGGTAAATCCAATTTGGTTATTGACCACTATATGTATTGTTCCATTGGTCCTGTAGCCGTCAAGCTGAGCCATCTGTACAACCTCATAGGCCAGTCCTTGTCCTGCAATGGCGGCGTCACCATGCACTACGATGGGAAGTACTTTTGAAAAATCCTCCGGGAAGTGAGTGTCCTGTTTTGCTCTGGTAATACCCTCAACAACAGCTCCGACTGTCTCAAGATGTGAAGGGTTTGGGGCGATGTTCATATTGATCTTATTACCCCCGCTGGTGGTTCTTACCGAAGTCCAGCCGAGATGGTATTTTACATCTCCGTCAAAGATCTGTTGTTCGTAATCTTTGCCCTCAAATTCACTGAAAATATCTTTAGCTGATTTCCCAAAAATATTGGTAAGGACATTAAGTCGACCTCTATGGGCCATTCCCATTACGAACTGGGCTACACCCATCTGCGCTGCTTTCTCTACAATGGCATCCACGGCAGGAATCAGGGACTCATTACCTTCAAGAGAAAAGCGTTTTTGCCCCACATACTTAGTGTGAAGGAAAGATTCAAAGGAAGCAGCCTGATTGAGTTTCCTGAGAATATATTTTTTCTGTTCCGTATCGAATTCAGGATGGTTGGCATTCACATTGAGCCATTTCTGGATCCACTGGACCCGTTCTGGGTTCCGTATGTACATATACTCAACACCGATAGAATCGCAATAGATAGTCTGGAGATGTGCGATGATCTCACGCAGTGTACTGGCTCCAATATCGATTATATCACCTGCATTGAAAACCGTATCCAGGTCCTCATTAGTAAGTCCAAAATTCTCTATATCCAGCGTAGGTGAGTACTTGCGTCTTTCCCGGACCGGATTGGTTCTTGTAAAAAGATGACCGCGACTCCTGTAACCGTCTATAAGTCGTACTACCTGAAATTCCTTAAGCACAGATTCGGGTATGGCAACTGCCTCGCCATTGACCTGAACTTCAAGTCCGTTACCTCCTGCTATTCCAACCTCATCCAGGGCACTTTCCATACCAAAATCAAAGCCCTGGAAAAAAGCACGCCAGCTTGGCTCCACGCTGTCAGGATTAGTAAGGTACCTGTCGTACAGTTCGGCAAAAAATGAGGTATGCGCCGTATTTAGGAAGGAATACTTATCCATGAATACCCTTTTTTGGGATTTTTAGAATCAGGCTCAAAAATACAATATTTAATGCTTAATCTTGTTCTAGGCTTAAGTGGATCAGCAAAATTATACAAACTCATGAAAGCACTAGCTGTATATCTCAAGAAAAAGACCGTTCTCCTCATATTTGCCGGGCTTCTCGGAATATCTTGCTTTGGCCAGGGGCCGGGTCCGAAAAGTGATTTCTGGACCCATGTTCGTTTTGGTGGCGGAATCGGTCTTGGATTCGGCAATGACTCCTTCAGTTTTGCAATTTCACCCAGTGCCATATACGAGTTCAGCCCAATGTTTGCCAGCGGTATAGGTTTGCAGTATAATTATTCGGAATTCAGAGATTCTAAATTCAATGCCATAGGCGGCAGTATTATGAGCTTTTTTAATCCCATACCGGCTATCCAACTGTCGGCTGAATTTGAGCAAATTCGGGTAAATCGACGCGAGAATATTGGCGACATAAGGATTGAAGAAAAATATTGGGTGCCGGCACTTTTCTTTGGAGCGGGCTTTGGCAATCGAAATGTTATGGTAGGCCTAAGATATGATGTGTTGTACGACTCAAGAGATAGCCTGTATGCAAACGCCTGGGTTCCTTTTGTCAGGGTCTTTTTCTAAACCTGACTAGCTAAAGTGCTCTTTATACCAGACCTTTTTCCAAATTCTTTTTAAGATAAGAAAGGTAGCAGTATCTGCCATTTCCACGGCATCGCCCTCCGAATTCCGGGCCATTTGTTGCTCCTTCACATCAGCCACATACAAAAGATTCAAGAATCCCTGGAAATCCTCCAGCAAGAGGCGGTAGATATTCTCTCGCAAAAAGCTCACCAGCTCCTTTGGCGACTTAAACTCCGATGCTTCTATTTGAATTCCGGCCAGTCTCAGATCCTTATTGAGCTGAGAAATAAGCTTGGAATATAAATTATATGCGTTAACACTCTGAAGTAAGCTGATGCTGTCTGGATAATCTGCCTGCATTCTTCAAATCTATTCTATCACTTTGAACCTTCTACTGCTTGTAAACCACGCCTTCCTTCATTACAAAGCTCACTTCTTCTAAGGTACTGACATCGTCAATCGGGTTACCATTAACAGCTATGATGTCTGCTGTGTATCCCTCTGAGAGTTGCCCCAATTCATCATCAATACCCAATAGCATAGCGTTGGTGACCGTCGCAGCCTGAATAGCTTCCATAGGCGGCATTCCTGCTTCAACCATATACCCAAATTCAATGGCATTCTCTCCGTGTGGAAATACACCGGCATCGGTACCGAAACCAATAGGAACTCCTTTCTTGTAAGCAGCGGCAAATGTCTGCTGGACCAAGGCCCCTACTTCAATCGCCTTCCTGGCAACAACCTCGGGAAAAAATCCCGGTATTTTTGCTTTTTCAACAACCTTTTTCCCTGCTGAAATAGTGGGTACCATATACACATTGTATTGCTTCATGAGTTCCATAGTTTCTTCGCTCATAAAACTACCGTGTTCAATGGTTTTGATCCCTCCTTTAATAGCGCGCTGCATACCCAGGTCTCCATGGGCATGGGCGGCGGTGAGCATCCCGTAGTCATCCGCGGTTTCTGTTATTGCCTTTATCTCCTCTATGGTGAATTGAGGATTATGACCACTCTTTGCCACGCTCAATACACCTCCGGTGGCTGTTATCTTGATCACATCAGCACCTTCCTTATACCTTTGACGAACGGCTTTCCTCCCATCTTCAGGTGAATTAACTACTCCTTCTTTCGGCCCGGGATCTCCCATGAGTTTCATCTTATGGCCATTAGTAGGATCCGCATGCCCTCCTGTTGAGGCAAGGGATTTGCCCGCAGTAAATATCCTGGGACCTTTTACTGTTCCCTTGTTGATGGCGTTCCTTAGGGCAATGTTTACACCTGTGCCCCCCAGATCACGTACGGTAGTAAATCCGGCCATCAGTGTGCGTTCTGCATATACGGTCGACTGCAAAGCAACATCTGCCTCGTTCAGTGTAAAGCGCTCGAGGTATCGCTTGGGACTGGACTGCCCTTCTATATGAACATGCATATCAATTAGTCCGGGTAAGACCGTCTTTTCTTTCAGGTCTATGTACCTATCCTGATCTCCTCCTCGCGTATACCCTTTTTCAATCCTGCTGATCTTATTCCCGGAAACCACCAAGGTAATTTCACTAATCGTACTGCCTTTTTCAGTATCGATCAATTTGCCGCAGTGGAGATAAGTATCCTGGCAATATGCGTTGAAGACAAGAAGGGTAAATCCGAATGCCAATAGTATTCTAACCATCATATTGCTTTTAATTTGTGTTTTATTGTTCTAAGCTCTGTTGCCAATCCCAGGCCGATTTCATCGCATCGTCAAGGCTTGATTCAGCTGTCCAGCCCAATACTTCATTCGCCTTTCTTGTATCTGCAAAGGCTTCGATTACATCCCCGGCTCTGCGGTTCACAATTTTGTATGAAAGTTTTACACCGGAGACCTTTTCAAAGCTATTAATGACCTCCATAACAGTACTGCCTTTCCCGGTGCCGAGATTAAAAACTTCGTAATTCTGTTCCTGTTCATTCTTCAGAATACGCTCCATTGCAACCACATGAGCCTTTGCAAGATCTACTACGTGAATATAGTCTCTGATACACGTCCCGTCTCTTGTTGGATAATCATTGCCAAATACTTGCAACTCCTTTCTGATACCCGCTGCCGTCTGGGTAATGAAAGGCACCAGGTTCTGAGGAAGACCTATGGGCAGCTCTCCGATCTTTGCACTTGGGTGTGCACCAATAGGATTAAAGTATCGAAGGGAAATCGCCATTAATTCAGGAGTTACAAGACAGGTATCACGTAAAATCTCCTCACCCATTTGCTTTGTGTTGCCATAAGGCGACTCAGCCGGTTTAACAGGTGCATCCTCTGTAATGGGCATCTGGTCTGCCTGCCCGTACACCGTACAAGAAGAGCTAAAAATAAAAGCACCTCCATTCTTGCTCATATGCTGAAGCAGATAAACCAGCGAGTTAATATTGTTTTCATAGTACAAAAGCGGTTTCTTCACGCTTTCACCAACTGCCTTGGAAGCCGCAAAATGTATGATCCCTTTCAGATCACTATGACGTTTAAAAAGAGCGTCTACATCTTCTCTGACACGCAGGTCCATTTTTTCAAATATCGCATCCGTCGCGCTTATTGAATTAATCCCCTCCAGAACTTCTTCAGATGCGTTGGAACAGTCATCCACGATCAGGACTTCATAGCCCTTGTTGATCAATTCGACTACAGTGTGGGAACCTATAAAGCCCAGGCCTCCGGTAACTAGAATTTTCATTAGCTCTTATGTACTTTTAATTTGTAAACGTGAATGCTTCATTCCGCCATGAACTCAATAACGGAACTTGTAATAAATTGAATCTGCTCTTCGTCAAGTTCAGAATGCATAGGTAAGGATATTACTTGCTCCGCCAATTGGTTGGTAACTTTAAAATCAGCCTCATTATAACGCTCATCCATGTATGCTTTCTGTAAGTGCAAAGGCACCGGGTAGTATATGCCAAAAGGAATACCTTTTTCACCCAGGTGTTGAGCTAAAGCATCTCTTTTACCATTGGTGATCTTTAAAGTATACTGGTGGAATACGTGACAATCGCAGCTATCACAGATTGCCCCGCACTGTGGCGCTCCTGTTGGTACGATCACCTCTTCTAAATCCCGGAAAGCTGTGGAGTATGCTCTGGCAGCGTTTCGCCTGCGATTGCAGTAAGAATCCAGGTGCGGTAGCTTGGCGCTTAACACAGCCGCCTGTATAGAGTCGAGCCTTGAATTCACCCCAACAACATCGTGATAGTATCGCCTGTACATTCCATGATTTACAATACCTCTGATGGTGTGAGCCAGATCGTCATCATTGGTGAATACGGCACCTCCATCACCATAGCATCCTAAGTTCTTAGATGGAAAAAAGGAAGTAGCGCCAATATGGCCAATCGTTCCGGCTTTCTGCTTACTACCATCGGGAAATGTGTAGTTAGCACCAATAGCCTGAGCATTGTCTTCTATTACATATAGGTTATGCTTGTCTGCCAGTTTCATTATAGCATCCATATTGGCACAAAGCCCAAAAAGATGTACTGGCACTATAGCTCTGGTCTTGGGAGTAATAGCTTTTTCAAGGGCTGCAATATCGATATTAAAGCTGTCCGGCTCAACATCAACAAGCACAGGGGTTAGTTGTAAAAGCGCTATCACCTCCACTGTTGCCGCAAAGGTAAAATCTGCTGTTATAACCTCGTCCCCAGGTTTAAGGCCAAGACCCATCATGGCAATCTGTAATGCATCTGTACCATTGGCACAGGGAATTACGTGCTTGATGCCAAGGTATTCTTCCAGCTCCTTTTGAAAGGCGTGAACCTGGGGTCCATTGATAAATGTGGCTTCCTGAAGTATTTTGGAAATGGATGCATCTACCTGCTCCTTGATCCCTGCGTACTGACTAACGAGATCTACCATCTGTATTTTCCTCATCCCTGAAATATATGATTGACAATATTACAAAATTAAGGAACCACTACAACAGCCAGCTATGGCCTCTTTATAAAAGAAACGTATTTTTACCCCAAAAGAAGGAGAAGTGCACTTCCTTTACAATTTTGCAATTACTGTCAGCTGGGCATTACTACATTTCCTGGCACTGTTCAATCCGAAAATAAGGAAGTTCGTTTCTGGGCGTAAGCATATATTTTCAGAACTTAATTCCGGTCTGAATCCTTCTAAACCACTTATTTGGATCCACGCTGCATCACTGGGCGAGTTTGAACAGGGCTTACCTGTAATTGAAGGCATTAGAAAGTCCTATCCGGGTCATCAGATATTGCTCACTTTTTTTTCTCCTTCAGGTTATGAGGTTAGGAAGAATACAACTGAAGCGGATCTGGTTTGCTACCTGCCCATGGACAGCTTGAAGAATGCCTTGAAATTCATTAAGACTACACGCCCGGTAATAGCCATCTTCATTAAATATGAAATATGGCCCAATTATCTTAGGGTACTTCAGTCGCAGTCCGTACCCGTTATCCTGATTTCTGCAATATTTAGCCAGCGACAAATATATTTTAAATGGTATGGTGGTTATATGCGAAAAGCACTTAGGCGATTCAGTCATATTTTCGTTCAGAACGAAGCTTCAAAAGCCAGACTGGAAAAAATGGATATCAAAAATGTAACGGTCAGCGGGGATACGAGGTTCGACCGTGTTGCAAAGATCAGGGATCAGGATAATCAGCTCAACTTTATGGATCGCCTGAAAGCTGAAAAACCTTGTTTTGTGATGGGGAGTACCTGGCCGGAGGATGAAGAAATTCTTGTCGACTATATAAATAACTCCGACAACAACATTCAACATATCATTGTCCCACATGATATCAAATCTCCTCACCTGAAACAGCTGCAATCCAAATTGAAAGTGGATTCTGTACTTTGGTCAGCTTTAGAGGACAACAAGAGAATTACGAATTCTGTATTGATAGTTGATACCGTCGGTTTGCTAACAAAGATTTATAGCTATGCCGATATTGCCTATGTAGGAGGCGGATTCGCCACAGGTCTGCACAACACCCTGGAACCGGCAGTTTTCGGTATCCCTGTAATCATAGGTCCTGAATACCATAAGTTCCAGGAGGCCATTGATCTGGTACATGAAAAGGGAATACTGGTGGTTCAGAATAAAGAAGAATTCCGAAATATTATGGCTCAACTGCTTGAAGATGTCGAATTCCGCGAACATACCGGACTCATCAACAGCAATTACATTAATAACAAACGCGGTGCGAGCATCCAAATTATGGATCATTTACGTAAGTTATTGTAGTGACTTATGAAATGGTTCTATGAAGTATGCCCCAAAATCACTTCTGATTACCATCCTGTCTGCTTTTGTATGGTGGGGTTGCCAGGATCAGAGCAAGAAGGACAAGCCCAGGATAGACACCGAAGTCGAGAATCCTGAAGTAAAGAAGAACGACAGTACCAGGATGACCAGGCCGGCTGGTCCGCCATTGCCAGATGCCCGAAACCCGGATAAACCATATAAAAAAAAGACGGGCGATCTGGACAGTCTCCGAGCCATCAAAGCCTGAAAGTTTCTGTTTCGGTATGTTAGTTTTTTATTAGATTTACCCCAAACAGACTAACTGATGGACCGCAAAATTTTCAGGATTTCCCTAACGGCCGCACTGGCCGGTTTTCTATTTGGATTCGATACCGTAGTTATAAGTGGAGCCAACCTTCCAATCAAGGAATTGTGGAATACATCTCCCTGGTTTCACGGCATGTTTATCATGTCTATGGCATTGTGGGGAACCGTGTTCGGTGCTCTTTTCGGTGGGATTCCCTGTGACAAATTCGGACGTAAGAAAACGCTTTTCTGGATCGGCGTGCTGTACTTTATTTCTGCGCTCGGGTCTGCAATGGCAGTAGATCCATATATGTTCTCTTTTTTCAGATTTATTGGCGGCCTGGGGGTAGGAGCCTCTTCAGTGGCAGCTCCAATATACATCTCCGAGATCTCCTCTTCCAAGAACAGAGGGAAATTAGGTGCCCTCTATCAATTCAATATTGTTTTTGGGATTTTTGTTGCGTTTATCTCAAACTACCTTCTTAAAGGTTTTGACGGTGCCAACGACTGGCGTTGGATGCTCGGAGTGGAGGCTATCCCTGCATTTCTATACAGCATTATGGTATTGCGGGTTCCCAACAGCCCGCGATGGTTGGTACTTAAAAAACAGGACGATCAAAAGGCACTGGAGACCCTCGAGTATTTGTCTTCAAAAGAACATGCTATTGAAAAGCTGGAAGAGATAAAAAATACCGCCAGGGAGACGCCAGAGAAGGAACGTTTATTTACCAGTATATATAAAAAACCTCTCATCCTGGCTTTCCTGATCGCATTTTTTAATCAGCTATCAGGGATCAATTTTGTGCTCTATTATGCACCGGAAATCCTGGAAAGGGCTGGTTTGGCAGCCAAGGAATCACTATTCAGCTCAATATCCATAGGTATTGTAAACCTTGTCTTTACCATGATCGGAATACGTTTGATAGATCAACTGGGCAGACGTCAATTAATGCTGATAGGTTCTTTGGGATATATAATCAGTTTATTTATGGTTGCCTGGTGTTTCTATAGCTCGGCCAATTCTACCCTATTGCTGATTTTTATTCTTGTTTTTATAGCCTCGCATGCCATAGGGCAAGGAGCAGTTATCTGGGTTTTTATATCCGAGATTTTTCCAAACAAGGTACGGGCCTATGGCCAGTCCTGGGGCACAAGTACGCATTGGATCTTCGCCGCCCTGATCACCTTACTAACCCCGATCTTTTTAGATGCAGATCACGGCATTTTTAAAGATAATCCGTGGCCAATTTTTGTCTTTTTCGGATTTGTCATGGTATTACAGCTCATCTTTGTATTAGTAATGATGCCAGAGACCAAAGGTGTTTCGCTGGAGGAGCTGGAAAAGAAATTACTGAATCGATAATTCTGTAACTGCAGCGTTTTTTTCTGGAATTCAAGCCTTTAATCGATAATATCGGGCACATATCTCCATAATTATTGGACTGCCATTCAATTGTGCGATATTCAGCAATTCAGCTCAATATTTTTAGCAATTCTGCTAAAAAAATCGTAATTTTTGAAATTATGGAAGAACACTTATCATTTGGAACTAAAATCCTTAACGGATTTTTGCGTGTTATGGTTGTGGTTCTGGTACTGATCCTGGCCGCCGTAGTAATCAGCTTGATATTAGCTGCAATTGGTTTGTTGTAACAATTCGATTTTAATTATTTCTATTTTTTATTCTTTTGAGGTTTTGGGAACTATTAGAGATATTTCTCCAGATACTTGTTTTCCGCATGTGTAATGAATTGTACTGCGCCTTTAAGTATTTCCAGTTTAAGCTCTTTGAACTTACCTATAACCTCTCCGTCGAGTTGCAATAAGTGAGGCTTCTCCAGTTCAACTTCAGCATACTCTGCAGCGATCACTTTGCTAGCCTGATGATCCAGGAAATTCTCGTCAAATTTGGCTAACCCGGCTTTGATAAGCGAGCTGGCGCTAATCCTCTTGACAAGAACAATTTCAAATAATCCATCCATAGGGCTTCCTACAACGTTCAGCGGAACACCAGTGCCGTATTTGCGTGCATTGCAAATCGCGAGCATTAATAACTTTTCCCGATACGTTTTGCCATTGGCACGAATGGTTGCATGAAATGGTTTGAGCTTGGTAAGCTGATCTATAAAGTACTTTGCATAAGAAGCCATTCCTCTCTTGGGATCTTTTTCATATGCTTCAACAATATGAGCATTTACACCTATATCACCAATGTGCATCGTGTAGTAGGTTTCATTAATCTTAAGGAGGTCAAGACCTGCAACGATATCCGACATAATTACGTCTTTTAAGGCCTCTATTGGGTCTGGATTAACAAAAAGCTCAGTAGCCATGCCATTAGCGGAGCCAAGGGGTATAATTCCCATGGGATATTCCGTTCCAAGAAGTGTAAGACTGGTAAACAGTGTAGTACCATCTCCCCCAACGGAAAGAACTTTGTCCGGACTGAATTGTTCAAGAATTTTCCTGAGGCTTAGCTCATCGTTTTTCCCGGTGGTTTTGAAGACCTCAAAGTCAATTCTGTATTTATTACAAAGAGTCTTTGCTTCCTTCAGGAAAGGTTCTTTATTTACATTGCCGGATATGGGATTTACAACAAATAACAGTTTCATTAATCTGAATTTACAGTTTTATCAAGATATCCTATTTCCTTTTTAAAGTCGTCCATATCTGCAAAATAAACAATGGGTACAGAGGTATTTTGCAATTTGTTAATGATTGCCATTTTTCTTTTTGATAGTTTCTTCCTCGTTTTTCTGATATAGATCTTTAGCACCTTCTTCCCATATTTCAAAGCGATATCGCTGTATACCTGTATATCTTTTTGTGTATCATCACCAATAAGCACAAATCTACGGTCCCCGGAGAGATCAATAATTTTCTCAATTTTGTTCGATTTGAATGCCTTGCCTTTTTTAGGGTATAATAACTGAAAAAACCGGAGATAAGGTGTCAGTATCAGATGGCCTCTGGGAAATTCATTACGAGTTATGAATGTACTGAGCAGACCGAACAGATTACTTTCACTCTTGGAAACATAGAATATTCGAAAATCCAAAGAATTAAGGCCGGCTAATATTCCTCTGGTATAGACCACAGGTTTTCTGCGATCAACAGGTAGAAAAAGTGTATAAATCCTTTTCCAGAGGTTCGCGGTATGAGAAACTATAATACTATCGTCAAGATCTGAAATAATCTGTAGTCGCCCTGAAGTTGACCCAAAATAGGTTGGGTATTCCTGAACAGTCTCCAAAAAGCTCTGATCTTTTTCTAGAAATAGTTTAAGTTCTTGATTTATCCTTCCTTTTATTTCCAAAGCAAATCCGCCCTTTTCATCAGTAATTATCTGATATTTTTGGTCCGCAGTGAGTATGGAAATAGATTCATTGGAGAGAGGTCGCCTGAAGTATGAGCTCAATACTTTATGAAAGTTACTTTTCCCCGTCCATTCAGATATCCTTGCCGATCCTTTAAGTATTACTCCTGAGACCAGACTAATATCGTCGAAAACAATAATCGATAATTGCCAGATGTGGGCCATTTCGAGAAGATTAACAGAATAAAAGCAGGATAAGAAAGACCCTAGATAGCAATTCTTTACGAGATTGTCAAGTAAAGAGAAAGAATTTAGGCGGCATCAGAAATAATTAATAGAAATTGATTATTAATTGCTAATTGTTAATTGCTAATTGTTAATTGAGGATTGGCAATTGTAAATTGCTACTTACTACTCCTCGTACTCCGAATCCGCCTGAGGCGGAGAAGGAGGAACTGCCTACAGCTAACCTCAAACCCAAAACTTCAAACCAGCCTGCCGTAAGGCAGGCTACAAACAAAAAAGCTCCTCGTTTCAGTGGAGCTTTTTTCTTGTACAGGCGGAGAGACTCGAACTCTCACACCTTTCGGCACTAGATCCTAAGTCTAGCGTGTCTACCAATTCCACCACGCCTGCATATTCAATAAATGGGCTGCAAATATAACCCAAAATTCTTATTTTAAGTATGTATATGACAAATTTTAAGGACTTCTTTTTGTACATTTATTCCTCATACAATTTCTTCATATGGACAGTGTAGGCGATTATATTTCCAAACACAAGCAAAGATTTCTTGACGAACTTATCAACCTTTTAAAAATTCCTTCTGTAAGTGCAGACTCAGCCTTTTCACAGGATGTGATGAATGCGGCTCATTCAGTAGCTCAGGCCTTAAAAGATGCCGGCTGTGATACAGTAGAGATTTGCGAAACTAAAGGTTATCCTATTGTTTACGGCGAAAAAGTAATCAATCCAGATGCACCGACCGTTTTGGTGTACGGGCATTACGATGTGCAACCACCAGACCCTTTGGAACTGTGGGAATCACCTCCCTTTGATCCCGTAATCAAAGAGACGGAACTTCATCCAAACGGAGCCATCTTTGCTCGCGGAGCATCAGATGATAAAGGGCAAATGTTCATGCATGTGAAAGCTCTTGAATTCATGGTCAGTAACAACCTTCTCCCATGCAATGTTAAATTCATGATAGAAGGAGAGGAAGAAGTGGGAAGTGAAAGTCTGGGTGCCTTCGTAAAGGAGAATCACGAGAAACTAAAAAATGACATTATCCTGATCTCAGATACTGGAATGATTGCTAACGATGTGCCTTCCATTACTACGGGTCTTAGAGGGCTTAGCTATGTCGAAGTAGAAGTAACCGGACCGAATCGCGACTT
>JAAUXY010143732.1_pt1 | contig 17641 bp, 10 predicted proteins | sample 7278121 | NCBI WGS metagenome assembly JAAUXY01 (sample SAMN14350117, study PRJNA611818) | marine sediment metagenome | isolation source: surface marine sediment (1.8m) | place: French Polynesia: Moorea | collected 2018-08 | reverse complement strand
GCATGCATCTCGTCGAGTATCCGGTCAATCACGAAACGCGGCGGTATGATGCCCTTGTCTTCCCTGAGTTTGAGGCCGAGCAGGTACTGTTCGTGCTTGCGTTTGATCGCATTCAATCGCGCCACGTAGTTCTCTGCGTCGCCAAGCGAATTGACCTGGTGCATCGACTGCATGAATGACGGGAATGCGCTCTGTATTCCGGACATCTGGTTGGCAGGGTAGGTGTGAAACCGAAAGTCCCTGGCCTCTGCCAGCAGGTCGAGCAGGTACAGCGCGACCTCTTTCGACATCTTCTGGTTGCCGTCGAGCGACTCATCGTCGTAGCGAAGCAGGCCTTCCCGGAATTGCATCATGTCGTCGAAGAATTCTTCGGTGCGGTCGGGGTGTACGTCGTCGAGTTCCGCGTTATGGGCGGTGATTCCCATGGATTCCAGGAACCCGAGAGCCGTAAGGGTCTCCGGATCCTCGAAAGCGACCTTTATCACCTCGCGGTCGAGGTACGCGCGGAAGAAGAACGGTTTGTCCGCATACCACTCGTGGGCACCAAAGCCGGCGGCCAGCACAATTATCGCGAGCAGACCGATGCCCAGTCTTTTCAGCCATTTCTTGATCATGGAACTTCCGCCCGGTTGCCGGTTGGCACAGGATAACAGCCCGCAAAATGCGCGGCCTCTATGTTTTGCGCCTGATGCCGAGCTTCTTCATTCTGGAACGTAGCGTGCTCGAGGGCATACCGAGAATCGCCGCCGCTCCGTCCGCGCCCGAAATCTTCCAGTTGGTCTGGTCGAGTACGTTGAGAATATGTGTTCTTTCGACCGACTCGAGATCGGCGCTTTCCTCCCCGGGAACTCCGTTCCCGGTCTTCGGCGCCGTTGCCATTCGCCGAAGCTGTCCTGGAAGGTCGAGCACCGTCGTCCCGTTCGAGGAAATCAGCGCGCGTTCGATAATGCTCTCGAGCTCGCGGACGTTGCCCGGCCAATCGTAGGATGCGAGTTCCCTCAGCATTTGCGCGGAGATCGCGTCGACTTGCTTGCCGAGGCGTCTGGAGTGTTTGTGCACGAAGTGTTCCGCGAGCAGGGGGATGTCACCCTGCCGGTCGCGCAGTGCCGGTAGACTGATCGGAAAACTCGATATCCGGTAGTAGAGGTCGGAGCGGAATTCTCCTTTCTCGATAGACCGGGGCAGATTCCGATTGGTCGCCGCAATCAGTCGGACATCGGCGTGCAGCGTCTCGGCACCGCCCAGGCGCTCGAATTCGCCGGTCTGGAGGACCCGCAGGAGTTTCGCCTGCAGTTCCAGCGGCAACTCACCGATTTCGTCGAGGAAGAGTGTTCCGCCTTCGGCCATTTCGAAGCGCCCGCGACGCTGCGACTCGGCGCCGGTAAACGCGCCCTTTTCGTGTCCAAACAGCTCGCTCTCGATAAGATTCGCGGGCAAGGCCGGGCAGTTTACGCTGACCATCGGGCCGTCGCGGCGCGCGCTGAGTTTGTGAATGGCTCGCGCGAAGAGTTCCTTACCGGTTCCTGTTTCACCGAGCACGAGAACGGCGACGTCAGTCGGCGCAACTTTTTCGACCGCTCGCAGGCAGCGCACGAGCCCCGAATCCTCGCCAACGATGTCGTCGAAACCATGCGCGAGCCTGACTTCTTCTCGCAGGTAAAGGTTCTCCTGCTGGAGCTGATCCTTGAGGTTCTCAATTTCCGCAATCGCTCGCGAACGTGCGATGGCGCCAGCGAGTTTTTCGGCGAGTATTCTCAGCTCGGTCACGCTCTCAGGCGTCCACTCCCGATAGTGTCGAACCATTGAGAACGTGCATGAACCCTCGAGATGATCGTTCAGAATCAGCGGGATGAGCAATAGCGATTTCGTCCCTCTGCGACGAAGCAGGGAGATATCGCTGGCTGCGTCAGGGGGCATATCCTCGATGTCGTTCAACACGACTGCCTGTCCCGACACCAGCTGTTTCGAGATCCAGGGGACATCGTCCGCCTCGACGCCGTCCTGCCGGTGTCGTGTCGGCACTCGCTCCCACCGATGGTACGAGCGTATGTACTCCCGGTCGTCGCCAAACCAGCGAATACTGATCGCATCGAGATCGTAGCGCTCACCGACGCGCGCGAGACCGTCGCGCAGGTGCCCGTCGATTTCCGCTGGCGAGGCCTGTATCAGTTCGGAGGACAGGTCTGCCAGCAGCGCCCGGGATTCCGCGGCGCGCCTGATGTGCTCTTCGGCCTTCTTCCGGTCGCTGATGTCCTGCATGGTTCCGACCATTCGAACCGGCTTGCCGTTTTCGTCGAACTCCACCTCTGCGCGTTCATGTACGACGATCTCTGAGCCATCCCCGCTGAACACCCGATGATCGATGGCGTAGGCTTCCTCATTCGCCAGTGCCCGATCTACGGCGGCCGTAACGGCAGCTCTGTCGTCAGGGTGCACGCGTTTCAGAAAAGCATCGTGCGTCGCCTCGAACGTCTCCGTATCGACCTGGAACATGCGGTAGATCTCCTCTGACCACCAGAGTTCGTCGTCGACGACGTTCCAGTCCCAGTTCCCTATGCGAGCTATGCGCTGGGCTTCCTCGAGGCGTTCCTGGACAACGCTCATTTCCTCGGCATGCCTCAACTTGGCGAGGCGCTCTGTGCGCATCTGGTTCGCGCGAATCGCCGCATACCCGAATCCCATTGCCAACAGCACATAGGCCAGGTACGCCCACCAGGTTTGCCAGGGCGCCGGCGAAACTACGAACCGGTATTCGGCATCTCGTTCGCTCCAGATGCCGTTGTTGTTCATTGCCTTGACGCGGAACGTGTACCTACCCGGATGGACATGCGTGTAGGTGACCTGCCGTTTGTTCCCAACGTCGGTCCAGCTGTCATCAAGCCCCTCGAGCTTGTACATGTACCGGCTCTTCTCGGACGCGGCGTAGTCGAGCGCCGCAAATTCGAATCCGATCATGTCCTCGTCGTAGGCAAGCGTCAGCGGCTCGCCGCCGATATCGGGCTGGTCGTGCGGCCGCGACTCATTCATGACGAGGAAATCGGTGATTGCCACCTCCGGCGGCTCATGCCCGCCGTTGATCGATGCCGGCTGAAACGCGTTGAAGCCGTTGAGACCACCGAACAGCAGCCGGCCGTCCGCTGCGCGCAGGCCGGCGGCGAGGTTGAATTCGTCGCCCTGAAGCCCGTGGCTCGTGTCGAAATTGCGGAATTGCAGCGTGTCCACGTTGAGCCTGGTCAACCCCTTGCCCGTGCTCATCCAGAGGTGGCCCTCGCTGTCCCAGAATCCGCTGTAGATCGTTGCGTCCGGCAAGCCGTCGATCTCGGAGAAGCGCTGGAAGGTGGGCCGGCCGGCCGCCCGATCCTCCGCCAGCCAGCGGTTGAGTCCCGCGCCCTTGACGCCAATCCAGAAGTCGCCGTTGGCGCCCTCCTGGATCATGAAGATCTCGTCTCCGCTCAGCGAATCGTTGCGACCCGGGTTGGAGCGAACGTGTGTGATTTGTGCGGTTGCCGGATCAATGCGGCTCAGGCCGCCGCCGTAAGTACCCGCCCAGATGGCGCCTTCGCTGTCCTCGAACAATACGAGCACGCGGTCATTGCTCAGCGTTGCGGCGTTACTCGGGTCGTGTCGAAAGTGCCTGAATCGTCCCGTGCTGCGGTCGTAGAAATTGAGGCCTCCACCGAACGTCGCAACCCAGAGCCCCCTGTCTCTGTCTTCGAGAATGTACGTGATGCCATCCGAGCTCAAACTCGCCGGATCCTCCGGGTCGTGCCGGAATCGTGTAACCGTCCTCGTGACCGGGTCATAGCGGTTGAGGCCGGAGGCGCGAGTTCCGGCCCAGAGCGCTCCTTCGCTGTCGAATTGCAACGCCATGATTCGGTCGCTCGACAGGCTGTCGCGATCGTTGGGCTCGTGACGAACGTAGCTGAAGTCCCCGGTGTCGGCGTCGCAGATACTGATTCCGCCACCGAACGTGCCGATCCAGATGTCACCGTCTCTTCCTTCGGCGAACGACGTCACGGTGTTCTCGAGCAGCGCGGGAGACGGGCCCCCGTCGTTGCGGAAATGCAAAAACGCCTGCGACGCCGGGTTCCACTTGCTCAGCCCGTCGTAGGTACCAATCCACAATACGCCGCCGCGGTCCTGGTAGATCGATAAAACGTTGTCGTGGGAGAGGCTGTAGCGGTCATGGGAGTCTTTGTAATAACGGTCAAAACCATCAGTGTCCGGTCTGAATGCATTCAGCCCTTCGATAGTGCCGATCCACAGGACGCCCAGGTTGTCCTCGTAGATCGCATTGATCCGGTTCGAGCTGATGCTCGTGGGGTCATCGGGGTCGTGCAGATAACGTACGGACTTGCCCGTGGCGCGGTCAAAACGGTTGAGCCCGCCCGAAGCCGTGCCGAGCCAGAGGCTTCCATCTGCGTGTTCATGGAGGGCGCGCAGTTCGTTATCGCTGATCGAGGTCGGGTCGTCCGGGTCGTGCATGAAATGCTCGAACGTTCCGGCGGTCCTGTTGAAGCGACTCAGTCCGCCGTCGGTTGCTACCCACAATGTGCCGTCGCCATCTTCGAGCAGCCCCCAGACCCGGCCTCCGGCGATGCTCGCCGGATTCGACGGATCGTGCGGGTAATGGCTGAACATGCCGGTCTCGGAGTCGAGGCGATCCAGACCTGAGCCGTCTGTCCCGATCCAGATGTCGCCGGCGTTGTCTTCGAGGAGAACGCGTACGCGATTGTCGGCGAGAGAGTTCGCATTGCCCGGATCATGCACGTAGTTCGTGAAAGAATTGTCGCGTGTGTCAATTCGCGACAGGCCGCCCGCGTCGGTCCCGACCCACAGAGTGTCGTTACTGTCCCGGATCATCGCCCGGATCGACTCGTCGGAAATCGATCGGGGATCGGCAGGATCATGCGCGAATACGAGAAACTCGTAACCGTCGTAGCGATTCAGGCCCTCCTGGGTTCCGAACCACATGAAGCCCGTGCTGTCCTGCACGATGGTGTAAACAAAGGACTGTGACAGCCCCTCGTCCCGGGAAAGGTGCTGGAAACGCACGCTGCGCGTCTCAGCCGCGTACGGCTGGACGCTTGCCACCAGCAGTGCCAGCGCAATACCGAGTTGCAACCTGTGGAGCACCGTTATTCTTGTTCGACCCAGGTGTTGATGGATACCGGTTTTACGTTGCTGTCGTTCCAGAGCATGCCGTCATTCCAGAGCATGCCGTCGTTCCACAGCATGCCGTCATTCCAGAGCATGCCGTCATTCCAGAGCATGCCGTCGTTCCACAGCATGCCTCCGCTCCAAAGATAACCGTCGCTGGCTGTATAGCTCCCGTCCCAGCGGTGGTTAGCGACTCCTTCCACGTAGAATCTTCCGTCATCGTCCATGTTGGCCGCGCCGCGATAGTGCGTCGTGCCATTGAAGTCTGCATTGATGTCCAGGCCACGGTTTGCACAGTCGTACCGGGTCATTTTCTTTGCAGCATGGATATCGATCATGCCGGCACCCTGCTGGAATATGCTGTAGGCAGGGGTACCGTCTTTCTGACGCGCGACACGCGACGTTGCAATCAGCTTGCACTTGACCTGGTCAGGCGTCAGCCAGGGCTGGGCGTCGAGCAGCAGTGCGACTGCGCCGCTGACGACCGCTGTCGATTGCGAGGTGCCGGACATCGTGTAATACGCGTCGCCGTCATGGAAGTGCGGGTATTTCCTGGCGAGCTTGTTGTCCTGCTCCATCATGCCGCGGATGTGACCGCCGGGCGCGACGACTTCGGGTTTGACGAATGCCTCGTACGTCGGGCCAGCCGACGAAAACGTCGCCAGGGTGTCGTCGCTCCAGTCGATAGGTGTCACGCTGTCCGTCATCGCGCCAACGGTGATGACGTAGGGCAGATTGCCGGGTACGCCGATCGTCATCGGCGCCGGCCCGGTATTGCCGGCCGATGCCACCACGACGATGCCGTCACGCCACGCGGCCATGACGGCCTGGTTCAGCGGATCATCCCAGTACCACGACTGCGGTTCCGCGCTGAACGACAGATTCATGACGCGAATGCCATAGGTGTCCTTGTTCCGGAGCACCCAGTCGATGGCGCGAATCGCGTCCGTATAAGTGCCAGCGCCCTCGTCATCGAACGCCTTGATCGCAACGAGGTTCGCATTCGGCGCGATGCCGTTGTATTCACTGTCCTTGTGCCGGCTGCTCGCTATGACGCTGATCACGTGGCTGCCGTGACCGTTCTTGTCGCTGTTGTGTTTTACCTTCAGCTCCTTGTCTTTTATCGCGTCATAGTGAGCGAGCACCCGATCCGCCTCGAAGCCGTTTTGCAGAAAGTACTTCGACCGGCCCTTGTCACCCCAGAATCCTGTGTCGATTATCGCGATCCCGACGTTCGTCCCCGTGACGTCCTCCCAGTGAAGTGCATCGGCCCCGACCAGGCTCGATACGTAGGTGCGTTTTGCGTCCACATCGCTGTCACCCTCGAACTCCTGCGGCGCCGGTGGCGGATACTCGGCGATGCAACCGTTATCGAAGAACAGGCGGATCTCGTACACGTCCTGCTGCCGGAGCATCTTGTCGAATTCGAATTCCAGATTCGTGCTGCCACCGGCCCCAATCACGAGCTGGCTTGAGCTGTAGCGGCTGTCAGTAAGATCGAATTTGGCGGCAACACCACCGATTTTGCCCTCGAACAAGTCGTAGTCACCAAACCCGAGCTTTTCGAGCGCCCTGTTTTTCCTCGGCCAGATGACAAGTGCGCCCTGTAGTTCGACAGACTCAGCGGTATCGTTGGTTAACGTCCAGGTCATCTCCTCGTCGCCGAACATCAGCGACGGTTCCGCCCCGAGTCTGCAGACGCTGCCTCCCGTTGCGCTCTTCGAGACGTTGGTCGTATTCGTTTTCCGATCCGCGTAGACCCGCTTGACCGCGGTATCGACACGCAGCGCTTCGATCTGCTTTTTGTCGAGCTGCGCGCCGACGGAGTTGATGACGCCAAGTTCGTGCGTCACCGTGCCGCCGACGGATGCTACCAGTGCTTTTGCCTGTTCCAGGCTGCCGGCCTGAACGATGTAGCTCTGCGTTTCGCGCTGTTCGGAGCGGTTGGTGAGGAGGGTGTTCGCCGCGAAGCTCACACCGAGGATGAGACCCAGGAGGGACAGGCCGATAAATCGACGTCGCATCTATGTTTCCGACTTGTTCCGTGTCGTTTTGGTGCGCGCACATTAGCAAATCCGAATTCGTTTGGCAGCCGTTTTTCGGAAACGATTACACTCCGGAAATTCGCGTGAATTCAACGGGCTGCAGCAAACGGTACCAAAGGGCCATATAAGGCCGATACGCCAATAGTTTCATTTGAAATGGGCTATATGGCCCAATCGCGGCGACGGGAATTCTCGACCGTCGCTCCACGGCAACACGCGAATTCAGGACAGGCGGCGCAGGATTTCCTTCGACGCTCGCTGCGCCGACTCGACCGCACTCTCGATACCCGGGGAGGTGATGGCTGTGTGCTCGCCGGCGAAATGCAGGCGCTTCCAGGGCTCTGCCATCACCGGCTTCAACGTGGTGACCTGTCCAGGCGCATAGTGCGCGTAGGCACCGAGCGCAAACGGATCCCGTCCCCACGAAACGCTCCGAACGGGATCAAGCGCGCCTTTTGTCGCCGGGCGAATGCGTTCGAGTTCCGCCTGCACGGTCGCAACCTGCTCATCCAGGGAAACGGCATCGAGGTCTATTGCGTTAGCGCCGTCGACCCAGCAGGTAAGGCTCAGCATATTGCCGCCGCTGTCGCGGTTCGGGAACACGCGTTCGATGAACGTGTCCGTCCACATCGCGACCGGGAGTCCGTCTTCTTCCCAGAACGCGTGCCGCGGCACGAAGTTGTATTTGTTGATGGCGGTGTACGGCAGCTTGTTGACCGCCTCGAGCTGCAGTCCCTCGAGCGCCGGCTCGATTTCGATGTTCCGGAGCACGGAGAACGGCACCGTGACGACGCAGAAGTCTCCGTCGAACGTTTCGCCGTCGTCGCTCGTGACCCGGACGTGGGTGTCCGCCGACCGGATCGAGGCAACTGGCTTGCCGAGGTGAATCTTGGCGCGAACGGCGCCACCCATCTTTTCGATAAGCCGCGTGTTCCCGCCGGCTGTGGTCAGCAGGCGACCACCCTTGCTGTCCCGCCGCCGCTGCGCGTTTCGCAATGCCCAGAGTGCCGACGTCGTCTCGATGTCATTCGTATTTGGCGCAACATTGATCAGGCGCAAGCTCTCCTCATCGACGCCTTTGCTGCGCAGGTACTCGGCCAGCGAGATGTCGATCGATTTGTGTCGTGCGTTGATCCAGTCACCGGAGTCCGTGAGCGGATTGTCGGGTGACGTGAGCGTTGCGAGCAGGAAAGATGGCGGAAGCTGCCTCAACGCCTCGGGTAGCCGGTTTGCTGCCGACATCGGCCAGGCATCCGCAGAAACACTCTGATCGTTGATGTGAAACAGCGTGTCCTTTTCGTAGGGCCCCATCGGCACCATTTCGGCGTCGACGGCTCTCGCGATACGCATGATGCGCTCGTAGCTTTCGCTGATTACCGGACCGCCGCCCTCGGGGCGGCCGGGCACGTCGTCAAGCGTCATGATGCGCCCGCCAAGCCGGTCGCGAGCCTCGACCACGGTGACGTCGATACCGCGTTCTTCCAGCAGCATCGCGGCGGACAGTCCCGACAGCCCCGCACCGACCACGATGACGCTGCCTTCAACACTCGATGACCGTCGTCCGCAGCCGTAGAAAGACATCGTAAGAGCCGCTGCGCCGGTCGCTCGCATGAAGCTGCGGCGATCCATTGGTGCGCGCGGGTAGTGCTTATTGACCATTCTTGACACGCTAGCGAGACTTCCTAGTCATTCTACGCCACGTCAGGAGACAAACGTGAAAGATGTCATTGTCAGCGGCGCCTCACCAATGCTGATGCCGAGGGAGGATCCCGTCGGGAAGATCGTCTTTGCTGTCGTGGTGCTGGTAGTCGGCGTTGCGTGCTTTGTTGCATTGATGACGTTCCTCGCCGCCGTGCTGCGGGACACGACTGTGCGCACGCGCGAATCCGTTGAGCAATCACCGGTACTGGCTTGCCTGGCCGGCGTCGTCGGCTACGTCATGCTCCTCGGGCTGGCCGCCTGGTTTTATTCGCAGGCGTTCGTGGAATACCTGCTCGAAACCGAAATCGTGCCCGGCATGATGATTGGCGCTGCGCTGCTGGCTGGGATCGCTGTCGGCGCGAGTTTCCTCGGCGCGCCCGGCTTGTTCAGCTACATCGGTGACCGACTTGCGGTCGTGCACGGCGGTGAAATGTCCGGATTGAAGCGGCTGGTCGTGGCGACACTCGTGTCCGTTTTCGCCGCGTGGTTTCCGCTTATCGGCTGGTTCGTCATCATGCCGGTGCTGCTTGCAACCGCGTTCGGAGGCTTGCTGTTCGGCCTGCTACGACGGAGCTAGCCGGGATCAGTCCGATTCTTTTTTCAGGCGATCGATAGCATCGCGGATAACGGAAAGAACGAGATCAACGTCCTCGATGTGCGTGTTGTAGCCAAGCACTGCAAGCCGAATGACGAAGTGGTCATCGAGTGTCGTTGAAGAGACGAAAACACGCTGGCCGTCGACAATCTCCCGCACCAGCCGACGATTGAAGTCGTCGGCGTCTCCGGATCGGGGTACGTAGCGAAACGTGACGACCGACAGGTCGGGGAACGGCCCGGTTTCGATGCCGGCGAACGTGGAGATTTGTTCGTGAAAGTAGCGGGCCAGCAACAGCTTTTCCTCGAGCGCTGCTGCGAACGGAGCGGTACCGGCCAGCTTGAAAGGCAACCAGAATCTCAGCGCCCGGAACGGCCTCGTCAGCTCCGGGGAGACGTCACAGGGCGATCGCTCCGGATCACCTGCGACGTCCTGCATATACACCCCCCGGGCGTGAAACGCGTCTGTGAGCTTTCGCCCTTCGCGAACGAGCACGACACCGGTGCCACAAGGCAGGAAGAAGCCCTTGTGCGGATCGAGGATCAGCGAATCGGACCGCTCGATGCCTGCCAGCCGCTCGCGGCCTTCCTCGCATAGCGCGAATGCGCCACCGTAAGCCGCGTCGACATGGAACCACAGCCCGTTTTCCGAGGCGATGTCAGCGATATCCCGTAGGGGATCGACCGCGCCGACATCCGTTGTGCCAGCCGATGCGCCGACGAACCATGGTGTCAGCCCGGATCGCTGATCCTCGCCAATACGATCGCGCAGCGCATCCGCCCGCATGCGGTAGCGATCATCGAGTGCCACCTCGCGAACGATACATTCGCCCATTCCGGCGACAAACAGCGCTTTGCGAAACGTGTGGTGCGTCTGGGACGTCACGTACACGACGTGACGATCGACGTCCCGGCTTCTGATCGCGAACGACTCCCGCGCGACGATGATGGCGGAAAGAGCCGCCATGCTGCCTCCCGAGGTCAGATCGCCCTCGGAGGATTCCGGATAGCCGACGATGCCGGACAACCAGCGCAACAGCGAGGCTTCCATGCGGGTCGCGCCCGGCGCGGAGAATCCCACGCCGGCATAGCGATTGATGACAGCGGCGAGGTAGTCCGCGAGCGCCGAATCATAGAGGCCGCCGCTCGGAATGTAGCCGAAGAATCCGCTTGCCCCGAGGTTGTAGCCGACGCGGTCGACCTGGCGATCGAGGATGTCGAGGATATTGCTGATCGAGGCTGGTTCTGCCGACAGGGCGAATTCGCGCATCGCCGCCTCCCGATCGCCGGGTGCGTTGTAGATCGGGCGCGTCGACAATTCTTCGAGAAACATTTCCGCGTGCGCGGCAACGGCGTCGAGTCGGCGACGGCGCTCGGCCGCGTCAGGTTCGAGTTGCGATCCGAGTCGCCGCAGCTCCGAAAGTCGTGTAGTCGTGTCCATGGCAGCGCCTATTCTATGCGCTTCCTCCTCCCCCGGGAGCCTGCAATTGCGCGTTGCAGCAGCGCCGTTCCTGGTACAGAAACTGTGAACCAGCGCACACTTTGAATCGAGACTCCGCTCAAGTGTCGCTGGTTCCTTGTTGTAGCGCTAGCCATCTGATTAGCTTGAACTTTGTCCGCTACGGCAGGTCGGGACCCCCTATGAAGTCGATCACATCAATTGCAGCTGTTGCGTTGCTCGTCGTCGCGCCGGCAACACAGGCCGGAACGTCGAACGACGTGACTGTCACGCATTTCGAGCCCCTGCAGCGCATGTCGATTGGTGGACGGCAAGGTTCCGGGACCGAGCAAAAGGCTGCGGCGCATACAGCGCCCAGGTCTCTGCGTTTCGACGCGCTGGGTTCTGAATTCGACCTGAGCCTGGAACCCAACAACGCGTTGATCGACGCTGCGGTTCGCAGCGGCATGCGTTCGGAGATGGGCGTCTATCGGGGGAAACTACGGGGCAACGAAGAGTCCTGGGTCCGAATCGTGATCGCCGACGGCAATCCAAGCGGCCTGATCTGGGACGGCCGGCAGATGTACGCGATCGAGTCGCCCGGCGACAGCTCGCTCGGTATTACTGCGCCCACCATTTACCGGCTTGCGGACACGGTTTACACACCCGGGACCATGAGCTGTGGTGAAGCGGCGATCAGCGGCAACGGTCAGGACGCGTTTCAGAAGCTCACCGGCGAGCTGAGCCAGGTCATGTCCGCCGGTCCCGGCGCGACGCAGGAACTGGAAATCGGCATGCTCGGCGACTTCGAGTTTACCGACGACATGGGCGGCGCTTCGGCGGCGGATGCCGCAATCATGACTCGCATGAACAATGTCGACGGCATCTACAGCCAGCAGCTTGGCGTGCAGATCCGTGTCGGGGTGGTCGAGACCTTCCCGAACTCGAACGATCCGTTTTCGGATACGTTGGTAGCCGGTGAGTTGCTCGATGAGGTGTCAGGTTACCGCAGAGATACGTCTGCACAAACGGCGATGGGCCTGACGCACCTGTACACCGGTAAAAACCTGGATACGACCACGGTCGGCATTGCGTATCGCGGCGCGTTGTGCAGCAGTTTCTTCGGGAGCGGACTGAGCGAGGGGCGCCGTGGTCCGACGACGGATGCGCTCATCGCTGCCCACGAGATCGGCCACAACTTTGGCGCGCCGCATGACGGTGAGTCCGGATCACCCTGCGAATCGGAAACCGGCAACTTCATTATGACGCCGAGCGTCTCCGGCTCGAACGAGTTTTCGTCCTGCAGCATCACCGAGATGCAGGACGATATTGCGAGGGCATCGTGCATAACGGCGCTGCCAGCGGTTGATGTCGGCATTTCGCTGGCCAGCATGCCTTCACCGATCGTGCCGGGGGTCAGAGTGGATTTCGTCTTCGACATCGAGAACAACGGGTCGCTGGATGCAACCAATGTTCAGGCTGACTTCAACATACCGTCGGTACTGACGGTCGACTCCGTCACCGCCAGTTCCGGAAGCTGTTCCACCGGTGCCGGAACCGCAAGCTGTGCGCTCGGCACGATAGCCGGATTCAGCAGCCGAACCGTGACGATATCGGCAACGCCGTCGTCGCTCGGGTCCGGCTCACTCAGTGGAACGGTTTCGGCAGACGCCGACGCCAATGCATCGAATGACCAGCAATCCACGCTGGTCACCGTGGAGCCGGCAACCGACCTGCGAGTCTTCGGTACGGGCACAACCTCACTCGACGTGGACACGAGCGTCATGGTGCGTCCGACCCTGCAGAATCAGTCAGACCTGACCGCGACCGGTGTCACACTGACCGCAACGGTGAGCAGTGGCCTGCAGGTCGATAGCGTCAACTGGGGGCTCGGAACCTGTACGATCAATGCGCAGCAGATTGACTGCCAGGCAACCAGCTTCCCTGCCCAGTCGAGCTCGACGCTCGACATCACCGTAACGGGCACGAGCACGGGCGCGCAGAACTACACTGTGACGATATCGTCGAACGAAGCGGACCTCGACGACACGAACAACACCGCGAGCGGAACCGTCAACGTGACAACTCCCGGGAGCGGCAACAGCGGTGGAAACTCCGGAGGCAATAGCGGCGGTGATGACGGGGGCGGTGGTTCGATGGGACCGTTGTTCCTCTGGCTGCTACTCGTGGCCGTTGCATTCGCGGCCCGGCTGGGTCGTCGCGAAACGGATTAGGCGGCCCGGGGAATTCGGCGCAGGTCGAACTCGAATCGGGTGCCGTGATCGATCTCGCTGGTTACGGTGATGCGGCTCTCGTGCAAATCCAGAATGCGTTTGACGATCGCCAGGCCCAGACCCGCGGATCCGCTACGGCTCTCGCCGCTGTTCTCGCGACGGTAGAAGCGATCGAAGATCCGCGTCAGCTCCGATTCCGCGATGCCACAACCGGTGTCGCTGACGGAAACAGCAACGGTGTCCGGCCGTTTTTCGATGTCGATGTGTATGTGACCGCCGCGGGGCGTGAAGTGAATCGCATTCTTCAGCAGATTCTCGAGTACGCGCTGAATCAGACCGATGTCGGCATACACCGTTGCCGTATCCCGGGGCGTCGTGGTTTCCAGCGTGATGTCCTTGTTACGGGCGTCGAGCTCGAATTCCTGCACCGTGTCCTGCAATAGCTCCGCCACAGAGAACGTCTCGAACTCCGGCGCCACGTTCGCCGAGTCCAGTTTCGACAATTCGAACAGGTCGTCCACGAGTTCACTGAGCCGGTGCGTGTTCTTGCGGGCGATCGTGAGGCAGCGTTTGCGCTCCTGATCCGACAGGGCGCCGTTCTTGATCAGTAAGGTCTCGATGTAGCCCTGCATGGAAGCTAGCGGCGTCCTCAGATCGTGCGATACGTTTGAAATCAGTTCGCGCCGCAGTCGGTCCGTCTCCTTGAGTCGCTCGACCTGTTCCCGAATCCGGATGGCCATCGCGTAAAACGCCCGGTCCAGCCGATCGATTTCGTCGGCGCCACTGCCCGAGCGGTATTCGCGCATGTCCATTTCAAAGTCGGAGTCGCTGAGCTGCTGGACATTCGCGGTGAGCCTCGTGAGTCGCCGGGTCAGCAATCCGAACGCAAGCAGGCCGCCCGCGGTCCCGAGCGCCAGCAGTGCGAGAATTGCCCAGAGGCCAACCTCGCGCGCGTAGCCGCCGCGCAGCGATCCTACGAGCTCATCGTATTTCTGGCCGCCGAGAATGACGTAAAGGTACCCGGCAAGCGTGTCGCCTGCGCGGACCTCCGCAGCCGAGAAAATCTTGCTGGCGGCAGGGCTCCTCGGGTCCGGACCGCGAAACGGCATATCGACCTCGCCGCCGATCAAGTCCTGTACCGGCGCAACGTCGATACGCTCGAGTTGAACTGCCTCGGGTGGCAAGGCGTGCGCGAGAATCCTGCCGTCGACATCCAGCAGGTACACCTCGACCGTCGGATTGATGATCATCGCGCGATTGGCCAGCAGCTGCATCGCGTCCATATCGACAGTGCCGTCCTCGCGCATCAGCGACTGCTCGCCAGTCACATACATCGCGATCGGGGCATTGAGGCGTTGCGTCAGTTCCTCGTAATAGAGTGTCGTTGTGAACTGGTAAATCAGGACGAAGCCACCGCCGACGATCGCAAAAAGCGCGATCATGGCGAGAGACAGCCTTGCGTACAGCGATCTCATGAGCCGAGTCTCGCGCCACCGGTCGCATCGAACTTGTAGCCGACGCCCCAGACGGTAACGATACAGGTCGGATCCGACGGATCCGGTTCGATTTTTGCGCGGAGCCGGTTGATATGCGAGTTGACCGTGTGCTCGTAGCCTTCGTGGCCGTGTCCCCACACGTGGTCGAGCAGCTCTGACCGGCGAAACACGCGGCCCGGGTGGCTGGCAAAGTGGACGAGCAAGTCAAACTCCCTCGCCGTCAGCTCGACTTCGCAGTCGTTGACCGTGACGGCGCGCGCCGCCGTGTTGATGCGCACCGGGCCGGCCTTGATGCGGTCTGCCGCAAACCGGGAGTCGTTTTCGATTGCTGCAACCTGGCGAAAGATCGCTTTCACGCGAGCGATGAGCTCGAGCACGCTGAACGGCTTGGTCATGTAGTCATCGGCGCCGAGCTCCAGGCCCAGCACGCGATCGAGTTCAGACGATTTCGACGTCAGCATGAGAATGGGCGTGTACGAGTCCTCGCGGCGCAGGACGCGGCAGATGTCGAGCCCGTCAGGGCCGGGCAGGCGCAGGTCGAGAATGACGAGGTCCCATTTGCGGCTGCGACAGAGTTGTATGCCCTCGTGGCCGTCGCTCGCCCACACGACTTCGCCGGCCAGGTCCCGGAGGTGCAGTACCAGCAGGTCGGCAATGTCCTGTTCGTCCTCGACGATGAGAATCTTTTTGTTGTTCATGCGCTATTGCCAACATAGACCCGAAATGTCACGCAAATATCACAGCGGTTCATACTTCCGGTGATAGGGGCGTGAGATCGCTTCGTTACCTTCTCGTTGACAGCGCGCCGGGTTTCCGGGGCGTCCGATTGACAGAGTCAGGAGAAGACAATGAGAAAAACGCTACTGGTCGTAATCGCCGCCTTGTTCAGCGCCTCCCCGGCGTTTGCAGATGGTTACGGCAAACGCATGTACGAGGTCACGATTACCAACATCACCTCGGGGCAGACGTTTACGCCGCTACTCGTCGTAACCCACAAGAGGTCCATCGGCTTGTTCGAGCTGGGAGAACCGGCGCTCGATGAGGTCGCAACCGTGGCCGAGAGTGGCAACATCATGCCGCTGGCCGACCTGCTGAACAGCCTGAACAACAAGGTGCTGGCTACGGCTAGTTCGGAAGGGCTGCTCGGTCCCGGCGAGTCGGTTACCGTGAAGATCAAGGGCAACAGTCGTTTCAACCGCGTCAGCGTTATCGGAATGCTGATCCCGACTAATGACACGTTCGTCGCGCTGGACTCGGCCCACCTGTCGCGCTGGGAGAAGACACATCTCGTGCCGGCGTATGACGCGGGTTCGGAATACAATGATGAGCTCTGCGCGAATATTCCTGGCCCTGTCTGCGGAGGCGAGGGGCTCTCGGAAGAAGATGGTGAGGGCTACGTGCACATCAGCGGCGGCATCAACGGCATCGGCAACCTGCAACCGTCGGCCTACGACTGGCGTAATCCGGTTGCCGAAATCAGCGTCAAAAGAGTTCGTCACTGATCGTACGGTCGTGAGCACGCGGGCGCGCGGTTTCCGCGCGCCCGTGTTTGTTATATTCGGGCTCCGTGACAGTCAAGAGCCCTTATCCCCAATTCAGTGTCCGGCTGCTTGCACTCGGTTTCGACTTCGCTGTCGCGGTCTTTGTGGCCGCGTTTATCGACGAGTACGTCCTGCGTAGCGCCGGCGTAAGCCCGGAATACAGTCGACTCGCAATTCCAATTGTGCTGTTTTTCTATTTCGCCGGGTCGTGGGCAAGTCCAATGCGTGCGACGCCATTCCAGTTCCTGTTGGGGATGCAGGTCGTCAGTGATTCGGGTGAAGCGATCGGGTGGGCGAGATCTGTCGTGAGAACCGTTGGATTCGGCCTGATCTTTGCGGGGACGATGATGGTTTTCCGGTCGGCCGACAAAGGCCTGTATACAGCGTTCGCTGTCATCGCTTACGTACTGGCCGGGATAGCTATCGTGACGCCGCGGCGGCAGGCCGCTCATGACTTCCTGGTTCGAACGCTCGTCGTCAGGCGTGCAGCGCTCGAGGCGGGCCAGCCGCTCGGTAAAGAGGACGTGTCCACCTGGCGGGCCCTGCGGGATGTCATTGTAATGGGGCTGCTAGCCTACGTGGCGTGGAGCGGGGCGGCAATCACTCGCGACCGCGAGATGATCCATCGCGTCAAATACGCCGTGTCCGAGACGGAAGACCTGAAGACCGCGATCGAGGTTTTCTACGCCGCAGAGTCTCGCTGGCCCGCAGACGCAGAAGACCTCGGTCTTGAAACGCGCGGAGAGTATCCTGACGGCGGGTACTACGAGATGGAAGACGACGGCGTCGTCAGGATTCAGTTCGAGGTGCTATCGGAACTGAAGGACGGATCGCTCGTAATGACACCGGTTGCGGACGAAAAGGGGATCTCCTGGGACTGCCGCGTGGATGGGCGCATAAAGAGCAAGTACGTGCCGCCGATGTGTCGCAAAACGAATGTCGGCACGAACTACGATGAAGCCGCGCACCGTCGCCACAGGACTAGCGCGCAAGTATCTGATACGGCTGGCAGGACTTGAACCTGCACCTTCAACCTTCGCAGAGTTGCGCTCTTTCCGTTGAGCTACAGCCGTAGTGTTGTGGGAGCGGCGTCCCGCCGCGATGAATTTCGCGGCGAGACGCCGCTCCCACGATAATGCTGAATTCACTGCTTCATACGAACCAGGTCGTTCAGCACCGAGTCGAGACCACCGTAAACCGAGATGTTGCCGATCTTGTCGGTAATCTTCTCGAGTGTCTCGAACTCCTTGAGACGCAGCGCAACGGCGTTCGTCTCCATCACCTTCGCGGTGTTGAGCAGCGAACGGGTAGCGTTGGTCTCCTCGCGGCGGCGAATCACGTTGGCCTGGGCGGCCTTCTCGGCCTCGACCACCTTGCCCAGCAGGTCCTTCATATCACCGGGCAGGATGATGTCCTTCACGCCAACCGACTT
>JAAUXY010049144.1_pt1 | contig 17649 bp, 14 predicted proteins | sample 7278121 | NCBI WGS metagenome assembly JAAUXY01 (sample SAMN14350117, study PRJNA611818) | marine sediment metagenome | isolation source: surface marine sediment (1.8m) | place: French Polynesia: Moorea | collected 2018-08 | reverse complement strand
TCATTTTTGAAAACACCTTGGCGGCATTTGACCGTGCCAGAGAGAGCAATGTTTGGGGAATCGAGCTTGATTTGCGCTGGACAAAGGATCTTCAACCGGTCATCCTGCATGATACGAACCTGCGCAGGGTGTTCGGCACCGATCTGAACATCCATCAGGCCACCCTGGCTGAAATTAAATCCAAGTGCCCTATGGTCCCGTCATTGGCCGAACTGGTCCCCAGGTATAGCCCCCAAATGCATCTGATGATTGAGATCAAAGCCGAGGAATATCCGGACCGGGCCCGCCAGAACCGGATTCTAAAAGAGTTGCTGGCCCCCTTGCAGCCAGTGGAAGACTATCACCTGCTTACCATGACACCACAGATGTTTAACCTCATCGATTGTGTCCCCCGAAACGCCTTTTTACCGGTTGCGCATCTTAATTTTTCACAACTGAGCAAACTGGCCATAGAACAAAATTACAGCGGGGTCGCCGGGCATTATGCCCTGCTGACCCGCTCGCGCCTTAAAAAGCATAAAATCTTCATGCAGCATCTGGCGACCGGTTATGTCAACTCCAAATACTGCTTATTTCGTGAGCTGAATCGGGGTGTCGAATGGGTTTTTTCCGACAATGCCGTGGAACTTCAAAAGACCGTCAATCGGTTGCTAGGTCAAAGGTAGGTTCGGATATCTTGAAACCCTGGAGCTTATAAAAAAGTAAAAGCGATTTCAAAAATAGTAGATCACGTCTAAGGGCAAGGCGAAAACCGATTCAAAAGTGGAGCATACACGTTAGTATTCGAGCATTTTGAATCGGTTTTGAACACAGGCCTTGGGCGTGAGATGCATTTTGGAGATAACTTCTATTTGCGATTGATGATGGACGCCATATAACCGGCGCCAAATCCATTATCAATGTTAACGACCGCAACATTCGAACTGCAGCTGTTTAACATTGCAAACAGGGCCGCCAATCCACCCAAGCTGGCGCCATAGCCCACACTGGTCGGCACCGCAATCACCGGACAGCTGACCATGCCCGCGACCACACTGGGCAGGGCACCCTCCATTCCGGCAACAACAATCAAAACCGAAGCCTTGTCAATGATATCTTTGTGGCTGAACAGCCGATGAATCCCGGACACCCCCACATCAAAAATGGTTTCGACACGGTTTCCCATTGCGGTAGCGGTTAGATAAGCTTCTTTGGCAACCGGTATATCCGAAGTGCCGGCTGAAATAATCACAATCGTTCCGCGTCCAACGATTTTGGGTTTTTTAGGCGCCCATACAATCATTCTGGCATCCGGATGATAAACTGCATCTGAAAAGTGGGAAATAACTGCATCGGCTTTATCCTGTGTAATGCGGGTTGCCAAAATGACATTTTCCTGATCTTTCATTTTTTCAATAATGCCGATCACCTGTTCCGCTGTTTTTCCTTGACCGAAAATAACTTCCGGGAATCCTTTTCGCAGGGATCGGTGATGGTCGACATGCGCATATTCAATATCTTCATAGGCAAGATGCCGCAACTTCTCGGAGGCCTCTTCCGCTGACAACCGGCCTTCGGCCACAGATCTTAATAGCTGGTTTAAATTATCTTTATTCATATTAAATACCGAATGGACACAATGGAGATAAGAATTGTTTGAACACCGGAATAAAGCTAAATAAAACCGACGATGTGTTCAGGATTCGGATATTCCTGAATCTGTAAGCTCAATGCCGATCGCCCCCGATGACGGACACGCTCTTAAAATCGCCTTACTCCTTAATTTCCTGCTCAACGATATTTGAACCGCCACCAGAAGGCTTTGGGGTGGACAATGGTGCCTGTGCAATTTTTTCCAGGTCTCTGACTTTTCTAAGAATCGAAGTCAGACGCTTATCGAGAGCCGCGTTTGTGAGGTCCAACTCTTTTTGATAACTTTTCTTGGCTTTTAGCAATTCCAGCTGTAGCGCATCTCTGTCCAATTTTTGATTCGACAGGGCTGACATATCGGATTGAATCCCCGATAAATTTTGCAGTGTCTTGTCAACGTTTGCCGACATCACCGTCAGTTTCTGCTGCACATCCGCATCCAGTGACTGGAGCTCAGTTTTTATCGTTTTGATATCATTGCTCATGGTCGACAGGGCTTTTAACTCCTGACGAATAGGATTCAATTTGGTGTCGATTTTGGCGATCGCATCTTGTTGATCTTTTTTATCCGCTTTGGTGGCGTTTATTTTTGAGACCGTGGCTTCAGCCTTTTTAAGATTGGCTTTCATGGCCTTGTCCACCTTTTCAAGCGAGGCAAGTTTTTGGGTCAGCGATGCTTCTAGCTCACCGTATTTCGAAGATATCTCATTAAATTTATCTTGCAGCTGAGTCGAAAGGTTTTGAATTTCCATGTTACCGGTATCTTGTGTTTGGCTGACCCGACTGGTAATATCTCGGTAAGCAATATAAAAAACCACACCGATCAGAACCGGAATGAGAATTGATATGATGGTTACGCGATGGCTTAATTTTTCAACCCGCCGATCCTTGGCCTCATCCTGATAGAGTGCTTGCTCAGCTTCAGGCTCTTCGTCACCATTGAATTTAAATGTTGAATATTGTTCATCATCGATCATGTTTGCGATTCCTTTTTATTCCCATTCGATGGTGCTGGGTGGTTTTGAACTGATATCATATACCACCCGGTTGACGCCATCGACTTCGTTAATGATGCGATTGGAAATTTTCCCGAGCAACTTGTGGGGTAGTTTTGCCCAATCAGCAGTCATGGCATCTTTGCTGGTAACTGCCCGGATGGCGACGATATTTTCATAGGTACGCTGATCACCCATTACGCCGACACTCTTAAGAGGCAATAAAACAGCAAATGATTGCCATAATTTTCTATAATATCCTGCATTTTTAATCTCTTCAAGTAAAAGCTCATCGACATCCCTTAATATTCGCAAGCGCTTTCGCGTGATCGACCCCAGAATTCTAACTGCCAGGCCCGGACCGGGGAAGGGCTGGCGCCAGATCAAATCATCCGGCAGCCCGAGCGTTTTGCCGAGAAGTCGGACTTCATCCTTGAACAGATATCGCAGGGGCTCAATAAGATTTAATTTCATTTTGCGTGGAAGCCCCCCCACATTATGATGCGATTTAATCACCGAAGTGGGGCCGCCAAAAGCCGAAACCGATTCGATCACATCCGGATACAGAGTGCCCTGGGCAAGAAATTCGGCGCCCTTTATCTTTTTGGCCTCTGCTTCAAAAACCGCCATAAAGATGCGTCCAATTATTTTTCTCTTTTTTTCAGGATCCGTGACTCCGGCCAATGCCTTAAAAAACCGGGACCCGGCATTAACAAATCGGATGTTGATATCCAGATGCTGTTTTAAGGTGATTTTCAACCGGTCGGCTTCTTTTTTTCTCAAAAGCCCGTTATCAACAAAAATGCATGTCAATTGCTTTTGAATGCTTTTGTGCAGAAGGATTGCGGTCACCGAGGAATCCACCCCGCCGCTTAAACCGAGAATAACTTTTTTTTCGCCTACCGCTTTGCGGATATCTTTAACGGCATCCCTGGCAAATGATTTCATGGTCCAGGAGCGTTTACAGCCGCAAATGTTAAATAAAAAGTTTCGGAGCATTTTTTTACCCAGCAAGGTGTGGGCAACTTCGGGATGGAATTGCACCCCGATCAGCGGCTTACTTCGGTGAGCAGCCGCTGCGACCGATGTGTTTTCAGTCGCCGCAGAAATGGTGAAACCGCTTGGCAAACGCTGTATGGAGTCACCATGGCTCATCCAACACTGGGTCTTTTTATGTATGCCCTCGAAAACGCCTGTCTGACGTTTAATGCGGAGTTCAGCAAAGCCGTACTCACGTCTGCCGGCCCTTTTAACCGCACCTCCCAGGGCAGACATCATAAAATGCATACCGTAACAGATTCCCAACACCGGAATACCCAGTTTAAAAATCGACAGATCAATTTTAGGACTATTTTTTTCGTAAATACTCGACGGTCCGCCCGATAAAATGATGCCATCTGGATTCAAGCGCCTGATCGAACTGACCTTGATTGTCGGAGGCTCAATTTGACAGTAAACATGATGGTCCCGCACCCGGCGGGCAATCAATTGGTTATACTGGGATCCAAAATCGATGATGATAATCATAAAATTCACTTTCTGAAACGTGCGACTGCCGAATAGACCACGCCCTAATATCCTATAAAACAGTTTCGTTGCGCCGACGAAAAAACGAAAACACGAAATGCAAGCAAAGTCTTTGATTTCGTGCTTTTAGCATAATATGGTTGGGTGATTATTTTAAATGGTTTTCTCAAAAAAGCAAAGATTTAATTTTTAAGCGACACATCGCCTTCGGCGCCAATAATTGTGGTAATCGATTTGCGAATTCAGGGTGAATATGTTAGAGACGGCACTAAAAGTCAACCATTTTACAGGAACCGGTTAGTAAATAGATTGCGATTATGGCTTAATACATCCGCTGCGCCGCTAAGCCCACCGATTCAAAAGTTCGATAACGAATTTATTTGCTCGGGGCTTAACGCTGCCCTCGGCCATGCGCTACTTTCGGCCTGAGCTCAAGTCGAAGGTGGACCGAATGGCGTGATCAATTTCACCAACCTAACATCTCCAAATAGGTTACAGTAGCTGCGAATCAAAGCACTAAGGAGGAAAAATAAAGATGCTTGAAAGTGGAGACTTGCGAAAAGGCCTGAAGCTTGAAATTGATGGAGAGCCCTATGTGATTGTGCAATTTGAGTTTGTTAAGCCGGGCAAGGGTCAGGCGCTGTACAAGTGCAAATTGAAAAATATGGTTACCGGCGCTCAATTTGACAAAACCTTTCGATCCGGAGAGAAATTCAAAGAAGCGAATCTGGAAGAAGTCGAAATGGAATATTTATATTCTGAGGGCGACCAGCTTTGTTTTATGAATACAAGCACTTACGATCAGGAATTTGTTACTGCAGAACAGGTTGGAGAAGCTAAAAATTTCTTGAAGGAAAATACAGTTTGCAGCGTTCTGTTATATAAGAGCAGCCCTATCGGAATAACCCTTCCGTTTTTTATCGACCTGCTGGTCAAAAAAACCGATCCGTGGGCTAAAGGCGATACTGCCTCTGGAGACTCCAAACCGGCGACGCTGGAAACCGGTTATGTTTTAAATGTTCCACCATTTATCCAGGAAGGTGAACTGATTCGAATCGATACCCGCACCGGTGAATATGTCGAGCGTGTTAAAGAATGAATCCGAGATAAATCAATTTTTAAAATTACTTATAAATTCAGAGCGCCTGGGTTCTCAGGTGGTGTTTCAAAAAACCCTGCCTGCAACATCACCTGCATGGGCCGAGCCACAAAGACCCTGGCCGGACACGATTCAATCTGTTCTGCAATCCGCCGGTATTGATAATTTATACCGGCATCAGGCCAAAGCAATTGATTTCATCCGCAACGGTCAGCATGTAATCGTTGCCACCCCTACTGCCAGCGGCAAAACGCTGGTATATGACCTGCCCGTGTTGGAGCATTTTTTAACCGACCCCGATTTTACCGCCTTATTTATTTTTCCGTTAAAAGCACTCGCTCAAGATCAGTTGCATACATTTGAATTCCTGGCTGCAAACTTGGAACCGGACCGTCCCACAGCTGCGATTTATGACGGTGATACATCCGCCTATCGGCGCAAGCGCATCCGCGAAGCCCCTCCCAACGTTGTTATGACAAACCCGGAAATGGTGCATTTGTCATTTCTGGCGCACCACTCCAAATGGGCGCCTTTTTTATCCAGGCTACATCTGGTTGTCGTAGACGAAGTGCACACCTACCGCGGCGTGATGGGTGTTCACGTGTCGCAAATCTTCAGACGGTTTCATCGCATTTGTCGCCACTATGGATCATCGCCAACTTTTGTGTTCAGTTCGGCCACGGTGGCCAATCCCGCACAGCTGACCGAACAGCTTACCGGCCTGACAGTAAAGACAATTGATAAAAGCGGTGCGCCCAGGGGCCGGAAACAACTTGTCTTTTTAAATCCGGATACGGGACCGGCCCAGGCCGCTATTGTTCTTTTAAAGGCCGCCTTGGAAAAAAACTTGAGAACCATCGTCTATACCCAATCTCGAAAATTAACTGAACTGATCGCCATCTGGGCCCGCAACGAATCCGGGGCTTTGGCAGCGCGTATCCGTGCCTATCGTGCCGGGCTTCTTCCAGAGGAACGTCGTCAAATCGAGGCACAGCTGGCCAGTGGTGATTTGCTGGCGGTTATCACCACCAGTGCCCTTGAGCTGGGCATTGATATCGGCGATCTGGACCTCTGCCTGCTGGTCGGATACCCTGGATCTGTCATCTCCACCTGGCAGCGCGGCGGTCGTGTCGGCCGCAGTGGACAGGATTCAGCCCTGATCCTGATCGCCGGTCAGGATGCGCTGGATCAATACTTTATGCGCAATCCGCATGACTTTATTGATCGCGAACCCGAATCGGCCGTGGTGAACCCCTTTAATCCACAAATCATGAAGCAGCACCTGGAGTGTGCTGCCGCTGAACTGACTTTAGAAAGCAATGATGCCATGCTCGGCGTTAAAAATGCCGCCACGGTTTTGAAAGGGCTGGAAAAGGAGGGCCTCTTATTAAGAAGTTCCGATGCGAAAGAAATCTATGCCCGCCGCAAAGCGCCGCATCGGGCGGTTGATCTGCGCGGTGCCGGCAATCGATTTCAGATTATAAATACAAAAACCGGTATGCTGATCGGCGAAATCGATGATTATAGAGTCTTTCGCGAAACCCACCCCGGTGCTGTTTATCTCCACCAGGGCGATACCTTCGTGGTGGACCATCTTGATTTGAAAACACGCACCGTCTCCGTTTCCGAGGCGCGGGTGAATTATTATACGCGGGTCAGGGGATATAAACTGACTGAAATTATAAAATTAAAGGAGAAAATAAATGTATGGGGAACAACTGTTTACAGGGGAACAATTAAAGTAACAGATCAGGTGACAGAATATGAGATCTGGCGCGTTCACACAAAAACGTTGCAAGACCGGATCTCTCTGGACCTGCCCCCTCAAATCTTTGAAACCGACGGTCTGTGGTATCAAATTCCAGAACAGTTCCAACGCAAATGTGATTCCAGACAGGTTGATTTAATGGGTGCCCTGCATGCGATTGAGCACGCTGCCATTGGCATTTTTCCACTTCTCGTTATGGCCGATCACCATGATGTGGGCGGCATGTCCACCGACTTTCATCCCCAGGTAGGCACGGCCGTCATTTTTATTTATGATGGTATCCCCGGAGGCGCCGGGCTTACCCAACAGGCATTTCTGCACGCCCAGCGTCTGTTTGAATACACCCTAAAGGCCATAAGTGACTGTCCCTGTGATTCCGGATGCCCGTCCTGCGTTCAATCACCGCAATGCGGTTCCGGCAACCGGCCGATGGACAAAAAAGGGGCTATTTTTATCTTAGCGCATTTAGAAGCACAATCGAGTCGCAATATCTTCGAAAAGAATAACCATCAAACCTCCGACCAAGATGACGATTTGCCTGAAGTGCAAACCGAACTTCAAGAAAACCAACAGAAGGATCCGTCTGGCGATGGTCATAATGCGCCTCAAGGACTGCATTTTGGCGTACTGGATCTGGAAACACAACGATCGGCGGCAGAAGTGGGTGGTTGGCACCGCGCCGACCGAATGGGCGTCAGCTGCGGTGTGCTATATGACTCAAAAAAAGATACATTCGTTGAATATCTGGAGGAACATGTCTCACAGCTAATAGAAGATCTGCAAGATATCGATCTGGTGGTGGGATTTAATATCAAACGGTTTGATTATCTGGTCTTGAAAGGATATCTTCATTTTGATTTTTCATCCTTGAATACCCTGGACATCCTCGAAGACATTCACACCTGCCTGGGCTTCCGATTATCACTGGCGCATCTGGCCAAAGAAACGCTGGGCATCTCCAAAACGGCGGACGGTCTTCAGGCACTCAAATGGTGGCAAGAAGGGCGTATTCGCAACATTATCGATTATTGTAAAATGGATGTTCAGCTCACGCGTGATCTTTATCTTTTTGGCCGCAAAAACGGATACCTCATCTTTCGCAACCGCGATCAGAAAAGAATCCGGATCCCTGTTGATTGGCAGATAAATCAGTTCCAAAAATAAACTTCGCTAATCCCAATTCAAAAAAAATAAAATTTTTATACCCAAACATAAAATCACAAAATGCTCATGGCTACAGGCTTCTGCTGCTGCCCGAGCCCGAGACAAGTAAAAAATAACTAGTAATTCGTAACCAGAGGCCAGAAACCTGACACTTAAAAATCAGACGCATCAACGTCGAGATTTAGTGAATTTATTTTGAAAGGTGCTCAATAAGCTGGCTGAGGTCGGTTAGGATCAGATCTGCCGACAAGTTGACGCAGCGGGAATCATCGGTCCTCAACCGCAGCGATCTGGTATCACCGGCGAATAAGGCGGTCTGAAATCCAACTTGTTTGGCGGGATAAATGTCATTTCGCATGTCATTGCCAATATACAGTGATGCCGCCGGTTTAAAACCCTTTGCGCGAAGGGCGCTATCTGCCAATTTAAAGGGGACCATCGAGGGCTTGGCATGTCGGGTTTGATATGAATAAAATATAAGCTCTGAATGAAATCCGAGATCTTCGGGGCTTGCATGCAAATACCAATCAAACAGACGGGGCGTAAAAAACTGAGCGTTGGAAATGATGCCCATCATCAGGTTCTGTTCTCTGCAAAAAGCCAATGTTTTTTCAAGATGGGGCATTGGATATACGGGATTAACAATCAGTTCATATTCAATGGCGAAGCGTTGAATATATTCGCGGTCATTGTTCTCAAGGACCTTTGTCCATATCTGATCGATCTCGATCTCAGGATAATCAATTCCTTCGTCTCTCAACTGCCGATGCTTATCTTCGATAGCCGAATACAATTCATTGACCAGATCCCGGGGAGTCTTGGGGATATTAAATTCTTGAAGCAAACCTTTGATCTTGTCGGTTTCCAGTGCTGTTTTTTTTGCAATGCCGATATCGCCCGACCCGCTGATAAACAGCGTACCGTAAATGTCAAACAATACACATTGAACCGGCCCCCTCAAACTACCGCCCGGGTTCATTGAAGTTGGCAGGGGAGACATCGGCTTGGCGTATTTCGCGGCCGGTTTATCCAATCCCATATTCACTCCATTTAAGTAGACTAAATTGCTTTATATCTAAAAAATGCTTTAACAGGGCGGCTTTATCGATTCGCTGCCGGACGGAATGGGCCGCTGTCGACTTATAGGCAGCCATTAATTTTTTTCTATAAGCCGACATATTGAAGTTGCGGAGCACCGCATTACGGTTTGTGTTAATGATTTTATTTCCATCGTGCGCTTTTCCGATTCTAAGAAGAAAGGGATTTAGTCTGGAAATGGCTTCCAAATGCGCTCTGTCTGACAATAGGGTGCGGATCACATCCTTCTGGAAATCTTCGTCCAACAGCCCAAAATCTATGGTGCCGTCACCCGTAATGGATTCATAAGCGTTTTGGATTTGATCCGGATCGATGAGAATATCGAATAACTGAGCGGCATGTAACCATGTACGCCGCCATTTTTCAAAAAAGCGGTCAGCGTCTATCCAATCCGTTGGTATATTCAAGCGGGTATACATATGGTCGAGACGAACGCCGCAGGTTTCAAAGTCACGACAGATATTGGAAAGCTTGCGTCCCCACACCATTTTTTTAAAAAGCCAGGGCTCCAAAAATGTAAACCCGAAACCCTCTGTAATACTGGTGGTCAATATATATCGTGCCGAGCATACAATGTCCTCAAAAGAACGCTTTAGGCCCGTATCAAATTCGACATTCAGGCGATGATCAACGGCAAAATTTTTCCAATCGTTATAGCTTTCAAAATCAGCGGGGCTGTTGGGCGGCAGGGTAATTACGAGCGTCTCATTTTCTGCAAAGAAAAGAGACAACAGGAGCGCTTCTCCGATGTTTTTTCTCCGGATGGCCCTGATGGGGTAGACAACGTTAAGACTTTCCTTGCAGGAGGCGGGGGGGCTGTCTGGAAGATTAACGGTATTCGGTAACTGATGCAGCCCCTCTTTTAATAATCCACTCTGTAGAAGAAAGTGATAATCCCGGGAATTGACGACACTGTAATGACAATCCTTCGGATATTCTTCGGCGAAATATGAGTGGGGGCGGCCATCTTCGGCGAAATCATGAATTTGCAAAAATAAAGGGACGTCTCTTTCTTGCAAGGCTTTCAAAATTTTTAAAAAATTAGTGTTTTTTGCCAGGATCGGATTATGCACATGCAGGATATCCGCACGACCTTTAAATCGTGTTTGGATGGCGTTGATGACCGCCTGGGCGACATCTTCTGGATTGATCGATTCCCGGTAAAAGGTGGAATAGGCCAGCTGCGGAATATGAAGCGTGTCCACTGAAATTGCGCTTTCGGGCTTCTCACCGGTAATCACAAGCATTTGGCAATCTTGTTTAAGGGCTTCGACCTGCTGTTTTAAGCAGGTTGTTACACCACCGGTTTTAAGATGATAATGCATGAAGGCGATTTTCATTGCACACCCTGGACCCCGTCATTCAGGTTAAGTCTCAAATTTTAAAGAAAGACAGCGTTCCTAATCATACACGAATTCTATAAAATTGGTATACAAAATCAGCGCTGGCATTGGGTTTTGATACAGGTTTTCGTCGAAGAAAAACGTATGAAAGACAATGCGATTCAGCCATTCATTGCCTGCAGCGGTCGTCAGATATATCTGGGGGGCTGAATGGATTTGCGGGGATTGGATTGAAAGGCGGTCGCCTAGTGGGTGGCTTGTTTTTTTCGTATTTTGTTAATAAATTGCAATTTGAACCCACCGATTTCGATGACATCGGAGTCAGCAAGTTTGTGCGGTTTTTTAGATACTTTTTTGTTATTTATTTTTGGTTTTGAAAAACCATCGACATAGCTGAAAAAATAACCTTCGCGCGTCCGGCTGATCGTAGCGGCTGTTTTTCCGACAGCCCAGCCTTTGACGACGATATCGGACGAAGGTTCTTTGCCGATTTTGGTTAATTTGTTTTTAAGCGCCAAGGTGCCCTCACCGCCGGTAAGATAAGTGATATACCCACGGATCGGCTTCTTTTTGGCCTCCTTTGGATCAACGGTAACCGTTTGAGTCGCAGCCTCCTCTTTGGGATCGCTTTTTTCAATCATGGATCGGTATTCATTTGTGTCCATGACCATCGTTTTGTCCATCTCACTTTGGGCATCTTTTGGCTGAACCTCGCTATCAAAATACGAAAACCTTAGTGAGTGCTTCCCAATATTTATGGTATCGCCGTCATTGAGCCAATGTGAGGTAACCAGTTCTTCGTTTACAAACGAGCCGTTCTTGCTTTTCAAGTCGATGAAAACAAACCCATCACCCACCGAATCGATCTTGGCATGATGCCCGGAAACCGCTAAGTTGTCGATAACCACATCATTATCTGTTTTGCGCCCGATCTTCAAAGAACATCCAACGGGCAGATGATAATCGGCTAAAACGCTGCCTTTGAATTTGAGTGTAATTTTGGGCATTTGAATTTCCGGTTTCTTTAATTTTTCTTCTTGGAATTCGCGCTAAAAAGGGGCTTCAGTATACCTTTTATCCAACTCAGGAACCCGAGGGTTTCATTTCCCAGAGACTTTACTTTCAGCACGATTGCTGTAATATTGTCGTCACCGCCACGCTCATTGGCGAGATCTACGAGCCCCTGGCAGGCTTTTTCAGAATGACGGTTATAAACCAGCTCGAGTATCTCATCAGGGGTCGCTTTATCCGTTAATCCATCGGAACTGATTACCAGGATATCATCTTTAAAAAACGGTACTTCGTTAATGTCGGCCTTTACGGAGGCATCGACCCCCATCGCACGTGTGAGGACGTGTTTAAAATCGCTCCAGAGCAGTTCGGCATTTTCTGGATCAAGCTCTGCCTGCTCGGCCACCAGTGTGTGGGGCACTGAGAGCAGCTCGATTTCTCCGTCACGAATAAGATAGATGAGACTGTCCCCCACATGAGCGACAATAAAGGTTTTTTCAGTAAAATAAACAGCGGAAACCGTCGAGCCCATTCCCTTGTAAGCCTCATTGCTCAGAGCCGTTTCATGAACAATGCGGTTGGAAAGGTGAATTCCAGCCAGTAATCGTCGCGCCTCTTTTGAAAGATCGGCGTCGACATTCACTGGATCTTCAATCTGGGCGTCTGTTTGGTTCTGTTGAATATAGTCGCGAATGGTTTCAACGACCAGTTTGCTTGCTACTTCACCGGCCTTGTGTCCGCCCATGCCATCTGCGACCACGTAGAGGCCGAGGCCGTCATCAAAGAACAGGGAATCTTCATTTCGTTCTCTTCGTTTTCCGATGTCGCTAATACCCGCCGATTCGATTGTAACCATTATTCAGATTTTTCGATATTCGATTGAATTTTTCTGTTGTTCTGTCTATTGATATATCCGGACCGCGTCACAAACATGATCTAACTAACTGGCTATAATTATTATTTATATTATAAAAATCGCCTTCGGTCAAGCATTTGAAAATTTATGGTTAATTATCAATAGGTTGCCGTATCACCCCTAAAACGCAAAATCTGTAAAAAAAAACGATTTGCTGGTAAAACAGGCCTTTGACATGTTCGCTCAGGATGTGCATAGTAGAAGAAAAAGTCTTCAACGGTCGAATCATAAACGAATAAGAGGCGGATATCGGCACAGCAGGATCGGAGAAACAAAACGATGGAAAAAATTGGCTTATTAAAAAATACGATTCAGGAATATGCCTGGGGTTCTCACCAGGCCATTCCAAACCTTTTGGGGCAACAAAATCCTGAAAAGAAACCCCAGGCTGAACTCTGGATGGGCGCCCATCCCAAAGCGCCGTCATTAGTTGAATATCAGGGCCAATGGGTATCTTTACTGGATCTTATTAACCAAAATCCCAGAGCGATCCTGGGACAGAAGACCGCTAAAAAATTCGACAATCGACTTCCATATCTCTTTAAGGTGTTGGCTGCTGACCGGCCGCTTTCGATTCAAGCGCATCCCAATTTGCATCAGGCCCGCGCGGGTTTTCATAAAGAAAATGACCAGAACATACCGCTGGATGCTTCCCACCGCAATTACCGTGACGATAATCATAAACCGGAATGTCTCTGTGCGCTAACTCCATTTTGGGCGTTAAGCCGCTTCAGATCGATTTCAAGCATGTTATCCTATTTAGAAAGGGCATGCCCGCATGGATTGGAATCTGAAATTAAAGACTTGAAACATCAGCCGACTTCAAAGGGCCTAAAAGGGTTTTATACCGCCTTGATGTCCATGGATACGGATCGGCAACATCAAGTTGTTGCCGAAGCCCTGGAACAGGCGCCGGGTTATGCGAGTGATGACCCGGTCTTTGAATGGATGTTAAAACTCGGCGAAAATTACCCCAATGATATTGGCGTGCTGTCGCCCATCCTCTTGAATCTGATTTGTCTTGAAGCGGGGCAGGCTATTTTCTTAAATGCCGGGGAGCTTCATGCATACCTTGAAGGCTTGGGGATTGAGCTGATGGCCAACTCAGACAATGTTTTACGCGGAGGCCTGACGCCGAAACACGTGGATGTACCGGAACTGTTGCAGGTTTTGAAGTTTGAAGATCAGGATGTGATGCTTATCAAACCACACGCATCGGTTCCTGCTGAGTATGTATATTCGAGTCCGGCAAAAGAATTTGAGCTGTCCGTGATTACACTGGGAAACGGCATGCAGTACCGCAGCCCGCTCAATCGCAGTGTTGAGATTTTGATCTGCACACATGGGGCAGCGACGCTGATGGATCATGGCAATCAAACCAAAACAAAATTGCCTCAGGGGGCCTCGGCACTTATTCCTGCGGCTGTTGAGAGTTATACGATCAGCGGTAAAGGGATTTGCTATAAGGCAGCGGTTCCCATTTGAATTTTACATGATAACAAATGAGAATCTTTTTGTTTATATAATAAAAGCGAGTCAGATAAAAATATCTCTTAAAACGTTATATCTTAGAGATAAATCAAGTAATGATTTTTTTTGTTTCTCATCTTCTTTCACCCTCCGGCCCGTGTAAAACCCAGCTCAAAACGAACTATTAACGGATAAGTCTCAATTGGGCTAATACTTTTTTATTAGAAAAGCCGAATCAGTATTAATACTTTTATATCTTCCATTCTTTCGAAGTATTAAAAAAAATACGACAATTGACGTATTGTGACGTTTTTTCCTTTCGTGTATGATATTTTCAATCTTGACAAATCAGGACATAAGGCGCTTTCGCTTGTGCCCCAAATTACAAATATAAAAGCCATATAGGGGAGGTTCGATATATGATGCGTTATCGAAAATCTTTCGCAGTATTCGCCGCTCTGATGGTTCTTGTCGCATTCATCGGCCCGGTATACGGACAGGATACCGAACGGATAAATATCAATAAAGCGTCGGCTGCCGAATTGGCCAAATTAAAAAAAGTTGGGCCGAAGTACGCCGTGCGCATCATTGAACATCGACAAAAATACGGCCCCTTCAAACTTACCGAAGACCTCATGGAAGTTCCGGGGATAGGGCCGCGAACATATGACAGAATAAAGGATCAAATAATCGCGCAATAAGCGCTGTACTCCATCATGTGAGAGTTCCGAAAATCAGCCACCCGGGTCGTCTGGGTGGCTGATTTTTTTAATAGGTATTATAGCAATTAAACTGAGCGGAGATGCAAAATGCGGAAATTTCATTCCCGATGTATATGGACAGCAGCCCTCGTTATTTTAATCCTTGGATTATCTTCACTGTCATGGGCCGAGGATCCTCCAAAAATCAATATCAACACGGCATCAAGCGAAGAATTGATTCTGCTAAAAGGAATCGGTAAAAAGAAGGCCGCCAGAATAATTGAATTCCGTGATGTCAATGGTCCCTTTAAACAGCCTGAAGATCTTATCAAAGTTCCTGGAATCGGACCCAAAACGTTTGAGGCCAACAAACACCGTATCAGTATAGAAAATTGAACAAAGGCACCGCTTTTATTTTTTCCATAGGTCATTACCCAAATTCATCAATGTAAAAATATGGTGAGTTTAGAACGACACCAGGCAACAGAAAAGTCTAATTTAGTACTTTAATTATTAATTATAAATTACTATTTTTATATTAATAATAATTTATTTTAATGAGGTTTCTACAAGTCGGTAGAATGCAATTCTGAGTGTGTCTGAAAAAGGTAACACGCACATACGCGTGATTCATCAGATTTACTTTCTGTTCTGGCATACTTTTCGCACCAAATTAATAAATATTTGCATAAATTTAAGATATTTCTTGACAAACACTATATTTTTAAGATAGCACTTGCGTGCAAAATTAGTTATGTCCTTAACGCTTCGGAGGAGCAGGTGATCTATGACACTTACAAAAGCAATGATAGTTGACGGAATCCATGAACAACTCGGATACCCAAAAAACAAATCCGCCGAAATGCTTGAGACACTGCTGGAATTAATTAAAGGCAACCTTGAAAAAGGGGAGGATGTCTTGATTAGCGGATTTGGGAAATTTTGTGTCAAAGAAAAAAAAGAACGTCGCGGGCGCAACCCTGCCACCGGGAATGATATGATATTGGACAGGCGCAGAGTGGTCACATTCAGATGCTCTCATCTGTTAAGGGATAAAATTAACGGTCACTTTTAGGGTATTTGGTTCGGATTTTAATTATTCCAATTAGTTATTGTGATTGCTGATCCAGAATTCTGGGATTGGAGAGGGGTCAATGCATTTTACGACCGCTTCAATTGGTAAACTGATCAGCCTGATATTCCGGCATCTCTTCGTATCGAATGAGATGCTTTTTTAATGGATAAAATTCAATGCCGGGTATTTTGATTCGCTGGCTGACCACAACAGCCGCTATTGTTGCCACCGCCTATTTACTGGACGGTATTCAGATAAGCGGTTTTTTCCCGGCTGTTTTTGCCGCCGCCGTTCTGGGAATTCTGAATGCTTTTTTTAGACCGATTGCACTGCTGCTAACCCTTCCAATTAATATCTTAAGCCTGGGCCTGTTTACATTTATCATCAATGCCCTCATGTTAAAAATGGCCTCGGGAATCATACCCGGTTTTAATGTTTATGGCTTCTGGACCGCCATATTTGGATCATTGCTGATCAGCCTGATTAGCTGGCTGTTAAATTCCTTCATCAGCGAACAGGGCACAGTAACATCCATCAATCTCAAGCACAGTCGCCACACAACGATGGCGGAGCAGGACGATACAATTGATCTGGAGCATAAGGGGGATAACCGGTGGGAGTAAGTGTCGCATAGCGCATAGGGCATAGCGTCTGAATTAAGGAAGAAGAACTTTCTGCATTTTAACGCTATGCGCTCTGCCCTTAGCTCTTTGCCACCATCCGAAAGAAAAAACCCTGCAGCCGTAATGGCTGCAGGGTTTTTGTGTAAAGATGAATGAGGCTATTCTTTGAAAATTTCTTTGGGTCGCTGCGTGCTTCCCGTGGCGTTGGGGAAATCTTTGGAGATATGAGCTTTCTTGCCGGTTTCAATCAGATGATTGGCCTCTTCCATATAATTGGCAAAACGCAGCTTGCACTCGTAGAAGCCGTGCCACCAGGCGTAGTCAGGCGCCATCATCATAGCGCCCATGCGGGCCCGACGGCCTTCATGGTGCCACAGTTCGTAGTATTCGACCTCTAAACGTTCATCGAAAAACTTGGTTTTGTCTAAGAGGCCTTTTTCGTAAAGCTCGTCAAGTTTGGCCTTTGCCGGTTTGAAGTAAACTTCATTATATTCTTGCACGGCCTTGTCGAAACCATCATAAAAATCATTGATCCAGGCATTGCCATGGCAAGCACTGCAAATGTTTTTCATTTTCTGGCGTTCATCTTCCCAGTTGGTTCCAGAGGGAAACGGTTTGAAGTCCTGGGGACGAACCGTCAGAGGCGCCTGGGTCTCCCAGGATAGCCGTGCGGTCACATCGTGGCTGGTGGGCTCTTTTCCGGAGCCCGACATATGGCAGGCCGCACAGGTGGGCGCGCGGTAATCCACTCCCGGTGTCCAGGTACCGCCAGCCGCATTGAAATTGTACTCCGACTTATAAGCATGGTAGATGGTACCGTGCTTGGACTCCTCATAGATTTCGATCTGGGGATGATCCGGGCCCAGGTGGCATTGGTCGCAGGCCTCCGGCATACGGGCTTCGGCAACGGAAAACCGATGGCGGGTATGGCAGGAGGTGCAGGCGCCCTTGCTGCCGTCCAGATTGAGCCGCCCCACACCGGCGTTGGGCCAGGTGTCCGGATCGATCTTGCCCTTTTCATCGATCTTGATCACGGTGACGTGACAGTTAAAGCAGCCGGTCTTGCGCTCATTGTCCGAGTTCATTCCCTTGTTCAACCAGGGGTCCAGTTTCCACATAATCTCGATGGTATTGGCATGTTTGCTTTTGCTGTACTGGGTGGCCTCATCCGGGTGGCAGCGGGAGCAGTCCTTGGGCGAAACGATCGAGGCAATGGGCACTTTATATTTG
>JAAUXY010151886.1_pt1 | contig 17661 bp, 24 predicted proteins | sample 7278121 | NCBI WGS metagenome assembly JAAUXY01 (sample SAMN14350117, study PRJNA611818) | marine sediment metagenome | isolation source: surface marine sediment (1.8m) | place: French Polynesia: Moorea | collected 2018-08 | reverse complement strand
GTGTTGCTCAACGGTGTTCCGAACACGGCATTCACCGAGGCACTGGCATTCGTGTTCCAGGCACGGGACCTCGAGCTGCTGGGGCTCGATTCTCCGGGTGAAGAAGAGCTGGCGATGCGCGCGCTCGATGATTTCTGGGGCGCGGCCGAAATCGGTGCCGTGGCACTCGTTGACATCGCCGTCTGGCGCTGGATGTACGACCATCCGGAGGCGACGCCAGCTGAATTAAGGGCGGCGACCGTGCAGATTTCGAAAGACGTCTGGAACCGCTACTTCGCCGAGATCTTCGACGTTGAGGACGTGACCTTGCTCGGCATCTACTCGCACATGATCAACCGCGCTATCTATCTGCCCGACTACCCGATCGGGGCGATGATTTCCCGGCAGATCGAGAACCACATTGCCAAATCCGGCGACCTCGGCGCCGAGTTCGAACGCATGAGCTTGTCCGGCAACATTGCGCCGGACCTGTGGATGAAAATCGCGACCGGACAGACCGTAGGCCCGGAGGCGCTGATCGAGACGGCGGAAAAAGCGCTGGATGATTTCGGTAACGAGTGATGCGTCACAGCATCACTCACGAATCTCGATCGGCGTATTCGCAGGGACCGACTTCCAGATTTCATCCATGTCGCTGTTCGTTACCGCGATACAGCCATCGGTCCAGTTGAATCGCTGGGTGACAAACGACAGCCAACCAAATCGGTCGCGTTGCCCGTGAATCATGATGTCGCCGCCGGGGTCGACGCCCTTCGCGGCCGCGGCCTGCTTGTCCGCCGCATTCGGATAGGAGATGTGAATAGCCTTGTAGTAGGCGCTGTCCGCGTTCTTGTAATCCAGCACATAGTGCCCTTCAGGCGTGCGCTCATCGCCTGCCTGTTGCTTGTGGCCATCCGGGTTCGCCCCGAATCTGACCGTGTACTCCGCGAACGCCTCTCCGTCGTGCAGCAAATACAGTTTCTTGTCGGACTTGTCGACCAATACGCTGTCCGCGGTTTCCGCCATCGACGCGGACGCAAAGACGAAGACCGTCAGAAGAAGCAGTGCATTGCGACTTGCCACTCTTGTTAGCGCTGCTCCCGGCAAGCTGGCAACCTCAAATGTCGTGCGGTTTGGTCAGGGTGCCGAAACGACCTCGACCTTAGCCGCGCGACAGGCGTTCACTACTGGATTCTTCGTGCGCTTCGGGTTCGTCACGTAGCGGATGCCGGAGACTCTGACCGTCGCGCCCACGGGAATATCCCATTGCTGTCTCGCACCGGCATCGCCAATCAATGCCGATGAGCGACAATGCCGCTTCCAGTCTTGCCGGTCTGCCGCAACGACCGTTTGGCCCGCGCGAAGAATCCCGATGACATCCGGCATAGGCGCGTAGTTTGGCTCGTACGTGGGCGGCGCTGGCGGCTGGTTCTTCTTGAAAGCATCGTAGGCAGCTCGGCAAGCGTCAATGTCTGTGTCTTCCACTTCGACGCCCTTGAACAGCCTTTGACCCGGCATCCAGCAAGCTTCAAAGCACTTGGCGTCACGACCTCCGCGGCATTCCATGCCTTTGTCTCGCAGTTCCTTGGCAAGGACTTCGTCCGCCCGCGCCGATTGCGGCAAATTGCTCACCATGGCAACCAGGACTAGTATCGTTGGGAGAGTCAAGCGGGATATCGATTTCGACACGGCAGGAACTCCAAGTGCAAGAAACATGAATCTGCTTTCGATTGTAGTTTCATCTTCGCATCAAATCATGCATGGTCAAAGACTTCGTATTGAACCCTTAATCTTTTCGAAAAGAAATGCCAGCCTGATCGACCCCATGCCTGATCAGCATTGCAACCATTCGGGCCCGATTGAACAGCGGAAGCAACTCTGCAATCGCATTGGAAACATACCTTCAAGCATGATCGTCTCCCTGCAAAACAGACGCGACCAGTGGAAGATTTACATCCTCGTGTTCACAAGCTTGTTCGTTTCCTGTTCAAACGACGCGCCCCCGAGAGACGCGATAGAGGCAGAAATAGCAGTTATAGTTTTGATGGGTGAGCGTGACCCGGATCGAGGCCGACTCGTCTCATCGCAGTTGCACGTTGTGATCGACGGCGTGACGTATCCACTGGAAGCGGCATCAAAGGCAAGAATCATTGGCTTTGAAGGCGAAGATCGAATTACCTTGTCTGGTCGTAAGGTGCTTGTTGCTGGAGCGATCGAGGATGGCGTTTACATGGCAACCTACGCGAAGCTTCTGGAGAAAGCCGCGCCCACTGTGGTGAACAGCCTGCCAGCGCCTCAAACGCCTGCGTCATCCGCCGATGGTCAAATTGCCTTTTTTGAACGCGAAATCCTTGAGTTAGACGGGCAGATCCAGGCGATTCAGCGCGAAATCGAATTAGACGAAGCACATCTGAAGAATTTGGCGGGTGATGATCCAGGAGACGAGATGGCCCGGCGTGCGACGCAGATTCTGATAGATACGAAGAAGACGCAGCTGGAGTCCATGAAGGCGCACAGGGATCTTCAACAAGAAAGGCTGAATGCGTTAGAGGCGCGTGAGAACCAATGACCAAAGTGGCCGCGTACTATTCCAGCGGTATGCCGAGCTGGGCCATCCAGGTGTCGAGCGCCGGGCGCGGATTCAAGTTCTCGTCGTATAGCCCTGTGTCCCGCCAGATATGCGCCACAGGATCCTGTTGAAGGACGCCGTTCCAGAGCGCATCGTAGTCGACGAGGGCATACCAGACGATGAATTCGGCGTCCAGTGACCTGGCCGCAGTAAAGAGCGTGTTCAGGTAGGCGTCCTGTTTCGCAGAATCGCTGGCAATGTCCACGCCGAATGCCGGAATCGTGAGCGTCTCCGCAGCCCAGCCCGTCTCGGCAATTGCAATCGGCTTACCACCGGCCAATGCCTCAATCTGGGATAGCCAGTCGGCCGGCAAATTTGCAGGGTCTCCACGATCCGCGTGGTCGAAAAAGACGTACGGGTAGACGCTAATGCCAACGATATCGACGTGTTGAATCAGGCGGGGCAGTTCGGCCCGAATCGTCGCGGCTTCCGGCGAATTCGGCGACTTCAGCGCGACGCTTGCCATCAGCTGTACGTTCGGGAACTGTGCTTTGAGCGCGCTGGACACGGCTGCCGTGAAGTCGACCAGGTTTTCATATGCGTCAACGTCGTTAACCGCAAGTTCACTGACTTCGATGCCCAGATTGAAATAGTCCGGGCTGAAGCGCTGAATCAGGTCCGCCGCGAAGTTGGTATACGCGGTTATTACGTTCGGGTCGTCCAGTGCTCGCGCCGCCCAAGGTGAGGGTAATGGCTGGTTTGGTGCAGCGGCCCAGTACTCTGCAAGCCCGTCCCGCGTTCCATTGAGTGGGCTGAGCGCCAGATACGTTCTCATGTTGGCCGGTGTGTTGGCCAGCCTTGCGCTGATCTCCGCCTCGAGCTCGGCTGAGTACGCCGTTTGGTTCAGCGCTTCTTCCCAGGGAATGCCCGCATCCAGATGATGCGCAATAAAGTCGCCTCGCAAGGCCACTTCGGAGTACACGAAATTGACGGCCGTGGTTGTCGCATCATACGGCCAGGGGGTAAAACCGAGTTCAAAAGGCCTCGTTTCTGACGGCGGTGGAGGCGGCGTCGTTCCAGAGGAGCCGCCACATGCTTGCACCAGGCCCAACAATGCGACCAGTTGGATAAGTTTCGAAGCTCGTCCACGCATAATGCAGATTTTACGCAGGAGCCGGCAGGGAAGTTTGTGCGCTAACTCACAGCAATTGGTTCCGGCCTTAAGCGCGCCCTACATCCTGGCGGATTCGAATCCAAAACCCGTTTTTCGTGCATCTGTCCTCTGAATGACCCAAACTCGAAGGTCAGCAGTGAGGAAGCGCGAAGTGTCATCGAGAGGCTGGTGGGCTATTGCCGCGGTGTGCATTGTCCTCATCGGGCTTGAATCCAACCTGATCCGCGCCTTGCCGGGCGATTCGACGCTGCGCGAGGCATATCCGTACTACGTGGGCCTGTCATATCGCAGCCTCGTCGAGGTTGTTCTGGTCTTTGCAGTAACCGCCGGACTGCTGATGAGAAGGCGCCTGTCGGCACTGGGAGTGCTTGGGCTGAGCGCCGCACCGTGGACCGGCCTGAAGGCAGTGGGGCTCATGGTTTTGCCGCTGTACCTGGTGTTTGCCGTTGTCTTCAGCTTCGCCGATATGGTTCCCATGGAGGTGCTCTACCTTGCGGTCATTTCACCGTTCGCAGAGGAGCTCATCTACCGCGGTTTTGCATTTGGACTGCTACGAAAAGTCGCTGGCTGGGGCTTCTGGCCGGCCGCACTACTGCCCGCGGCGTTTTTCGCCTGGGGCCATGTCGATCAGGCAAACGACGTTACAAGCACGATTATGACGATCGCATTGACCGGCGGCGGTGCGCTGGTCTTTTCTTGGCTGTTCGAGAAGTGGGGTGGTTTGTGGGTTCCGTTGGGCCTGCATGTCGCGATGAATTTTGCGTGGAACCTCTTCGCAGTTGGTGAAGGCGCTTACGCCGGTGTGCTTCCAACCGTTATGCAACTGGTAACGATCATCACGGCGATCACTCTCACACGATTTCGACATCGAATTAAGTTCCTGGGATCTGTCACCAGGGCAACATGATATTCTGTGGCGTTCCGTATACCTGCGGCCGCGACGAGTTGGTCGCGCTGCTGGATGATTTGCGGGAAATGAACCAGTCCTGCGTTAGCCTCTTACACGACGTGGTTCACTGCATCCATGGCCAATAGCCCGTCCGCCATGTGACGGCCAAACTGTACGTAGCCTTCCTCCGACGGATGGTATCCGTCAGGCGCGAACCTGGCCTGACTCGGCTCGAAGTCGAGCGGGATGTGTCTGGCATTCGTTTTGTCGTTCACAACCGTCCTGGCAACTTCGTCGAATGCTCTGCCCCTGATGCCAAAGGCAGCGCGCAGCGGCTGCGGCAGCAACGGGAATCCATGCAACGGTGGTATCCCGGCAACGGCGACCAGGGCGTTGGGCGAATGCGTCCGAAGTCTGCGCAGCAGGAGCGAGAGATTCCGACGCCATTTTCGGATCGTCGTCAGGCCAGTTACGTCGTTTACACCGACGGACACAATGATGTAGTCGAATGGGACATCCGGTAACGCTGGCACGACGCGCTCCAGTATCCGCGTTGAGTCGTATCCACTGACGCCGTGCGCCCGCCAGGAGACGCGGCAGTTTCGAGAATCTGCCAGAGCCTTTGCCGTCTGGCCGACCAGTGCCTTGGACAACTTCGACGCCCCCACGCCGGCTATGATGGAATCCCCAATGGCAAGCAGGTGGACTTGCTTGCCGTTACCGACTGATCCCTCTGAAGGTCCGCCAGCCGGCGCAAACCTCGGCGCGGTCCTGCGCACGTAGAGCGCTTGTGGAACAAGAAATGGGAATGCGATCCAAAACAAGAGGTTTTTCATTCCGCGACGATACCGGACGAGAGGCGACGACGTCATTACGTCAAAGTTAAATCCGTCACTTGTACTTGCAAGCGCCGATGCTCGAACGGTCGCTTCCGGGGTATGATGTGGTTCTGTTACTGACGTAAGATCGATATCTGACAAAACGGGTTGGATAATTCTCGCATCATGACGGAAATGAATCGGCTAAGAAGGTTTCTCGTGGTTGGCTACTTGTTTGTCGGGTTTGTCTACGCCATCTGGTTGTACTCATGGGACCTGAGAACCTTTGTTTGCGAAGAACCAGATTCACCGCACGGCTACGTGACGATATGGTCGGACTCGTTCGAGAACCCGGGGCCAGAAACCTGTGCGCGACGTGGTTTTTCGTTTGCGTCGATCGTCAGTATTCCATTTGCGACGATAGTTGGAGTCCCGTTCTTGATTGTGCGAGGCGTTCCACGACAGCTCTAATCTCTATCTCAATTGCTTGAACTGCGAAAATGGAAGTGCGCCGATATGGCAGTCGCGGCCGGGTTAGCTTCTCTTGCCCGATTGCTGGCGGTGAACGACAGCCCCCAGGTAAAGAACCAGCGCAACTGGAAATGCCCACAATGAAAAGAAGGCCAGACCGAAAACGATGAGATATGCCGCGTCGTTCGGGCTGGCATCCTCTTCCCTGATCCCGGCCATGATATCGAAAACGACGTGCTCCAGGTTCAGCAGAGTCAGGGCAACAACGATACCCGACAATAGAAGTACCGAAACCGTGGCTACGACAAACCAGTGCAAACTTGCGGACGCAACCAGGTAACGAACAAGAAGGGCCACTCGCCAAGCCGCGACTACGCCTAAAAACCACGCATTGATCGATTGTGCGGTCTTCAGGTCAACAACTCGCTCTACCGGAATCGCATAGAGCAAGGCAGGTAGCGAGGTCAGTCCGACAAAGACCAAAACACCGCGATAAGTCCAGTTGGAAGGCCGAAGCGGCAAGACGATCAGGTACAGCAGCAACGACAGGCAGAAGATGTAAGTGATGGATCCGACACCGGCATACTGCCAATACTCCGCCGACGGATGATCCCAATACCTGCCAATGCCGGCAACCCACGTCACTACGAAAACGAAGGTGAACCAGCGCCAGAAATCCTGTCGCAGAGAGATTTGAATCGGGCGGAATACCAGAAATGCGAACTGGGTCCGCAACATGTCGCCTAGCGTTTGCGCCACACGATTCTTCCGTCGCTCCGTTCCTCAAAGAAGGTGGGGCATTTTCCGTCGCCCCTGCCCGTAAGCCCGCCGTCGGGGCTGCAAATAAAGTCGCCATCCTCACTCACAAGCTTGCCTGGAATGTCATAGGGCATAGGCGGAACGTAGTAGACGGTTCTTCCCTCGAACCGGTAACGCCAGATTTCGTTTGGCGCCGTACCTGGACTGCTCTCGTATTGCTCAATCATGTCGGCAATGTGCTGCGGCAACTCCTCGTTGCAGCCGACGAGAAAGATGACAAAACACAACGAAAAGAAAGACCGCATTGCCGAATCAGTGTCTCCTGTGTGTAAAGCGCCGTTTCGATCGGCGCTGGTTTGCTACTGGCAAGTCGACGCAGAAAGTATAGCGCGAACCAGGCGAGCGCCTCTGTGTCTACCTACCCGCAGGTTCCCTTGGCGGGTTGCCAGACGGCCTAATAGGGGTTGTCGAGGCAGACGATTGCGAGCAACTTCTCGCGTTCGCCCATCAGGTAGGTCGCAAGGCCCTCTTCATAGTCGACGGTCGGCCACCTGCATGATCAGCCAGGCAGCGACGACGTATAGCATCGCCATGCGAAAGACATTACGGCGCCTCAGTTTCAAATGCTGGAATGACGAAGTCGTTCAATATCTCGGCATTGCTCGACTTCATGGCGTAGTTGCCACTCGTGAATACGACGACGGCATCCTGTTCGGGGAAGACAATGATTTTCTGTCCGCCGAATCCGGTAGCCCAGAACGACGGAATTCTTTCACCAGAGTGACTGAATTGGTGGGTATACCATGAGTACGAATAGCCTCGTCTTCCCCAGGTGCCATCATCAATCGGAATGGGGCGCAGGACGTGGTTGAGCCAGCTGTTATCCGGGCCGGGATAGGGAGCGGCGCTGTTCTCGACCCATTGTTCAGAGACGATTTGGCGCCCGTCCCATACCCCATGGTTGAGGTAAGTGACGCCAAACTTCAGCATTTCTCTGGGCGTCAAATACTGATTCCCGCCGGCGTAAATCACATCGTCATTGATCCAGTCCCATGCAACCGGCTCAACCCCCATGGGCGCAAACAGATACTCGGCGCAGAACGCTTCGATGTTCATGCCGGTGGCATTCTTGATGATCTCACCCAAAAGGACCGTATTGCCGCTGCTGTAAGCGAAGTCGGTTCCGGGTTCGCTGACCAGGGGCTTTTGCAAAATACAGGCAATGGGATCCGGGCAGCTGACCCACAAGGCGACGAGGTCATTCGCTGCATCCGCATACGACGGACCCAATTCATCCCATTCCAGGCCGGCGGTCATCGTCAGCAAGTGTTCGATGGTAATTTGCTCTTTGCCGGCGGTATTGAGATGTTGGTGATCGGGCAGGTAGTCAAAGATAGGCTGCTCTACACTGTCGATAAATCCCTGCTCTATGGCGATGCCTACACAGGCGGAGGTGATGCTCTTACCGACAGACGCGACGTTGTGTTCCTTCTCTCGGTCCCAATTTACCAGAGCGCCGTGGAAGTTCGGCGCTCCCCATTGGTAATCGTGTCCGGGGAAGTATTCCTCAAAAACCAGCAGGTTGTCTTTGAAGATGAGCATGGCATGGATTTCGCCGAAACGGCCGTCTTCAATCCCGTCCACCGCCTCCGCCAGTGAAGCTCCATCCAGATTCACCTCAGCCAAAGTGCCGACATCGAATCCATCGTCACTCTGTTCCGGTGCCTGATAACTGTAAGTGGGGGCAGGTTCGGAACCACAGCTGGCGGCCAGCATTGGGAGAAGGGCAGCAAGCAGCACCGTTACATAGACGTTTCTACCGAACGTCTTCTCAGTATCGCCCCTGCTGGTCATCGTCATGTACTCATGACCTGTGGCCAAGCCGCTCAACTTCAAGGTTTTCAGCTCAGTCATCCGGCTGTGACTTGCCCGCGTAGGCGAATGAAGGAGTAACTCGCGTGCGGCCACTATCGGGGAGATCCATCGCTTGTAGCGAGAGGCCTGAACGGTTCAGAACTGGACGACGCCATTGATTGGTTGCTTTTTCCGATAGCGGCCGTCTGAACGTCTCGTTTGGAGAAATCTCGACCGGCTCAGAACGGCCATTAGCAGACGCTGGCGGAGCAAGGTTGTCATCGCTCAACTACCTGCACTCGCAACTACTTCGCACTAACCCAGATAACCGCCCACGAAGAACACAAGATACAAAGCCACCAACACTGCCCCGGCGAATCGGGACACCTGCTTGCGAAACATGAAGAACGACACGGTGACTACACTGAGCAGGCACAGTGGCAGATAGAAAGACCGAACTTCCGGGCCGACCGTCACGGGCCCGATCAGGGCGATGATGCCCGCATTAAACAGGAAGAAGGCAAGGATAGAGCCAGCGACGTTCCCGTAGCTGATCTCCGGGCGGCCTCTCACTGCGGCCGGCAGTTCCCGCGCCAATTCTTCAATGCTAACCAACAGCGCCAGGATGGTCATGCCGAAGACAGTCTCGGACAGCCCAAACCTCGCGATCACTTGCTCGGAACCGATCACCACCAGTTCGCTTCCGACGATGATGGCGACCAGCGAGCCGACGAAAATGCCCACCGATCTCCAGCGGCTCAGCCGTTCCGTTTCCTCCAGCGTTTCCGCGACCTCCCCAGTTGCCCGGATGTCGAGCCCCCGCTTGCTCAAGAAGATCAGGAGCAAGATAGACAAAACGAATCCGGCCAGCAGGATTGCGCCGTCCACGCGAGATAGTTTTCCATCCACGCTCAGGCCGATCAGCAGAACGACGGCCAGAATCGGCACTGCGAGAACAGACTTGGGTGCTTCCGCGAAGTGCATCGGCGCAAGCATTGCCGTGATACCGAAGGCCAACGCAATTGCCACCATGGTGGCACCAACAATCGATCCCAGGGCGATGCCCGCGACGCCCTCGTAGGCCGCCACCCCGCCCAAGGCGAGGTTTTCAGGATCGAAACCGATAAAGATCACGCTGATCAGGAAGGCGGAGACGCCAAAGCTCAAGGACGTGCCAACAGTGCCTTTAACAAGCTTTTCGGCGAAATAGATCACCAAGCCAAGTCCGACGACAAGCAATGCCACGGAAGTTGCCAAGTTGATTATGCTTTCCTCCTACTCGAGGTTTTGGGTGGCCTTGCCCTCTCAAGCAGCTCGCCGAATAACAGGTGCTCTATATCTCCGATTCGGGATCGGTTCAGGATCGTCACTCCGCGATTGACATGAACTGAACGGCCGCTTTGAGTCATTAACTACCGTAGAGTCTATCAGCAGGTGAGCGGCCGCAAACGGCCAATAGCGCTCACTTTCTGCCCCAAATGATTCGAGCAAGCAGCGCCATCGTCGATAATGGAAAGAGCAACACCATGCTCATGATCCAATAGCACTTGTGTTCCTCAGCCATAGCATTAGTCCGAACGGTGAAGAGGACTGACACGACTATCGCGAAGGCAATGGGAACCATGGGCCCCTGAAGCCGCAAGGTCCGCTATGGGCCACAAGCAGACAAACGCCTTGATTTCCCAGGCGGTGGAAATCCCCAATGGTGCTGCGGCGGAGCATGTGGTATCCAGCACCAATTCGGGCTTCGTGTTTGATGCAGGAGAAGGTTGGTGGAGGATATCGTTTGGGGTCCGGTACTGAGTATCGAGGTTGATGAGATCGATGAAGATCATCGTAAACTAGTAAATGTCTTCAATATTCTCAATCATGCGTTAACCGAAGGGGAATCTCGAGATTATCTCGCTGCGGTATTGGATGAGCTAGTCAAATGCACGGTCTGGCACTTCAGTCATGAGGAGCGGTTGATGCTGAAGTATGGTTATGACGGGATGGAAGAACACAAAGCCGCGCACCGAGAATTGATCAAAAGCGTCAATGAGCTGCAGCAGAGGATCCTTCAGGCGGACAATAGTATGACGGATGAAGACATCAAGTTTCTGGAAGTCTGGCTAACTGAGCATATACTCACAGAGGATATGAGGCTGGGCTCTTATCTTTCCCAGGTTATGTAGACGTCGCATGCGAAGAGGTCTCTAATCAAAGAATCTTCAGCGATTGCAATATCACCGCCGCAGTGTCTGCTTTGGGTCGGAAACCGACGGTTCTTAGGGTTGGAAAGCGGGCCAAACGCCTAACATCCGCTTTCGGCCAGCTGCAGCCGCTCGTACATCGGAGACTTGGCGCGTCGCTATTGCTGCTTCCTTCGAACGTCAACAATTTTTGTTGAGTAGTGGTGGGGCTCTTGATCGACTGCGGTGACCGAACTGAATGTCTCCCTTTGGCCGGCCGGGACGACTCCTTTCAGTGCTGCGGTTCCTAGTTCGATCGCATTCGAGATGCCCTCTTTGTCGACCTCTGTTCGCGTCATGACGATGTGAACCTCAGCTTCGACGTCGAATTGAGATAGATTGTCCAGAAGCACGAAGTGGCGACACTCGCCTGGACTACAGTTGCTCGTCGAAGCGTGCAGTTCAACACTTGCCGGAGCAGCCTTTGGTCTCTCAGAACAAGCAAATTGCGAGAGCGATACTGCGACAGCAACAACAATAAGAAGGCGATACCTCATCGGTCTATACTTAGCAATCCTTTAAGCGTGCTCGAATCGGGACTGTCCGCAACGGGTCAGAAGTCGTCATTGTAGCTGACTTCAGCTGGCCGGCTTATTACAGCCAGTAGCGGTCATTGTTGACTGTCGACGAATCAACCGGGCCCATTATCGACACTTATTCGCCATTGAAAAGCCAGATCATACCGAGCCGGTAGCTATCAGAGCTGTTCGCGGCATGAGTCCCACCGTCGATCGTGGCCGTCTTGATTTCCCATGGAGCGCCGTCACGATCTTTCCAAACCTCAAACCAGTCGAGAGCAGCCTCTCGCAGGCGCGGAATATCGCGCGAGCCGCTTGTTACGACCAATCCCAAGTCTGTGCGGGACGATGGCGCAACCTCGGAAAAGAACAATTCGCGACCGGGATCGAACACGGGGTTGCTCGCAATGCGGCCCCAGAACAGGTCAGGCTCAATAAACGCTGAGTAGAGAACCATGTATCCGCTCCTGCTCTGACCGAAGAGAACACGGCGTGATGGGTCGGTCCTATACCGACGCTCCACCTCTGGGAGGAGTTCCAATTTGAGAAAGGAGAGGAACTTTGGTGCGCCGCCCTGTTCGATCGTTGCATCAGCGGCCGGCGCTGAGAAATCGAATCCACGCTTGTTCGTTGCCGGATCGAATGAACCGTAAGCGACCCCGACTATGATGGCCTTTGGCAAGTGCACGTCATAGTTCAGGAAAAGGTGATTCGCTGCCAGTATCGGAAAAAGCGAATCTCCGTCAAGCACGTATATCACCGGATATTCGGAACTCGCTCTCGCGTCGTATCCTTCTGGCAGACTCACGTAGATATGAAACGACCGACCAACAGCACGAGATTCGAACTTGAAATAGTCGCCGTCAAGAGCCGGCAGATGATCAAGAGGAATTGTCGATCTCGGATCGGTATCTTGGGGCGCAGCTGCCGATTGGCAGCCGAATAGAATCATTACTGCCAGCAGCAAGATTGGACTGTGAATTGTTGATCTGAGCAATCTAGTTGTCTTCCGCGATTTGCTGATCAGCGACCGTCACGAATGCGTCAGAATACGTCATCCTACCTCAGACCATGTGAATTGCGGATCTCAGCCGGAAGTAACCCTGGCTACAAGTCGGAAACGACACATTGCCCTTCGAAAGGTTCGGCGCGAATCGCGTTCAACCGCGACTTCAAGTCGCCGACGTGAGCCTCCAACCGATTGCCATCCGGATCAACAAAATACACAGAATCGCCCTCGCTGGCGTTTTGCTTCCAGGTCTCGACACCCTGCTCGTTTAGAATCCGCTGAAACGAGGAGAATGATTGTGCATCAATACTAAATGCAATGTGGCTATAGCCTTTAGACGGGGATGAAGACGGGTCGAGAGACAGACATAACCAACAGTCGCCGATAGTAAGGTACGCGCCATGTTTCCATCTCGCGTGAAGCTCACAACCAAGGACATCGCGATAGAACGCCAGCGAGCGCTCAATGTTTTGCACGGCGAAGGTGATGTGGTTAAGTCCTAGGAGCACAGCAAGCGCCTTTCAGCTCTGAGTTGGTCGACGGCCACTTTGGGTCATTAGCAGAACGCCATGATACCGCGAAAGTGGCCGCTTGACCGGCTGCTCTTGGGGGTGAAGCGGACCTCGCCATTGGCAATTCCTGGCCCCTTCGCGCCTCTATCGTAGACTATGCTCTTTCCGAAACTGACCATTCGCGCCCCGAACAGGTATGTCGAGCCACGACTACCCATGAAAGTGACGGAGTTTCCCGCGTGTATTGAGGAAAAGTGACCGAGTCTGGTCCGGAGTGACGGTGTTAAGTACTGAGGTTCACACCGCTGTGAAGGAACAAAAAAAGTATGCAAATAAGACAGAAGAGATTGTAAATCGCGAGGACTGGTCATCAAGTTTGACGAGCCTCTGCAAGTGCCTGTCTCGCCTCTAGGTACAGTGGTCTCCGCTTCTTGCCGGCGTCGCCACCTCTTTCAACGAACAACCGAAGCATCTCTTGTCCCTTCTCTGATCGGCCGGCGAGTGTCTGAGCGAGACCCTCCCAGAAGTACGCCTCGATAGCATTCGGCCATATCTTTATCGCTCTTCGTGCGGACTCAATGGCGCGGTTGAGATTACCCGTGCCAGTTCTTTGGTAGTAACGAACCCGACTCTCCGCGTCCTCGAGAAGCGCGTGCAGGTCGTCGGGATTATCGTTGAGTTTCACCTGAGCTGCCGAGATCTGTGCCGCCAGGGCTTTCTCCGATCGCTTCTTCTTTCGACACGACAAGCAACGGATAGCTACCGAATCCAGATAGAAGTTCAGCGATTCGTACCAGTACTTCTGTTCTTTCGCTGAGAAGATGAAAGAGCTACCGCACTGGACACACGTACGTTCCTTGTCAACGTAATAGTAGTAGGGAACGTGGCACAAAGGGCAGAAATGCTGCCGTGTTGGGTCACCGACGACAGCACCTTTGGGTAGTTTCGCCTTGTAGGTCAGGTCCAGCTGATAGTATTTAACTATCTTTCCATGACCCGTATCGAGCGTACGCTCGACTAACGGAATCTTGCCAAAGGGTGTATCGCGAAATTTCTGGTCGACATGTGGCTTAGGCGCCTTCTGACGAGCCTTCTTGTCGCGATTACCTCTATGTCCACTTCTCTTGTGCCTTGCCAATGACTTCCTCCCATGCAGACTAGTGAACAGTTACTCTCGCATTGTGTCTATTTCGCGTCTCAATGCCTGCGAAAAAAGTCGAAGACATGATTGGTCGGTCACGAATGAGGTTTCGGATGAAAATCGCTCAGAATCTATTCGCAACGTAATCGCCTGGTTCTGGGCGGAAATCAAGTCCTCCCTTTTGCCGAATTTGAGCAAGATATCTTGAGAAGGCACGTCGAAACGAAACTCCGCTCCTAATTCGGTCCGCGCCAATTCGTCCAGCGGCAGCTCGACCCAAGCGTCGATACTGTTGCACAACTTGACTAGCTCCTGCCGGGCCAGGAATACCCCCTCAACTCGAAGTGAAATAGGATGCTCATGATCACCATCCCAGTGCACATCCTGGAGGACCAGAATCGCATCAAATCCTGGAGCATTCGCGTAGGTGCTTGGGCTCATTAGATCGAACGATAAAGAACACAAGTCGTTGCTAGCAGAAAGTGTCGATGGCATTGTTTTCCGAAGACGTAAGTCGTTGAAATGATTGTAGCTTGGGTCGTTTACGCGTAGACGCACACGTAGGGTGGATCAGAATCCATGTAAGCACACTTCCAGCGACTCCGCTTTGGCCCACAGGCGAACAATTTGACGTTCCTGCTCGGTTGGATGCTTGTTCATGCGACCGCGACATTGGACGATTCGCTTGTGCCGACTGACCTCTATGGTTTGACGGCGCCGCACGTTTCCACCCGCATCTTCGCTGGTCATGCTCCAGATCGACGAATGCCCATCTCGGCATTGCCGGCTGTAAGTTGCGACACAGTGTTTTAGAGCGTTTCCTTCTCGCACCAGTTCTTTGTGCGATAACAGCTCGCTGATACGCCAAATTACTCGGTGCGCGTCCTTTCCACGCATGTAATTGCCAGGACGAATTCCACTCGGAGTCCAGCGCATGCTCGAGTCTGCTTTCACTTTACCTAAGCGACGATGCCACTCTTCGACCTGCGCAAGCAGCGCGCGCAATGTTCGCTTTTGCATCGACAGATTCGGCTGCGGCGGTGGTAGCCACCGAGTCTCGCCCCCAGCAAGGACAACCTGCTGTCTCTCGTACTTGTGATGCTGGATGAAATCGACGATTGGGCCAACCTGTGTCAGATCGAGATCCGGATTTCGCACAAAGAATCGGATTACTCCTTGCCAGAACTCATCGTTTGAAAAATCCGTGCCGAGACGAGTCTCAATGATCGCGTTACACAGTGCGAGGCTGCCGCCTAGCGCTTTGATCTGCCCAAAACGAATAGCCTGTTCAATACTGTATCCCTTCGGCGCCTGCAGAAAATAGTGAGCGGTCTTTTTCGTGAGCGGCACCGGCACCGGTCCCTCTCGTGGGTTTATGCCATTGCCGACGTCGACGTACCATTTCTGGTACTTCGCGGCGGGCTCGTCTGTTCGAAACCATACAGATCCGAAAAATTCCGGGACCCCGTAGGAAACCAATAAATGACGAACGAGAGAGAGAAACTGCTTCTCTCTGTTGTGCGTTCGCGGCTGCCATTGGTCGATAGATCGAATCCAGCGTCGTCGAAGGCGGTGGACGCCTATCAGAGCATCGATATAGTTCAATTGGCGGTGGTTTCTTTGCTCTGACTGTACTGGTAGTTCCGAGACCCTCCAGATTCTCGCTAAGAACTCATACAACGAGATAAGCTCGCGCTTAGGCAGTGATGCAGCCGAAATCCGCTCACAGACATCACGAAGTGGAACGGAGGTAATATCAGCGCACTCCATTCTCTTCTCGCAGATTGCGCCAATAACATCGATTGGGTTCCTGGCAATTCTGGATTGTCGCAAGCGTTCATCAGCAACTTGCTTCCGGTGATATTCCAGTTCGTGGCGCATATTCAGCGGGCTCTTGTTCGTATCTGCTCTGAACCCCCGTGACGCACACCACCTCAGGTAGTCATCCACAGTGAAGCACTCAAGACTCCACATATGAGCCGAGAGTGCTCGTTCGCGCTGCTGCGCGAAGTGATCATTCGAGTTTTTTCGTCGCTTTGCCATTTCCGTTTTCTAACTGTGAGTACTGCGTTCGTTCGTTTCTTGTGTTGCGATTGGTCACTTTCGACTCCTTGTTGGTCGTTTCTCCGGGGCACAAAAAAACCCCGATGGCAGAGCCAACCGGGGTTTCTCGGAAGGCTCAATGCAAGCCTTCCCACTATTCTGGGGTCACTTACATGGGTCTGATTGCGAATTTCGGGCGCACGGATCCGCGCAGCGCAATTGATGCAATTACACTGGTCGAGGCGTCGCCGCGAAGTCGCGTTGTTTTCATAAGGTTATTCATGGGGCGCGCAATCTACCAGCTTGGCGCCAAATGTCAATTAGCGTCGATGTCCGATGCCTTTCAGCGTTATGCTATACACCAAGCGTCTAACCCTCTCTTTCAAGTAACGTGCAAGACGAACCGTCAGACATCGCTGGTCGAATACGTGCCGCACGCCAACGTGCGCAAATGGAACCGGCCGCCCTGAGAGCGGAGTTACGCGAATATGGCATTGACCTCTCAAAGACCGGTCTGCATCGTCTCGAGACGACGGAACCGAAGAACCCGAATCTCAAGATCATTGAGGCGATAGCGGAAATCACGAATGTATCGCCAGGCTGGATCCTATTTGGAAAGGGCCCGAGCGTTCCCGATACAGAGGTCGGCTCGGCGATTCGCAGCCGTGTAATTGACACCATCGAGTTGATGGCCGGTGCGCTCGATCTAACTGCCCGCCAAGAATCGACGTTACATAACTGGCTAAAATCTGTTCGCAAAACAAAGCCGAAGCGCATAACGAAACCATAGCTCCCCGGGCACCGTTCACATTTTCGGAACCTTTGTTCACTTTAATGGTTGACAGATCAATTTCTGTGCGTATACTCGCGGCCACTATGAATTACCTCATTCAAAAACTCGGTTTAGCAACCGTCGCCGATCGGCGCTGGCAGTCGTATGCCAACGTCAATGCGGACGGTGGCGCGCGCCTGTCCGGTATGAACGCCATACCGGCGCATATTGCGTTTGACCGTTGTGATTCGCTCGCCACGAATAGTGGGGAACCGATGACTTAGCCTTCCTAAGAACATTTCTCGGAAGGCTCGAAATTCGAACCTTCCAGGGAAGCTCCAACAAGAGACCCCGGTCGGTTCAAACCCACCGGGGTTTTTTTATGTCCAGGGATGGACTGTATGCCGCGAGTGCAGGATGCACACCAGCGGCGACGCCCCGGCAGGATGCTCTTTAACAATGCGGATTGTGTAGACGTTGGGGCAGAGCCTTTCATGGGGAAAGGCTGCGGCACTCAGACCCGGCTGTGCGCGCATGCGCCTGCCCCGACGTGCTGATGTGACTCGGCCGCACGCCTGTGCGCGTCCGTTTCACGTTCAGCAAACATATATCGATGGAGCGGCTATCACTGGCGAGATGGCTCGGCTGTAAACCGGGTGCCTCAAATGGCTGTGTGGGTTCACCAAACGCGTCAGCGCTTAGGACGCGCGAAGCGCGCCCCGTAGGGGTGAGAATCGCCCATAGGCGATTCGAATCAACTCCTACCTGCTCCACCAACCCAGATGAGTCGTCCAGGTGACGACGGCGGACTGTTAATCCGTTCTGAGCGAGGTTCGAGTCCTCGATCTGGGGCCAAGGCTCTGTGGTGAAATGGGATCACATGCTCCTGTCAAGGGTAAGTCCGGGGATCGAAACCCCGTAG
>JAAUXY010101610.1_pt1 | contig 17668 bp, 19 predicted proteins | sample 7278121 | NCBI WGS metagenome assembly JAAUXY01 (sample SAMN14350117, study PRJNA611818) | marine sediment metagenome | isolation source: surface marine sediment (1.8m) | place: French Polynesia: Moorea | collected 2018-08 | reverse complement strand
TTTTCCGGCGGTGTGAACATCAGCGGCAGCATCTGGGGCCGGGAGCAGGACAATATCGGCCTCGGCGTGGCCTACCTGGATGATGGCGAGACTGAAGTGGACAACACCATCGCCTTTGAAGGCTATGTGCGTTTTGGTTTAAACGATTTTTTTGCCGTCACCGCAGATGTTCAATATATAGAAGATGAATATGACGGAGACTTGGAAGACGTGGATGGATGGGTCGGTTCCATTCGCGTCACCGCCGAATTTTAGAAACACAATGCTGATGGTGACGACCTGTGTGGTCGCCACTGAGCAAAGTCATATCTCATTTTGAAAGAGGGCGGCCTGGTTGTCGCCCTCTTTTTAGCCCGACCTTTAAATGCTTAAATGAAGAAACATTCCAAAGGCATCTCATTAAATTATCTCTCAAAGCACTATGACCGCATCACACCTGCGGAAAGAAGTAAATTCAGACAAAAGCAGATTGGTTTGATCAACCTCCAGCGAGGCGAACGTGTTTTGGAAGTGGGCTGCGCCACAGGTATCTTGTCGATACTGGCAAAGCAGGCGGTTGGCGATAGTGGTGTGGTTGAAGGCGTTGACATCGCGCCAAAAATGATTGCCTTCGCACAACAAAAGGCCCAAAAGGCCCATCTGAAAATCGGCTTTCAGGTCGCCTCCATCGACAGCCTGCCTTATCCCGATGCGGTTTTCGATGTGGTCATCAGCAGCCTGATGTTTCATCACCTGGACATCGACATCAAAAAAAGAGGTTCGACTGAAATACACCGGGTTTTAAAAAAGGATGGGCGCTTTTTCTTATCTGATTTCTGTTCTGCTCACTGGCTTACGGTGCCTATTATGTATCTGATGCACATATGGATGCCGTCAACGCGCTATCAACTGTTTGGAAAGCTTCCTGCCCTGATCAAAAAAACCGGCTTTAACGAGGTGAAGCTGGTAAAAAAGGGCTTTTTCCTCGAAAGCTATATGATTACTAAGTGAGATACATCGGCAGTTTGAAGCATTTGATGCATTATACGCCTTGAGCCGGTTGGATTGGCTGAGGACAACCCCATCTTGATCGATACAGAGATAGAAATTGATTCATGGACCATTAGTCGTCCGGACACGGTACTTTCTGCCGCTCTCTCCGCCTCTTCTTTCCCAAATAGCACTCGGATACGACGCCTGATATACGTTCACCCACCGTGAGATCCTGAATCCACCTGTCATGCCGATAGGGTTCGCCGGTCGATATGCATTCAAACGAACACAGGTAGGTTTCGACTTGGTATATGTGTCCCGCCTTTAGCTCGACTTCGAATTCATACAACGAACCGAAGGGCCACGTTTTAGCAGTAATTGTGTACTGACCGGGTAGCAGTTGTATCAGTGAATATGGGTCCGACCGCTGAGTACCCTTCAGCTCTGGATTGTATTGATATGCTATGCGTCCGTCAGAGGTGCTGACAATCCGGCGTGTATTGGGCAGATGCGCCTTGAATATGGCCACCTCTGCGCTTGCTTTGTTTGCATCACCGGTGTCGCGGGTATCTTCTTCGGCTTTTGCCACCGCTACGCTGGCTTTGTCTGCATCACCGGCGTCACGGGTGTCTTCTTCGGCTTTTGCCGCCTCTGCGCTGGCTTTGTCTGCACTACCGGGGTCGCTGCTGTCTTCTTCGTCCGGACACGGTACTTTGCGTCTTTCCCCCTGCCTCTTCTTTTTCGAATAGCACTCAGATACGACGCCTGATATACGTTTACGCGTCGTGAGATCCTGAATCCACCTGTCATGCCGATAGGGTTTGCCGGCCGCGATGCATTTCAACGAACACAAGGAGGTTTGGACTTTGTATACGTGTCCTGCCTTTAGTTCGACATCGAATTCATACAACGAACCGAACGGCCACGTTTCAGCAGTAATTGTGTACTGACCGGGTTGCAGTTTTATGCGTGGATGTGAGGCGAACCCCGGAGTTGGCTTCTGCGCTGGATCGTACTCATATTCTATGCGTTCGTAAGAAGTGCTGACGATCCGGCGGGTATCATCCAAATGCGCCTTGAATATGGCTACCTCTGTGTTTGCTTTGCCTGCGCCACTGGAGTCGCGATAGTCCACCCAGGTGCCGCAGCCAAGACTGATAGTAGCGAGGCTTGCCACCAGAAAAAGACGAAGTCTTCCCATATTTTTCCGCATGATAGTCACCACGGTGTAAGCAAGTATAATACTGTTGAATTAGGTCCAGCGACAGCCTTCTTAGTGAAACGCTTATAAGAATTATAAAAGCCCTTTTATCCTATAGCTACCGTAATGCTGATCCAGCCAGAGGTTGCCAGTCATCTGGCGAAGGCACCTCAATCAATCGAATTGGGAGAAGGGGGCGCGGGAAGACACGTGAGCAGCGGTCGGAACATTTTTCAATTGCAGTGGTTCAATATCTGCCAACTCAAAGTCTTCCGTCATTTTCCATTAACGCCAGAAATTGTCGTGGCCCACCGGTACTAAAAAAAAGCTGTCACAATACTAACACTCGACATCAATTTTGGTAGGGCACGTGTTCATCATATCTATCAATCCCAGTTGGTACAAAGCCGGAACCGTACATAATATAAATGTAAGTGTCAAACACTGCTGTCCGTTAAGATTTTCTGAATGGAAGGCAACGGCCTGAATTAAAATGAGATATTACCGAAAATGGTTCATCAGGCCACCCACGGGCTGCTTTCCTTTATGTACCAGAACGAGGCTTTTTTGATGAGGAGCGAATCATTCAGCTCTACATGGATTTACTGGCCGGCCGGCTTTAAAAGCGGCTGCGCGGGAGGAGTAGCCGAATTCGATTCATAAAATAGGAATTTGAAGGTATTCCCTCAGTCGACCGAAGAACTCATTTCGTATTATTTCTACATGCAGTGCTTCCCTGTAATCAAGTGTGGCCGTATCTTGATGTTTGAAGCGATCGGGTTCTACCTGCAATGCATAAGAATTGACTTGTCTTTTCCAAAACCACTCGGCGCAACAAAATTGAATGTATTCCGGATCGATAGCCGTAATTTCATTTAACGCATCGAACAGCCCTCTGCCCGAATCATTGTTTTCAATACAAAAACAAATGTAAGCGATTCGGTATTCCACTGTTTCTATGGTGTCGCTTATTGGCAAAGGATCAAAGTTATATCGGTCCTGTTGTTGGCTATATATGAAATGCCCATAGCAGCATTGCAGGGAGAAGCAATAGGGCAATTTGTTAAAACCACTTATAAGATCTATGATCGGGACATCAATCATTTCATCGCTGAGATCAGCCAGAGCGCGCTGCCTTTGCTCAGAATAGCCTGGATTTTCCACGAATTCTTTAAGCGCGGGAAAAGTTTCCAAGGCGCTCCTCCTCATTTTTTTGCACAGCTATCCGGATGCTTGCCAGCAATTTACGGGCCTGTGTTGCCTTCACCGGATCAATGCCCGGCAACGCCTGCTCGATGATTTTATTTTCATTCATGCGGGCCTGTCGAAAAGCATTGCGGCCACGTTCGGTCAACATTGCCAATTTCGAACGCTTGTGACGTGGATTGACGCTAAATTCAATATATTCACAGGAAAGCAAATTATTGCAAACAGTTTGGACAAATTGGCGGGACACGCCCAGTGCAGCTGCTACGTCGGGGACAGTCGCCGGTCCAATGTGGCTGAGGGCACGCATAATTTTGTGTTGGGAAGTGCTTAACCCAGCTTGCTCGTGAACCATGTCCATAATTGCAGACAGCGCGGCTTGCAATTCAAAAACTTCTCGAAATAGATCGTGTAGCGCCTTTCCTGCTTTATGTTTAACGCTTTTTTCTGCCATGGCTAAATCCAGCGCCTTACCCGGCTGCAATAGGCCCGGTATTCATCGCCATATACGCGCTCCATATAGGCTTCCTCCCGGGGAACCACATACAGAGCAAGGTAAAGACCCAATGGAACGTATGCAACCAGCAACCACAGGCTGCCGATGGCCAGTCCGACACCCAGGAAAAAAAAGGATCCGCCAACGTACATGGGATTGCGGCTAAAATTATAGGCCCCCTGCACTACAAACGTAGTCGCCGGTAGGTTTGTGGGAACATTCGTTCCGATGCGTTTAAATTTTTCGTGAGCAACCGCCATAAAGGCAAACCCTGCGCCGCCAATCACCAGCCCCAGAATGATGCGCAGCGATTTTGAGAAGACGGGAAAATTAGATGGAAATAAAAACTCCAGGATACCTCCCAAAATTAAGCAGGCATAAAACACGGTTGGCGGCATGATGTTTACCCCCGGAGAATCATGCGCCATTTTTTCAGCAGTCGTTGCTATAGCCATTTTGCCCTCCTTAAAATAAATGTGGACGTTCATCTTGCGAAATCATAATACATGACAATTAGATTGTCAAGTTGACAATCTAATTGTCATGTTACCACTGCTGATATTGGCATTGCAATTGGGAATTGTTTCAGAAATGTTTAAATTTGAGCAGAGGGGCTCAAGGTGCAGTAAAACCGCCGTCGGATCCGGCTAATAAAAAACCGTATTTATCGTCGCCATCAGAAAAACCGCGCCAAAGGCTACAATGACGCAACCGGAGAGCAATCCAAAAATTCCTTCAACACTAACAGTATGGTTGTCTGAGATTGCCCTAAAACGCCTGCTTTCCCAAGAGAGATGGTCGTTACCACAACTGAAATAGTAGTCGCCATTCCCAATGAAATAAAAATCGCCAACAGCAGGCCTAGAATGACGACATCCATGGTCAGACAGAACAGCATGACCATGACCACCGCCGGACAGGGAACCAAACCGACTGCTGCGGCCCAAGGAAGCACGCCTTTGCGGGGCACGTCGGCGGATGATGTTTTACGGTGCGTAGCTGATGCAAAAAACAGTTTGTAGCCGTGCTTTATGAGGACGCCTAAACCCAGGAGCGTAATCAATCCGAAACTGACGATCTGTGTTACATTGGTAACCGAGGCCAGTGTCTCGCTCACGCTGCGCTCGATGATGTAACGCAACCCAACAACACCGACAGCTCCTGATAAGGCGTGGATAAGGGCAAAACAGAGGCCGAAAATCAGCCCATTCAAGAGTGTGGCTCGGTGTGATAAAACAAACGACATGGCAACCACCTTGCCATGACCGGGGCCGGCCGCATGAATAACGCCGTAGGCAAAGGCAAGACCGAATAAAAAAATCAACGGTTTAAAATGTCCTTCACTTTTGGCAACCCGGATGAGATCAGACATTTTCTGCTTAAGTTTGTGCTGCCATTGGATGATTTGAACGAATATCTGGCTTTTAAACAGAGGCTCAGGTGCTTTGTGTTGGGTTTCCGGTTTGGATGTAAAAGGATTGTGCGACCAAGCTGTGCTATGCCAGGAGATCAGGAGCCCCAAAAGAATTAAGAATATGAATATGCGCTTCATGATTTCTTCCGAAACTCCGCAAAAAGCGTCCAGGGATGGACCATATCAAAATAAATCTTGGTGTCCGGATCTTCCCGGATAGCCGTTTTTACCTCAAACGCATCGGCAGAGGTGAGTGAAACTGGTTTTTTTTGGGCAAAGTAAATGGCTGTGTAATAAGTCGGATCATAGCTTGCGACTTTTACCTTTTTGAAATTGCGCGTCGCTGTGACGTGGCAGGGTATAAGGAATTCATATACCAATGTTTGATTTTCCAAAATTGCGTTAAAATTTTTAATGAATTTCACTTCAAAAGGCGTATTATCAATTTTGATAAACATAAAATAATTATATTCTGAAATAAAAGAAAAAGCCTTTTCTTTTACCGCCTGTATTTCATTCGTCTCGAATTTCCCACTACGGTTAATATCGTGATCCTCAGCAATCATGCTGGCAAACATGTCATCAAATTTCCATCGAACCCTGATGCCGGCAAGCCCTTTGTCATCAAATACGACATCTAACCTCTGGACAATAAAAACATGGGGGTGGGCTTGCGCCTCTTTTGCCGGAATCATAATGGGCCATATGATGTGGTAAAAAGCGATGGCATGCAGAACAACCCGTACGGATTTTAACAATGCGGAGCTGGTTTTCATAATGATCGTGTTAGGATATTTTTAAGAATACAATTATCATAGCAAGGTTGGTTCTTTTGGTCAAAATTTTCAATTGCATAATGTACTGCCAGATCCACTTGGATAATTTTTAGGTAAGCTAAAGTCATTTTACCTTGACAATGTGCAACAAGTGTTAAGGTAAATGTAAGTTGATAATTTCAATAGTTTGACCTCTTTAATTCAAAGGAGATAACTTATGCCATCTATTGAAAAACATGCCGAAATCAGCGTGAAAAGAACCGGAAAATCCTATACGGAAGTTCATGAATGGATCGATGAAGCCCCTTATAAAGATGAACGTCATGATGTAACCAAAATCCCCGATACCTTTCAGATGTTTAAAGAACAATATGGCGAGGAGGCCGCCAGAGAATATGTTCAGCACTTGGCGGATGGTTTAAACGGAAAGTTTAACCACTTGATCGAGGATGTCCAGGCGCTGGTGGACAAAACACTGGCGTATTTCGGTACAAAAAAACCGTAATCTTTTTCACGATTAAATCAGGAGATGTCCAATGAAATGGATAACCCGATCACATGTGCATGTTGACCGAGTCGCCTGTCCCTGGTTGATCACCCGGTTCATCGATTCGGATGCTGAATTCCTTTTTGTCCCCAAGAGCAAGGTGTTGGAAGTCGCCAAACAGCAGGGTGCGACACCCTTCGATTCGCCGGGGGCTGAACTGCATCACCGGGATGACCTTTGCACCTTTGATGTCATTATCCAGGAGTATGGATTAACCGACAAAGCGCTGCTCCGCATGGCCAAGGTTATCAACGCCGCAGACACGGACCGATTAGATGCCGATCCCCTGGCTGCAGGTTTTGAGGCGATCGCAGTGGGATACAGTATTCGTTATCCAGATGATCTTGAGAACATTGAGCGGCAGTTTGACGTATACGATGCGCTGTATGCCTGGTGCCGGTTGGATGTGGCCAATGATGAAGCCGAATAGATAAATAATGACAGCCGAATATTTCTATTCTGTCGCCCAGCTGGACACCCCCTTCTACCAGCACAACCGCGGCCAGGTGCCGGTTTACAACAAACAGGCCTGGATATTGATGATGGAAAGAATCAAAAAGACCCAGAAACCCTGGCGCAAGGGGCAGCGGTTAGAGGATTAGTGCTGGGGCATACGGTTCTACGGTTACACCCGCACAGATGAAGGTCTTGTAAGACCCTTGCTTTTCATACCCGCCTCCTAAAAATGATAAATTCTAAAACTTTGCGAAATTTGTTGCCTGGCAAATCAAATTCACTTATTTTATAATGGAAATTCACTGAAATTTGAACAAACCTGCATAAAGCTGCGGGGCTTTACCATGATATAGTATGGAATAACGTTAGGACTACCGGTAAAATTTTATTATTCCAGCGCCCCTTAGCATCAATTAACTGCAATCGGACTCAGAAATGAGCATGAACAACAAAGATAAAAGCAACCATACTGAAATAGCGACGCTCAAATATTCCGGCTCGCTGGCCAAAACGGTTTTAAATTCTCTTTCTGCCAATATAGCCATTCTGGACGAAAATGGGGTTATTCTTGAGACCAACGAGGCCTGGAAAAATTTCGCAACGGAAAATAAAATGAAAGGACGTAACGATTCCATTGGAGTGAACTATTTGGAGTTGTGCGATGCGACCATTGGTAAAGAGGCCAAAGATGCTCATAAAGTCGCAGCCGGTATTCGATCTGTGATTAAGGGGGAAACAAAAGAATTTTTACATGACTATCCCTGTCACGGTCCGGATGGTCGGCATTATTTTTATTTAAGGAGCATTCGGGTGGCCGAGAAGGAGCCCATTCGTGTAGTGGTGAGTCATGAAGACATTACCGCATTGAAATTGGCCGAAGAAGCTTTGCGGAAAAGAGAAAGGGAAAGAGACCAGCTGCGTCATTCGCTGGAGTTGGCCAGGGAGATTCAGCAAAAACTTCTGCCAAAAAAAGATCCTGGTATCGCAAGGTTGGATATCACCGGCAAAATCATTTATTGTGATGAAACAGGCGGCGACTATTATGACTTTATTAATATTAAAGATAACAGCGGTGAAAAATTAGGCGTTGTTGTGGCTGATGTTGTCGGACACGGAATATCCTCGGCATTGATCATGGCCAGTGTACGATCAGCGCTTCGACAGCGCCTTGCCCTGCCGGGATCGATTTCACAGATTATTACCGATGTTAACTGGCGGATGGCCGACGACCTTTCAGATTCCGGCCAATTCGTCACTTTATTTTATCTGGTTGTGGACCCGGCCAGGCCAAATTTAAAGTGGGTGCGCGCCGGACATGAACCGGCCATCGTATATGATCCGGTGAGGGATGATTTTGTTGAGCTTCAGGGGTTCGGCATGGCGCTCGGTGTCGATAAAAACTTCCAATATGAAGAAAACCAGAAAAAAAATATTTCAAGGGGATGTATCGTTGTGCTTGCCACTGATGGTGTTTGGGAAGCCCGCAATGAAAGTGGTCAAATGTTTGGTCGGACCGCTGTTTACGATATTATTCGAAAAAATTCAAAGGCCAGCGCCGATGAAATCATGGAGGCCATTTTCAGCCGGATTAAAAAATTCCTGAAGGCAGCAAAACCGGAGGACGACCTGACACTGGTTGTCGTGAAGGTCCTTTGAACAGAGCGTTTCGCTTGCGGCGTTGCGTTCTAATTCGTTGAGCATAGAGCCCGATGAGAATATGCTAAGCTGTTTTCGTAGCTTAAATACATCCTGCAACAGATCAAATACATTACCGAAGATAATTGGATGATATTGTTGCTACTCGAATAGACCCATTAATTTTTTGAGTCTTTTAACCGCCCTGGGCAGGATCTCGCCGATACCCTCGTAAAATCTCAAATGGGTGATACCGGATAATTTATAGAAGTGCTTATTCTGCTTAAGTAGTGCAATGAGACATATAGCCTATTTTTCAAGGTTTCAGGTGTCAGTGTTCAGGTGTCAGGGAAGTGTTGAGGGTCGGTGTCATCGTTTGTGGTTCAGTCTGTCAATTCCTGACACCCGACCCCTGACACCTGAACACTTTAGTGGTGAGACCCACCTCTGCAGCGTCTTGCACTGAGCTATACCATATCTAATTTATTGATAATGGGTTGGTTGCAGATTGTCCACATTCTGAGAAATTAAAAATTTAAGCTTGCCCATTTTTTGCAGTTCAACGATGGCGTAGTGGCCCGTGTTGGGCTCCACCGAATCCCATGAGGCCGTCATTGCTCTGGGCGGCAGCCCCTTGTCTCGCCGTGTCCAGACACCGTCAGGACCCCTGAAATCAGGTAATCCGGATTCGGTGCTGATGCCGGCACCGGTAAAGAAAACCGGATATTGGGATTCGTAGAGATATTGCGCTAGGTCCTGAATTTTTGGGTTGGTTTTTTTATTCAATGTGGGATTCATGACGCGTTGCTTGTTTTCAGCGTTTAAATGGTTAGTCTCTAGCTTTAGGTTTTAGTTAAGATTCATGGAACGATAATCCAAAAGAAGACGATGTTTGCCTTTAACATTTTCACCCCCACCCGGACCTCCCCCGTCAAGGGGGAGGCGTTTTATCTTCCCTCCCCTGGCGGGAGGGATTAAGGGAGGGGGATGAAAGGTCGTCTTTCTTTTATGGATCCTAGGTCAGAGAAATTATCAGTCGAGTCAGATCGTCCTTTGTCTTGGAGAATACCATGAAATCGAAATGGCTAAAAAGAACGTCCAATATCGTAAGGCTAACCATGTTGTTTACCATATTGGGAATTGTATGGCTACAGGGATTCATAGGTCTAAGTGGTGCGGAAGCGCGTGATGACCACTCTCAAAAAAAAGACGTTAAGCACAACCGCTTGATAAACGAATCCAGTCCTTATTTGCTGCAGCATGCATCCAATCCCATCGACTGGTATCCCTGGGGCGAAGAGGCCTTTGCCAAGGCCAAAAAAGAAAACAAGCCCATCTTTTTGTCCATCGGTTACTCCACCTGCCACTGGTGCCATGTGATGGAGCGAGAATCCTTTTCGGATACCGAGGTGGCCGCCCTGCTAAACCGCTATTTTGTGTCTATCAAAGTTGACCGTGAAGAACGCCCGGATATTGATCAAGTCTATATGACCGTCACCCAAACCATAACCGGCCGGGGGGGATGGCCCAACACGGTTTTTTTGACACCCGAGCGAAAACCCTTTTTCGCAGGCACCTATTTTCCCAAAAATACCCGTTGGGGCACCACCGGCCTAATGGAGCTGTTGCCCAAGGTGGCCGACATCTGGCAAAATGATCAGCAAAATATTTTAAAAAGTGCCGATCAAATCACTGAGTTTATCGCCACCCGGCGCCCCCCTGACAGCGAAAGCCCTCTTGACAAATCGCTTTTTGAGCAAGCCTATAGCGCGCTGTCCGAGTTATATGACGCTGAATTCGGCGGTTTCGGACCGCCCCCCAAATTTCCGACCCCGCATGTCTTCGCGTTTTTGCTCCGGCAGTACTACCACACCCAGAACAGCCAGGCGCTGGCAATGGTGGAAAAAACCCTGACCCGCATGCGACTCGGGGGCATTTACGATCATATCGGCTTTGGCTTTCACCGCTATTCCACCGACCGGCAATGGCTGGTGCCCCATTTTGAAAAAATGCTGTATGACCAGGCCCTTCTGGCAATCGCTTACACCGAAGCCTACCAGGCAACCCAAAATATATTTTACGCCCAAACCGCCAACGAAATTTTGACTTATATCTTACGGGATCTGACATCAGCTGAAGGGGGGTTTTACAGCGCGGAAGATGCCGATAGCGAAGGGATTGAAGGCAAATTTTATTTGTGGACCCTGCCGCAGGTTCAAAGCATTCTGGGCAAAGGTGAAACACAGACCTTTAGCAAAATATTTAATATGGATGCCAACGGCAACTTCACTTCTCCTGAGGCCGAGCATGCCACCGGAAGCAACATTCTACATCTCCAAAAGCGGCTGCCGGATGTGGCCAAAAAATTGGGCCTGCCTGAAAAACAATTGCAACAGCGCCTGGAGAAAAACCGCTCACAGCTTTTTAGCGTCCGCCAGAAACGCGTTCACCCTTTTAAAGACGATAAAATCCTTACCGATTGGAACGGGTTAATGATCGCGGCGCTTGCCAAAGCCGGAAAGTCCCTTGGCGAGCCCGGTTACACGGCTTCCGCTGTTAAAGCTGCAGATTTTATGTTGCGCAAGTTGCGCACTGAAAATGGCCGCTTGGTCAAACGCTACCGTAACGGCAATGCCGGTCTGCCGGCACATCTTGATGACTATGCTTTTACGGTCTGGGGATTTTTGGAACTTTATGAAGCCACCTTCCAAGCCAAATATCTGCAGGAAGCCATCAACATTAACGATCAAATGCTGGCGCATTTTTGGGACGATGCCGGTGGCGGCCTGTTCATGACGGCAGACGATAGTGAAAAACTGTTGATTCGCAGTAAAGACATATATGACGGCGCTATTCCATCGGGCAACTCGGTGGCCACTTTAAATTTACTGCGACTGGGCCATATGACCGGCCGGCAGGAATATTTGAAAAAGGCCGAAAGCATCATCCGGGCTTTTGCCGGATCGGTCACTCGTTATCCAGCGGGCCATACTCAGCTGATGGTGGCATTGCAGTATGCGCTGAATCCAAACTATGAGGTCGTCATTGTCGGCCGCCCGGAGGCAAAGGACACGCGCGCCATGCTAGCGGCATTGCGCAAACCGTTTGTGCCCGGCAAAGTGGTTTTACAGCGCCCGGCCGACAAAAAAGAAGCCGCTGCCATCATTCGCCTAGCACCCTACACGGAATTTATGGTTGCCAAAAACGGCCGCGCCACCGCCTATGTCTGCACCAATTTTGTTTGCAAGCTGCCCACCACCGACATTTCTCAAATGCTCGCCAACCTGCAGCCGGCCCGTGATTAGTCAGTCGACTGCGATAGGATCCTTCGCAATACGCTTCTCGCATAGCCTTCACCGATCCCTTAAAAGGTTTCAGGTGTCAGTGTTCAGGTGTCAGGTTTTTTTGTGAACCAGATGTTGCTTCGGAGGTAAATTAGAGATATCAGTCTAAGATGGATGTTTTGGTTCCGCGAAGCGGTTTTGAAATATGTAAAACCTTTAGATTTTGTTCGAGAGCGCGACGCGGGGCTGCTCGAAAGCGGAGCGTACACGGTAGTACGTGAGCATTTCGAGCGGGCTCGCAACAAAGCTCTCGGGCAAAAGATGAAGGTTTTACAAATTATCCAATAAAGCATACTGAAGCAACTGCCAATCCACCTCCCAGGAGTGCTCCCCGTAACCGCCGGCGGCCACGTAGGCCCGCGGGATCTGCTGAGACTTTAAGAAGTGATAGACGAGCTGATCTCTTTCCTTGAGCTGCGCCAACGATAGTTTAAGTTCTGCAGTCGACGGCAATTCGTCCTTTTCATAGGGATCGGATCCGGCTAAAACAAGAGCAATATCCGGTGGCCCGTTGCGAATGAGGTTGTCGAGCCCTTCTTCGAGCCTGGCAACGTATTTGTTCTCCTCTCCGGCAGCCACCGGAATATCGATGTCACTAGAAACAAAAGAGGGATTTAGTCTGCCCTGATCATCGTAAGCGTCACTATCCAGCGGCCAGCCATTGGCCATATGGATGCTCAGAGTGGTAATCGAGCTGTCCTCTTCGGTTAAAACAGCTGTTCCATCCCCTTTATGGGCATCCAGGTCGATTACCCACGCGGACCGAATTAAATTTTCAGCCTGCAATTTGCGCAAGGCAATTACGATGTCATTCACCAGGCAGAAACCGGCACCGTAACCTCTTTTGGCGTGGTGCATGCCGCCGCCGAAAGTGAAACAAAAGTCTTTTTTTAAAGCTTCGCGGCAGCATTGAACGGTTCCGGCCACTTTGAATAGCAGACGATCAAATAGTTGCGTTAATGGATGGGTGGCATTATTCGGATTATAACGATAATAGCGGCCATTTTCATCTATCAACTCAAAGGTTTTGATAATCTCATCCTCGAGCTGGTCGGAATACAAGCGGGCCACATACGCGTCCGAATGCACGCGCAAGAGGTCTGCGCGCGTAATGGTTTCATTGATGCAGTTGATGTGCCATTGGCCGATTCTGGGTGCCAAAGACGGGTGGCGCGCTAATTTGGCGAAGGTGGTGGCCGCTCGGCTGCGCGACAGTGGAATTTCAATACCAAATTCCACCAGGCCTTCTTTCATGTTCGGATCATATATGATCATCGTGTCACCTAATATGGCTTGCTGGTCTATGGTTGCTGGCCGTCGTTGTCTTCAGCTGCTGGCCTCTGGCTACTCGCTGCTGGCTGGTTGCTGAATAATAAATGCGGAATTGTTGTATCGTAATGTACCGTTCTTATGGACGGGAATTTATATCGCCCTACAAATTGAAGTGCAATCGATCTCGTAAAGGCGGGCTTCAAGCCCGCTCGTATTTGAGCCAGAAGCCAGTGACCAGCGGCCAGAAGCATTAATTTATAGGCAATCGGCTAAAGATATGAATATGCCAGATGATGACGTGATGAAGGTAATACCGAATTTGAGAGCGCACAACCTTGTTTTGACAATCTAGTAAATTTTCCGTACAATAACTGCAACCAACCTGGCCATCCGGAAACTTCAACATACACCCAATCGTCACCATGAGCTGGCTGAAGGTTTAAAAGCCACTTTAGATATATGCTTTTGCCTGAATGTTGTTTTGGCATTAATCCAGACCCGTTCGCCCGGGTGCAGTCTGATTAAAGGGAGGCTAATATGCCGGAGGGAGACAAAAAGCTTTCGATTCCCACAGAAATTGTCGCACCACCAGATCGTCTATCCCCAAATCTATCAAAGAAGCCTTCGGGTAAAAAAATAATTCAGGAAGCTTCTGAATTTGTCAAAGCGCATATCCGCCGCCAGCCGCCGGTGCAGCGCTTTTTTAGTTTCATGCCCACCATGTTGACCCGGGTTTCGCCGTTTCATTTCAAAGGCCGGCATAAGTCAACCGAATGGCCGCTTGTGCGCCTGGATTCGGGTGATGCCAATTCATGGGGCAGTATGCAGGTAGTGGGAGAGCTGCTTATCATCTTTGACGAAACCATCCTGTTTTGCCTGCTGGCCCTGATGACCCGCCATGAAAGTGACGCATTTGAGACCTCCCAAACCGACCTGGCCCAAATGGCAGACATTGATCCAACACCGGCAAATAGCGCTAAGATCTGGCGAAGTATTCAACGACTGGCGGGCACGCGGATCGATTTGCAGCTTTTCAGCGGCAAAGGCAAAAAACGCAAAACGCTCAAAAATTTGACCGGCTCGATTCTGAGTTTTGCCGATAAAGATCAGGCCAGCGGCAATATTCGTATCGTTGTAAACCCTTATTTTTTAGAAATGTATGCTGAAAGCTTTGTGACCAACATCGATATGAGTTTCAGAAGCCGCTTGAAATCTGATGTCAGCAAAGCATTTTATCGTTTCTATCAGGGTCAATATGAGACACAATCGGAAATCGAAATTACCCGACTGGCCCACGCGGTCAATTTGAATATCGCGCTGGAAATGAAGCAATTAAAATCAAAGGTGCGTATCGGACTAAAGGAGCTACAGGAGAAAGGATATCTGGAAGCCTACCAAATCACCCGGGATAATCGGGTGCTTGTCTCAAAGTCCAAAGATGCTGCTGCTAAATTTGAGAGCCAAATTCTGGGCCATACCAATATTGAATATTTTATCGATTGAGCTGCACGGCCGCAGTTCATAGATCCCTGCGACGCGGGATTCATTTCAAAGAAGGGGCAACGAACCGGCCGGTAAAAAATCAGGTTGCTTTTGCTTTGATAACTTCAAAACTGTTTAACATGTTACGGAATGCCTTAATGTCTCTTTGAAAATGAAACCGATCCGAGGCTGTAAAGCGCAAATTAAAAAAAGTGTCCTCTTTGATAAATCCATAGTACAGCGTTTTAAAGCTATGACCCTCCGCATCCTGATACGTGTAAAGGATTTTAAAACCCGCAAATCCCTTAATGGTTTCCGGACTATTATTCAGCAGCTTTAAGTTCACCAAATTTTTATCGGATATCAGCTCATCAATAATAACTTGGGCCGCCTCTTCGGGCAGCATGGTCTTGCGCATGGTTTTTTGGGTGTGGCGAAACGATTTGCCGATGGGGCGGTTTTGAACCAGAATATATTGCTGAAAGGGATTTTCTTTGGTGACCAAAAGGTAACGGTTATTGTCTATTTTGCGCCAACCCTCCGGGATATCAATTTCAAACCCATAGGACGCCGGTTTGGTAAAACTGCCGCCATGCGCGCAGGCCAAGCAGCTGGCAATGATCATCAATAGGCTGAACTGCAGTATCTTTTTCATGAGCGTTCCTTGCTGAGCGTGCATTGTTTTAAATACCCCTTGATATAGGCTTTGTCCGGGGCATCGGGTGAAAGCTGCAAGCACGACTCAAAATATTTTTTGGCCAGTGCATGCTGGCCTTTTTTATAATGTATAAGGCCAATCGCTTTATGAGGCGCGGCAAAGTTTGGATCCAGTGTAATCGCGCGGTTATAATAGCTGAGCGCTGTCTGCGTATCACTACGTTGCCCGCGTTGCCTGTGGATTTCCCCCAGCAGAAAATAAGCCCGAGTGTTATCGGGCTTGATCGTCAGAAATTTTTCAACGCTCTTTTTGGCGGTTTGAAACCGCCCCAGCCGAATATCCAATCTCGCATTATCTAAAAGTAACCGGTCCAATTTTGCAAGAAAATGTTTGCCGTTCTTATTCGAAACCGGTGGTTTTATCATAGCAGGCATTGACAAATTCTGCAAATTTTTGGCCCGCTGCCGGATTTTAGGATGGTTTCCAAAAAAGAAAGGCTCTGCTTGTCCGTCCTGGGCAATGTCTACCAGCATCTGATCAAAAAGTGACAGGGCTTCTTTGGGGTTATAGCCCGCCCGCAGGGCCCGTTCAAATCCAATACGATCCGCTTCTGCCTCCAGTTCCCGAGCATATCCGCTGATGGCAGCCATGGCTCCGGTAACTCCCATTGAATGCGCCAATGCCTGCAGTCCCCTGGTCTTTAGCAGCGTTTGTTGAACAGCAATTAATAGAGCCGGTTGGCTCTTGTATTTTCTGAAAGCACGCAGCGCATGCCGATTGATACAATGGGTCATTTCATGCGCCAGCACCACCGCCAGTTGCGACTCGTTTTCCATGCGCGCCAGCAATCCACTGTGGATATAAATCATTCCATTGGGGTAGGCGAAGGCATTCAGGTAAGGGTCCTTGATGACCTTAACGCGAATGACCAGATCTGGCGGCAAGTCAGGGGGCGTCAACTTGGCCGCCACCTGATTCAAATAATCTTCTAGTTGCGAGTCGCTGTAAATCAGACCATTGTTTTCCAGAGCCCGCTGCGCCTGTTCTGATTTATGCCACAACATTTGTTCATCTTCAGTGCTCAGCAGTGCATCCGGCACCAGAGACATCTGCGGCTTGGATGCGGTGGAGCAGGCCGTTGCTGCTGCCAATACCAACAGACCTAACCCATAAAGGAAACATTTGCTGGCTCGCATGTTCAATTTTGCCTTATGAATGCGGGCTAGTGCGACTATTGGCAAAGCCTCTGATTTAGTTTTCATAAAGATATCAATAATTTAAAGGATGAACTACTAATGGCCATGGTCAAAAAAAAAATTGCTGCTGCAATGAGGAGCAAAAGCCATGCCTTGCAAAGGTCATGAATGGTTAATCGGTCGCAACAGCGCCAAACTTTAGGCCGACCTGGGGGGGTGTCCTGCACGGATCAGGCCATCGCGGGTGTGAAGATATTGGAGTGAGATGGGGCTTTTTGCACAACACTTCTATACATAAAGGACAAGTACTTTTTTTTTCTCTTCCAATCATTTTTTTGTTGTCTTTTAGTAAATTATGCTTAATATTGTCGTTATTGATGAATCTATTTTCTGAGCATTGGGGGCAGATTTTAGAAAGGAGGAAAGAAAATGAAAAAGCTGATAGTCTTACTGTTCATGGTGTTGCTGCTCTCAGGATGCAGTGACGAGTTTTTGGCGCACGACTCTTTGTTCAAAGACTGGGATCACGTTAAGTTTAGCTGGGGCGGATACAAAGATACAACTGCCGAAGATGTACAAATGTCAAGTGAACGGGGTTGGTGGGGAGAAGAGATACCTTACATTCCTGCCGAATAGTGCAAGCGTCTGATTAACCATTGTTTATCTGAAGACCACGAAATCATCTTCTGATAGTATTCGCTTTCTAATCTCGTCGCTTCCTTTCGCGCTATCCTCAGCGCTTGGCTAAATGTTATGCTGAGATTGCAGCTAGACGTTTGTCGATAAATATAATGGATTTAAAAAGGGTGGTAGTTTCCAGTGTTATAAAAGCTGGGCCGCCCTTTTTTAGTAGTTTTGCATGAAATTAGATAAGAAAATCATCGTGCGTCGCCTTAACAGATTCATCTCAATATGGTTTATGGTAAATGCCATTTCAATAAAAAGATAAACCAGATGATAGTGTTTTTATTTCTTATCTAATTTCACCCTTAGGGCGAGCCGGAGGTTTCCAT
>JAAUXY010069314.1_pt1 | contig 17668 bp, 11 predicted proteins | sample 7278121 | NCBI WGS metagenome assembly JAAUXY01 (sample SAMN14350117, study PRJNA611818) | marine sediment metagenome | isolation source: surface marine sediment (1.8m) | place: French Polynesia: Moorea | collected 2018-08 | reverse complement strand
GCCCAATCCGCTCGCGCCACCAGGAGGCTGAATCGCTCGGTCTCGATGCGCGCGATCACCACGCCCAGAAGGACGATCGACACCGAGACCCGCAGCAGCCATCGCCCCCACGCCCGCCATCCGGTTGCATTCACCATGCGACTCATCTTCGGCCCTGGGCGGTGATCAGATCCAGCAAGCCGCGAGCGCTGTCATCCCAGCTCACCTCGGCGACCCTCCGGTTTCCTTTGCGACGCAGCTCCTCCCTGAGCGCGGGATCCAGCAGGGACCGCCGCATCCCGTCCGCGATCGAGCTCACCCGCAAGGGATCGACCAGGACCGCGGCCCCGGCCGTCACCTCCGGAATCGACGCCGTGCGCGACGCGACCACCGGACATCCGCAGGCCATCGCCTCGAGCGGCGGCATACCGATCCCCTCGTAAAGAGACGCATAGACGAAGAGATCGGCACGACGGTACAGGTTCACCAGCTGATCGAGCTCGACCCGCCCCAGAAACCGAACCCGATCCGCGACCCCCAGCCGCGACGCCAGGGACTCCAGCTCCTCGCGAGTGCGCTCCCAAGCGCTGGCGATCACCAGCGAGTGTTCGACGTCACGGTGAATCCGGGCGAACGCTTCGATGACCCGTGGCACGTTCTTCCACGGCCGGGCGCCGACGATCAGGATGAACGGAGTCGGCACCGCCGGGGCCGACGCGTCCGGACGTTGCCGCGAGCGGTCGGCCAGGAAACGCTCATGCGGTCGCCCCGGCGGCAGGGCGTGAATGCGCTCCGCCGGCAGCCGTGGCACCCGGGCGCGCAGGCGCGAGGCGGTGAACTTCGAGAAGACGGCCACCGCGTCGCTACGGTGGAGCGACAGCCGGTGGAGGGTACTGAAGTAGGTGTGATCCCACCACGGCAACTTGTCCCGAGTATCGAAGTAAAGCAGGTCGTAGATCACCATCACCGAGCGACAGGGCAGGACCAGCGGGCGAAAGCTGCGCGGGCAAACGACGACGTCGATGCGCCGGGCTCGGCACCAGGCAGGGGTGACCAGATGGTCCCACAGCAGCTTGGAGGTCCAGCGCATCGAAATCACTTCGGGCTCAATCGGCTCGCGGGCAAAGCGTTCGACCACCGAGGCCTGGTCGAAGAGCGCCAGAACGCGGTGCCCTGAAGCCTGAGCCACCCGGGCAAGGTGACGCAGCAGCCGATCGACGTAGAGATCCACACCGCCGCGGAACCGCGCCAGCGAGCGCGCGGTGAAGCCGATTCGCAGTGCCGCTGACCGCGGCCCGGGTGACGATGTCATCGAAGAGGTGTCGGCCCGAGGGCCCACGGAGCGAGTTGCATGCGTGTGAGACTAAGGTGTCTCGAAATCACCGAAGTCACGGGGATTGCCGGTGAACAGAGTCAGCGCGTGACGGGCCGGTTCCCAGTGACGCTCAGCGGTGAATGGCTTCTGAAAGTGGTCCGCGATCAGGTCGTCACGGACGAAGAAGGCGTTCACTCCGGACAAGGAACAGGCCACCAGCCGGTAGCCCTTCTCGGACCCGAGCGCGACCAGTGAGGCGAGGCTGGCCCCCTGATAGGTCGTTCCCAGCCAGCGATGCCGTGGCACATAGGCCATCACCCATCGGACGTCGGGCTGCATCAGCGCGTTGTACTCGATGACTACGACACGGGGGCTTACGGAGGAAATCGCCCGCCACACCCAATAATCGTTGCCGTCGATGTCGATGGACAGCAGATCCGGCTCACCGGGGACGCCGAGCTCGGAGAAGAGCGGTTCGACGTTCTCCGCGGTCACGCTCGCTTGCTTGATGCTGAGAGCTCCGCTCTCCAGAAGCTGCCGGAACTTGCCGCGGGCGCGCCCGACACACCGCCGATCGCACTCGATCCAGTGGCCGGTCCAGCCGCGGATCAGAAGCGAGGTGGTGTTGTTCTCCAGACCGTCGCTGGCACCGACCTCGACGAACGTACGGTCTGTCTCTCCGATGCGCCGGAAGATCTCGCGCAGGATGCCGTCCTCACCGCTCTGGGAGAACGTTCGGTGCTCGAAGCGATTGAGATTGAGGGGGTCCTGGTACTTCTCTTCGCTGGCCAGCAGGCGCTTGACGAATTCCTCGCGGTCAAGCCCGGTGGACCAGAACCAGGCTCGAAGCCCCAGGGTGAGCTCCTGCAAACGGCGAAGCATGTATACAATGGGTGGAGAGGAGATTCGTGATCGCGAGCCGGTGTGCGTTGCGCTGCTCGAGGATTACGCTACACGATGGCGTCGGCGGCCGGCAAGCGCGGGCGTCACGCCGGTTGATCGCCCACTCTATCTTCCGTACCATGCGCGCATGTCTCGACGGCTATGGAGTAACTCGGACACGCCTTCCGATGTCGTCCAGCTGTCGATACCCAAGAGGGCTTCTACTCTTTTCCTGAATCTCCTCACGATCTCGGGCGGTGCCCTGATGATCCTCATCTCGCTGCTCTTGGGCGCGGTCGGCGGATCCTGGACGATCAGCGGGCTTGGCAACACGCTCGGCTTGCCACCCTGGATCGAGTCGGCCCTGCTCCTGGCGAGCGCGGGACTGTTCGTCCTCGGGCTGTCGATTCTCATCGGCGGCCTGTTCGCCAGCTTGAAGTTCCTGCTGGGAGGCACTGCCGTGCGGGTAGAACCAGCGGATCGCGACGTCAGGGATGAGCAGGAATCCGCGGACGCGAGAGAACCGATCTCGGCCGGGCGAGCGGCGATATGGATCGCTCGGCTCAGCATGACGGCAGTCGCCACCCTTGTCTTCTTTCTGTTGATGGACTGGACCCTGGGCCTGTTGTTGCCGGCATATCGTTCCGCACTCGAGCGAAAGTTCCCGGTTGAAAACACCCGAAAGCCGACTCCCTACACCATGTTCACCGGTCTTCCAGGGGGCAAGATCAAATCGGGAGCGCTCAACGACATGGGCTATCGGGGCCCGGCTCCTTCCGTGCCGAAGGCCGACGGGGAGATTCGCATCTTCATGCTTGGAGGATCGACGGTATTCAACGGCGAGCCGCCGATCTCAGCACTGCTACAGGAGAAATTCCACGAGTCCGGCCACGCCGAAGTCGCCGTCTACAACTTTGGTGTCTTGTCCTCTGTATCCGGTATGGAGCTCAGCCGAATCATTCACGAGATCGCGGATCTGGCACCGGACCTCATCCTCATGTATAACGGCGCCAACGATCTCATGCATCCCTTCTTCTGGGATCCCCGGCCGGGTTACCCGTTCAACTTCATCGTGTATGAGAACCATCCGCTCTTGGAGAGCAACGTCCGGACCTACCCGACGCTGCCGCTGCTGGCCTATGGCAGCACCATGCTGCGAATGGTCGGTTCGAGATACTTCCTGGATCGCTTCGTGCCGCAAGCAGAAGAGCGACGGAGGGCAGGCTACGCCAGCGAGCCCTGGAGAGAGGCAATCGTCAAGATCTACGTGAACAATCTGAGCAAAGCCGCCCGCGTGGCCGAAGCATTCGACTCAGATTTTCTGGCTTTTTTTCAACCCATGTTGTTCTTCAAGGATGAGCTCACGGAGGAGGAGAAGGCCCTGAGCTATGAACCGGAGTTGGGCCTCCACTGCAACGAACTTCGAGAAAAATTTCGCACGCAAGTCGGACGGCTGCCCGAGGAGGTCGGTTCGCGCATTGTGGACCTGAGCGACGTCTACGACCAATATCCATCCAGAGTATTCGTAGATCTCGCACACACCACACAGGAGAGCAAGTCGCGGATGACCGACGTCATCTACCGCCACTTGATGGATAGATCCGGCGTTTGGCTCGACGGCGCCCCGGGCCGCGCTCCAGGCGAGGTAGCCCAAAACGCGGCCCGATGACCCTGAGCACTCATCGGTGGGCAAAGATTCTTGCCTTCAATCTGGCACTTTTTTGCGTCTGTGTTCTGGCCGTCGAACTCTTCCTGACGCTCTTCTTCGATCGTCGGATTCCCCAGCAGAGAACCTTGAAGACCGTCCCCGAGATCGACATGGCGATCCTGGCGGGTCATCTGGACTTCGAATGGCCGGCGGCCAACTACATCAAGCCTTTCGAGGAGACTCGCCCATTTCGTTATCGGATCATCACGGATGAGCACGGTGCCCGCGTCGGCCCGGGCCAGGAACACAACCGCCCTCACGACCTCGTCGTGCTCGGTGACTCGTTTTCCTTCGGGGCTCACGCGGAGTACGCGGATAGTCTCCAGGGCGTCTTGGAAGCGAGCTTGCCCAACTACAACATCTATAACTTCGCGGTGTCAGGCAGCCACTCAGCCCTCTATCCGAGACAATTCAACTATTTCTGTCAGCAGGAACGAGTTCGGCCCGATATCGTCGTCTTGGGAATTTACGTCGACATGCAGATCGGCGATCTTCCCCGGCGCATTGCCACCAGCAAGTATGGGCCCTATAAGAGCTTTCGGGGCATTGCCGTCAGCCCGTCACAATACCGCAAGCTGACCCAATCGAAATTCGAAGCGCTACGCTTTGAGATCAAGGTTCGCTCGAGGCAATACAGCTCCATCTACAATATCTTGTTCCCGCCCAAATCCTTGAGTGAGTTTGCGCAATCGCTCTATCCCGACTTTCGCGATGCCGATCTCGGGGGCTACCGGCGGGCGCTGCTCTCGTCGCTCAGAGAGATAAGGGCCGCTTCAGGCCTGACACCCGATCGAATCTTGATCTGGCTGGTGCCCTCAAACCACGAATTGAAGCACTATCTTGAGCGGGACGCCACATCCGCCCTCGACCGCCGGTTCAACGACCTCTCGCGAGAATTCTGGACCGAAACGAGCGAGGGCCTCCAGAGCAGTGGGTTCCAGGTTGTCGATCCCCGCGGCGCCTTCAAGAACGCCTTCATCAGCAGGAACGTCTATGGCTTCACGGTGGATGGGCATCTCAACGTGGAGGGATTCGCGATCGTGGCAGAGATGATCCTGCACCGGCTGCGCGCTCTTGACCTCACCCCGCCTCAGCCATCCGTGCCCGGCAGAGCCACTGCGTCACCGTGAGTGACACGTTGATCTCCTAATGAAAAAGCCCGGCCGAGGCCGGGCTTTGATCAGGCGAGAAAGCCAAGCCTGACGGCTTGACTCATCTCAGAGCTAGCTACTCGACGGCCTTCGCCTCTTCCAGCTCGGCCTCGAGAGTCTTGATCCGGTCGGTGAGCTCCTGGACTGCCAGCCACAGGGCCATCTGGACCTCGCCGGAGTTGATGGTCTTGTCGGAGCCGCGCTCGAAGACTTGGTGGAAGTCTTCAGCCATGAGGCCGAGGCGATCCTTCGCGCCATCGATGAAGTCGTAGGTGTAGACCTCGATGCCCGAGATCTTCTCCGCGACGCTGCCAGGAGCGACCGCCACCAGGTTCTCCTTGATCGAACGCGAGGAGGAGGTCACCGGAGCGGAGCCGGCTTCGATCGCCGTGTAGGTGCCGTCACAGCCGTTGCCGTCGCCGATCACCAGGTTGACGTTGGGATCACCTGCCGGCGCGACGCCGTCGTTGCAGTTGATACCGACGACGTTGCTGGCGCTGGTCAGCATCGAGATTCCCGGGTTGGTCTGCCCGAACGACGAGTCGAGACCCCGGATCCGGTAGAGGTCGTTGTTCAGGAAGTGCTGGCTCTTGGAAGTGTCATCATCCAGCAGCAGGCCGACGTTGTCGCCCTCCACCTGGACGTTGGCGGCCGAGCCGCCATTGTCGATGTGCAGCGGATTCTCCGGCGACGCGGTACCCAGGCCGACGTCACCGTCGACGTCGATGAAGATCGAGCTGGTCGGCGCGCTCGGGCGAATGCGGAACGGCAGGGTGGAACCGTTCGTAACGTCGCGGATGAAGAAGTTGGTCTCGTTGCCGGCCACGTCCCAGGTCTGGGGCGCAAAGCCCGAGGAGCCGTCCTGCTGCAGGCGCAGGGTCGGGGTGTCACCGTCGATGGTGTGGATCTCGGTCGACGGGGTCGAGGTGCGGCTGCCGATCCGGCCGCCGTCGTCGACGTAGAGAGAGTGGCTGCGGGCGTTGGCCTCGACGGTGAACGGCGTCCGGCCGCCCGAGATGTCGTCGATCGAGAATTTGCTGGCGCCGCCGTTGGCCGAGGCGTTGGCGGTCAGCTGCCAGTCGGTGCGCGGGAAGCTGGCGGCGACCGAGGTATCGTCGAATTTGATCCGCAGGTTGTTCTCTTTCAGACGAATGGTGTCGAAACCGAAGCTCTCGCCGTTGACGCAGTCGAAACCGATGCAGGCCGAACCGTCGACGATCAGATCATCGTTGATCACGAAATCCTTGAAAGGAATGTCGAGCGGGTTGCTGTCGCCACTGACGCCTTGCTGAGAACCGCCGCGGCCTTGCTCTTCAACCGCCTCCGGATCGTAGATGATTCTGCCCCGAAACACCCTGAAACCTGCGGCCTGCACGAGCGGCGTCGCCGGCAGCTTGCCGTCTCGGCACAGCTGCTTCGGCGTCTCTTCATCGAAGTTGAGCCGGGCCTCTTTCAGGACCTCGATGACGCCCGGATCGACCGGCTCTTCGCGCATGATGTTGAAGCCATAAGGGCCGTCGATGGTGGTCTCGTCGAGTTTGAACAACAGCTCGCCGGAGGTCACTTCCTGGCGGAAATCGAAGCCGCACGGGCCGGTGACGGTCAGGATCAATTTTTCAAACTCGACCAGAGGGGAAAAGACCAGGCCGCTGCCGAAGTTCTCGACCTTGACGATCTTGTCGTTACCGAACGCCGGCAGGGCGAGCAGTAGGGTGAATAGACCTGCGCAGATCCACAGGCGGGCGGCTGAACGAGCGTGATTGTGCTTCATGAAGTGACTCCCTGGTGTTGAGGCCTCCTGACGGGTTCTGAGCGCGCCGGAGGTACCGTTGCGATGAAGGCCGGCCCCTCGCCGGCCAGATGTCCGATGTAAGTAGAGATCCGAATTCGTCGGGAAAGGGCTAGTACCTGACCGTTCGAGCTGGCAACTCAACGCTCTGACCCGGCACCACCACACCCAAGCGGGCAGGCGCGAGCTGACTCAGCCAAAGAGACATCGCGGTGTATAGGCGACCGGACACCCATCGACTAGAGACGATGGGGGAATGAGCGCCTCTCATGATGAACTCGCTGGTGTTGAGGCTTGGGCTTCGTGGCACGATTACCAACTTTCGGCTGCCAGCCTTCGGTTACCAACCTTCACCGACCGCCGATTCAGCCCCAGAGACTAGGAACTGCCTATATAAGATTATGCATATTCACGGCTTGTTTGTCAAGTATTCGAAGTGTCTGCAACTTCCTCTACAACTTCGAAAACCTCTACTTTCTTCGAGGCAAAGAACAAAGTGCCTTCAGGCCGAGGCGCCAGCTCGAGTGGTGACAGAAATATTATTCAAAAGGATGGCACACCAGAAAACTCCATAACGCCTTGCGATGATCGTACCTTCCAGCGAGGTGCTCCTGCCACAATTGCTGAACTGCTTCTTGTCGAAACCATCCTCGAGTCCTGCTTCCGGCCACCGCGTCTTCCATCCGGTCTCGCAGCACGGTCTTGAACCACGCGCTGAGCGGCACCCCGAGCCCTTTCTTCGGCTTCGTTAACAGCTCGCCCGGCAGCAGATCACGACCGAGACGCCTCAACAGCCGCTTGCCGCGGCCGGCGCGAAAAATCTGGTCGGGGGGCAGGCTGGTCAGACTCTCGGCAACTCCAGGGTCGAGGAAAGGAGCCCTGACCTCGAGTGAGTGCATCATGCTGGCGCGATCCACTTTGGTCAGGATGCAACACTCCAGGTAGGTGGCGAGCCAGGTATGGATCTGGGCATGCAGCTCGCCTTGACCGTTGATGGCGCGAAAGGCTCGACGGGTCGGCTCGAGGACCTCCTCGGCATCGACTTCGGCGGCGAGGTCGTCCTTCAGAGTCGCGAGAGCCCGAGCGACGCCGACGCTCGCCATCCAGCCTTGAATCCGTTCCTCGGCGGGATGCGCCAGCCCTTGGCGGAAATGGTGCAGCTTGAACTTGAGCGACATGTTGGCCGCGCTCGCGGGTGCCAGGCGCTCCAGGGCCTTGAGCCCTCGAGCCCATAACTTTCCGGGAGCTACCGTGGTTAGAAACTTTGCCGCGTTCCAGGCACGAAAAGGATCGTAGCCCGCCTGCAGCTCGTCGCCGCCGTCGCCGCCGATCGCCACCGTGACGTGCTCGCGGGCAAAGCGGCACAGCAGCGAAGTCGGCACGATCGAAGGATCGGCGAACGGCTCGGAGAGGTGCTCGAGCACCGATGCCAGCGCGTTTTCGAGTTGCTCGCCCGAGATGACGATCTCGTGATGTTCGGCGTCGATTGCCCGCGCCATGATCCGGGCCGATGCCCGCTCGTCATACGAGGCATCCTCGAAGCCGACGGTGAAGGTTCGGATGGTGTCCTCGGGCCGCTGGCGACGCCACAGCGCGGCCAAGAGCGAGCTATCCACGCCGCCGCTCAAGAACAGGCCGACCGGCACGTCGCTGCGCAGGCGCAGCTCGAGGGAACGCGCCAGCCTCTCGGTGGCCCGCTCGAGCGCTTCGGCAGGATCGACCGGCCCAACGTCCGGCGCAAAGCGCCAGTATCTGCCGCGATCCAGAACTCGGCCCTCCGGATCGACCTCCAGCCAGCAAGCCGCCGGCACCTTGGAGACCGTGCGGTAGACGGTTCGCTCGTCCGGCATGCCGTCGTAGACCAAGTACCGGACGACGCCCAGGGGATCGGGAGCGGGCGGCCCGCCGGGCAGCCGGGCGAAGGTTCGGAGCTCGGAGGAGAAGGCCAGGTGGCAGCGACCGTCCGTCGCCCGATAGGTGCCCCAGAACAGTGGTTTTTTGCCCCACCGGTCACGGGCCAGCAGCAGACGCCCCTCGCGCGGGCGATACCAGGCGAACGCGAACATGCCGTTGAACCGCGCCAATGCGTCCGTACCCCAGGCCTCCAGCGCTTCGAGAAGAACGGCGCTATCGAAACGACGATCGCAGATCCGTCCCTGCTGTTCGAGCTCGTCGGCGAGCTCGAGATAGTTGTAGATCTCACCGTTGAACACCAGCACCGAGTCGCCGGATCGGCTGATCATCGGCTGGCACCCGGCGGGATCGAGGCCGATGATGGCCAACCGCCGGAAGCCGAGGGTCAGCTCGGGGGTCGACCAGCTGCCCTCATCGTCGGGGCCACGATGGGCGAGGTCGCCGAGCAGCGCGCCGACCAGGGCACGGCTGTCCGGCCCCGCGATCCCCAGAATCCCGCACATTCAAATTCCCACCCTGGCTGCCTGCGCTAAGAGGCGCCCGGTTCCCTGCGGGCGGCACTGCGCTAAACTCGCGCGGCCTTCTCCGGCGACCGATTCCGCCGGCAATAAGGCTTTGCCATTCTTCCCGGGGCCGCGCTCAGACACGCCTCCGCGCCGTCCTCGGGAATCCGGCCGCCCCTGGTCGCTTCGCAAGTTGATCCTACTGGGCAACATCGTCGCTCAGCTCTCGAGCTCGTCCGCGGAATCCGTGACTCCACGGACGCCATACGCTCGGACGCCGCTCGATTCGTGATGGATCCGGATCAGGATCTCCGCCAGGATGCCGAAGAAGAGCGAGCTGACGGCGCCGAGAAAGAAGGTCGCCGCCAGCGCCGGCAGCGGCGTCTCGACAAAGCTCGCCCGGTAGTCGATGCCGAGCAGGCCCAACCAGCCGAACTTGAAGGCCAGCATCATCCAGGTGACCAGGAGGGTCGCGAGCATGAACCAGGACGCGACGCGGCCGAAGAAGTGCATCGGCCGGGTGTAGAAACGGCTGATGAACTGGATGTGGACCAGGTCCGCCATGACTTTGAGCACTCGACCCGAGCCGTACTTGCTGACACCGCCGAAACGCGGCCGATGATCGACCTCGAGCTCGGTGACCCGGGCTCCCAACCGGGCCAGGAAGACCGGCAGGAATCGATGCATATCGCCATACAGCCTGATCTCTTTGAGCAGCGAGGCGCGATAGGCCTTGAGCGTGCAGCCGTAGTCATGGAGCGCCAGACCGGTGAGCCGCGCGATCAGCCAGTTGGCCGAGACGCTGGGAATGCGCCTCGTGATCAGCCGGTCTTTGCGCTGACGGCGCCAGCCGCTAACCACGTCATAGCCCTCGTCGAGCTTGGCCAGCAGCCGCGGGATGTCGGCTGGGTTGTTCTGGCAATCAGCGTCGAGCGGGATGATGACCTCGCCTTCGGCCAAGTCGAAACCGGCCGCCAGGGCAGCGGTCTGGCCGTAGTTACGGCGCAGGCGCACAACCCGGGTTCGGATGTCGACGGCTACCGCCGCTAGCTGGTCGAGAATCCTGGCCGAGCCGTCGGTGGAGTGATCATCGACGTAGATGATCTCGGCATGACGATCGAGCTTCGAGAGCGCTTCGCGCAGCTCCTGGTCGAGCTGACCGAGGCTCTCGCGCTCGTTCCATACCGGCACCACGACCGAGACCTCGGCTGGTGCCGGCTCCGGGGATTCCACGGGGCGCGCCCGGGTGACGACGGATCCGATCATCGACAACAGTATATCCGTGGCAGGTCAGGCTCCGCCGAGATCTCTCGCTTTTTTGAGCCCTATCGGGGGCAAGACGTCTCGGTCGAAGCTCGACCGTCGTCAAACAAAAAGGGCGAGCCGCGGCTCGCCCTTCCGCGGTCGCTGGAGTTGCCCTACTTTGCCTGGGCCGCGGCCAGCTCGGCCTTGAGCTCCTTGACCTGGCCGGCCAGCTCCTGGATCGCCAGCCACATGGCCATCTGAACCTCACCACCGTTGAGCATCTTGTCGGAACCACGCCCGAAAATCCGATGGAAATCTTCGGCCATCAGGCCCAACTTGTCTTTCGGACCGTCGATGAAGTCGTAGGTGTAGACGTCGATCGCGGCGATCTTCTCGAGCAGGTCTTCAGCTTGTACCTGCTGCAGATTCTCTTTCAGAGTGCGCGATGAGGTATTGGAGAGAGCCGTGTCGCCGGCGTCGAAGCCACTGAAAGTGGCTGCGGCGAAACAGTTGCCGGTGCCGTCACCCACCGTGAAGTCAAAGAGGGAGGCAGAAGCGTCACAGTTGATCCCGACTTTGCCTGACAACCCGTTGTAGCTGACGCCCTCGTTGAGGGGGTTGAATCCACTGTCGAGCGCCCGAATACGCAGCGTAGTGCTGTTGAACGACTGCTGGAGGAAGTTGGTGGTGTCCGACTCCTGCAGCAGCAAGCCGGCAGCGGTACCCGTCACCTGGATGTTGGTACCAAAGCTGTTGGTACTGCTGACATGCAGCCTGCTGGCGGGCGACGACGTTCCGATGCCGACAGAGTCAGTACTGCCGCCAGCGACGTAGAGCAAGTTAGCCGGCGCGCCCGGCGTAATTTTGAACGGTAGGGTCGAGCCGTTGGAGACGTCGCGGACGAAGAAGTTGGTCTCGTTGGCCGCGATGTCAAAGGTCTGAGCGGTGAAGCCCGAGGTGCCGTCCTGCTCCAGGCGGATGGTCGGGGTGTCACCGTCCTTGATGTGCAACTCGACGACCGGGTCCTTGGTGCCCAGGCCGACGTCGCTGTCAGCCTCGACGTAGAGTGCATTGGTAGAGGCACCGAACTCGACCGTAAACGGGACCGCACCGTTGTCGATGCTGTCGACCGAGAACTTGTTCAGACCGCCATTGCTCGACTCGTTGAACGTGAGCTGCCAGTCGACCGTCGGAAAGCTGGCCGAATTCGAAGTGTCCTGGGCCTTGATTCGCAGGTTGTTCTCTTTCAGTCGCAGGGTGTCGAAGCCGAAGCTCTCGCCGTTGCTGCAGTCCAGCCCGGCGCAGATCGAACCGTTGACGATCAGGTCGTCCAAGAACACCTGATCCTTGTTCGGCAGGGCCTCGATCAGGTTCGGGTTGACGAAAGCGCCGTCCCGGATCGAGAAGGTGCCGGTCACCGGCTCGACCCGCGGGCTGAATCCGCGCTCGACGTCGGCGGCTTTGCCGTGCACCTCGATGCTCCACTTGTAGAGGCCGTCGGGCAGGACGAAGCCGTCGGCGCCATACAAGCTGAAGGACAGGCTCTCACCGGCCTCGAACGACCGGCTGTACTGAAAGTGGTCGGGGCCGGAAACCCTGAACTCACCAGCCTGGGCAGCCTTGTTGGGGAATTGGATGGAACCGGCACCGAAAACCAAACCGCTGCCGAAAACAGTCCCGGCGCTCAACAGGCCGAGGGCGATGAACGTGATCAGGCACTTACTACTGCGCATTGATGACCTCCACACTGGTTGTTTTGACTCCCGGACCTCGCTCCTTCAAGAGGCCGGATCTGGCTGAGACTCCCCTGACGCTCGACCGTTCAGGGTCGACTCTTCCAGGAAGCCGTTCGCAAGCTTGGCTACGGCAAAGCCATTCCCAAGAGGGAGCGCAGAAAAACTTGCGAAATTTGGAAGAAAGGTGCGGCTTGCACTATCGTCATTGGTCAACTTTTATCCTATGATTTCACGCCCTTCCGGTCAAGATCGTAGCGCCTGGAGAAGCGAATTGGGCAGCGATTTCGTCCCCTCAAAACCAACCCTTCTCCCGGCATGCAATCCATGGTCAATCCAGCTCAGCGCGGCGCTCATGCTATGATTTCGATCTCACTCCGCCTCCAGGATTTTCCTGGAGCCGCTGCAACTGAATTTAGGGCGCCCGGATCGGGCGTTTGAAGACGAAAGGGGTCGCCCGGAACGGCCGAATAACGCCCGAAGCCGGCAATCCCGCAAGTCGATGGCGAAGCATCGAGTCCTCTACATCAGCCACGACCATCCCAGCATCCACGTCGGCGGAGCCGAGGTCTTCACCTATGAGCTCTTCTGCGCGATGCGGGAGTCCGGGTCGTTCGAGCCCATCCTGCTGGCCCGCACGGCTGCATCCGGTCACCGATACAGGTCTGGAACCCCCTTTTTTTCGGTCGATCAGGACCCGAATCAGATCCTGTGGGCGCCGGAGGACTTTGACGGCTTCTGGATGACCTCGCGTCACAAGGCGCAGTACACGACCCATTTCGCGGATCTCTTGCGCGCCTACCGCCCCGATGTCGTCCATATTCAGCAAGCGATCGGGCTGGGTTTCGACTTGATCCGGCAGGTCGGCATGACCCTGCCCGGCACTCCCGTCGTCTTTACTCTTCATGAATTCCAGCCGATCTGCCACGCTCACGGCCACATGATCCGGCAAGACGGCGCGGAGCTTTGCTCGAGCGCTACGCCTTTGCGCTGCCACGACTGCTTTCCGGACGTCACCCCGGCTGAGTTCTCCCTGCGCGAACGGCTGATCAAATCCCATCTTGAACGGGTCGATCTCTTCCTGGCACCCAGCCGCTTCCTGCTCGAGCGTTATGTCGAGTGGGGAATTCCCCGCGACAAGATCCGATTCTTGGAGAACGGTCGGCGCCCCCAGGCCGCCTGTCCGGAGCAGAAGCCCCCGATCGCCAACTTCGGTTTCTTCGGACAGCTTCATCGGGACAAGGGCGTGCTGGTCCTGCTCGAAGCGATGAAGTTGATCGCCGAGCGCCAGGTGCCGGATGTTCATCTTTTCTTGAACGGCGCCAATCTCAATCATCAGCCGTCGGACTTCCGCGATCGGGTGGCAACCCTGCTCGACGCCTGTGAAAGCCGGGTCACGATCCGCGGCAAGTATCATCCCTCGGAGCTACCGCGGCGGATGTGTGACGTCGCCTGGGTGGTCGTGCCGTCGATCTGGTGGGAGAATTCACCGATGGTGATTCAAGAGGCCTTCATGCACGGCCGCCCTGTCATCTGTAGCAACATCGGCGGCATGGCCGAGAAAGTAACCCACGGCGTCGACGGCCTGCACTTCCGGGTCGGCGACCCCGCCGACCTGGCAGCCACTCTCGAGCGCGTGGCTGCCTCGGCCGAGGAGTGGCAAAATCTCGTCGCCGGCATCCAGCCGATCTATCCGATGGACGACGCGGTTCGTGAGCACTGCGCCATTTACCAGCGACTCCTGGAAGCGAACCGTGGCGTCGGGGAGCCGGCCGCCGAAGCGTTGAGGACCGTCGGATGAAGACTCGGGGCTTCAGGTTGCGCCCACGCGGTAGCCGTTTCTTCACCCCGAAGGACGGCCCGATCGGTTTCGCTGAATTTGCCGGGCGTCTGGCCGACGGCTGGTTATGGCTCGACGGCTGGTTTACCTCGCCAGCCGAGGGGCCGATCCGGCTGTCGATCGAGCTCGAAGGCCGCGAGCACGAGATCGACGCCCAGAGGTTTTCATTCTCGCGCGAGGACCTTTCCGAGTTCCCTGCCGCGGGACAGATTCTGGTCTTGCCGCTCGACACCGGAGACGCACCTTCGATCGACGCCATCCACCTGGCCTTGAACGACTCCTGGTACACCTGGACAGGAAGCCGGCAGATACCGATCCGGCCGGATCTGGCGTTCCGCTTGCCGGAGAAGGTCGAGGCATTCTCCCCTGAGATCGAGCAGTCGTTCCGACGATTCTGGTTCGAGACCTGCCCGACAGACAAGCTCGAAGACGACGGATCCGATCCGATCTTCGAGCTCAATGCCGCTACGATCGAGCGGATGATCCCAGCCCCGGAAGAGGCAGAGGAGGAGGATCTCGAAGAGGAAGAAGAAGAGGACGAAGAGGAAGAGGCCCTCGAAGAGGAAGAAGAGGAGGACGAAGAGGAAGAGCCGCCAGCCTACAACGCGGGTGACGATCAGCCTCTGGGTATCAGTCTCGAACAGGTGGTGGTGATCGACGATCACCACGTCTTCCTGCGCGGCTGGTGGTGGGACGCCGAAGGCGTGGTGGAAGGCGTGGACTTGATCTCGCCGCCTCGTGTCCCAGAACCCGACGAGCAGGAGGCTGACGACCTGGAAGTCGGAAACCACCGGGAGCTCACCGGTCAGGAAACGGACGCTCAGGAGACGGACGCTCAGGAGACGGACGACCGGATCAGTGTTTCGGAGCCCGAACCTCCGGACGACAGCGCCCCACGACGCTCCCAGGCGCTGGAGTCAGGAAACGATCTCAAGGAGCTCTCCGGGCTGGGAATCAGCGACCGGGATCCCGACTTCCGGCAGCGAGATCAGATCCTGAAGAACCTGGTTCAAGTCCCCCGGCCGGACGTCTCCGAGCTCTATCGCCCGAATTATGGCGATCGAGCCGACGATGCTCGCGGTTTCTTCGGCCTCGTACGGGTCACGGAACCGTCAGAACGTCATCGCGGTTACCGCCTCGAGTTGCGCCCGGCGGTCGGTGAGTCGCTGGTGGTCGGTAATCGCCCACCGATCCACGAGCCATTCGCCGGTCGGGAGGTCGTTCTCCGCAGCCTACCGAAGGATCAGGCGCCCAATCTCACCCTGCTACGTGATCACATGGTCCCCGCCCTCGAGCCGTTGCAGGCTCAATGTCGCCAGAAGACCACCATCACGGCTCGTTTCGCGTTCGGGGAAGCGCCAGCCACAACCGAGACCTCGTTGCTGGTTCCTCTATTTCGACGCCTCGATCTGATCGAGCACCAGATGGCCCACCTGGCTGCCGATCCGGACCTCGGCGATTACGAGCTGATCTATGTCCTGGATTCCCCGGAGCTGGCGGCAGTCCTGGAACAGACCCTCTTCCACCTGTCGCGGCTGTTCGGGGTCGCGGCTCGCGGGCTGGTGCTGGAGCGCAACGTCGGTTTTGCCGGCGCGATCAACGCGGCCGCTGCCGAGGCTCTGGGGCGCCGCCTGGTGCTTTTGCACTCGGACGTCTTTCCCGATCGATCGGGATGGATTCGAGCCATGGCCGAGCTCGCGGACTCCAACCCACGGATCGGGGCTGTCGGCCCTGCACTGCTCTATGAAGATCGCGCCTTGCAGCATGCCGGGCTCTATTTTTCGCGCGAGCGCACCGCCGACCGATTGTGGGCCGCCGTTCCTTACTTCAAGGGGTTACCCGAACGCTTCTTTCGAGCCACGGTGACGCGGCGAGTGCCGGCGCTCAGCGGCGCGTGTCTGATGATCGATCGCGACCTCTTCGAGCGTGCCGGTGGCTTGCAGGATGTCTACGTTGCCGGTGACCTGGAAGACGCCGACCTCTGCCTGCGCTGTCGCGAGCTGGGTTACGAGAGTTGGTATCTGGCAACCGCTTCGCTCTACCACCTGGAAGGCCTCTCCCAGCTGCCCGGTCGCGGCTGGCAACGCAATCCCTGGACCAAGCTCTACAATCGCTATCTCTTCGACCGTCGGTGGAGCGAACAGATACCGGACGTGCTGGAGGAGTGCGGAGACCCGACGCTGTGCTAACGTAAAGGGTCGGAGTACTCGAATACTCCTATTCCAGAACGACAAATATTCACCGGCTCAGGGCCGGTAAGGAGGAAGCGGCTTGAGCACTTCAGGAGAGTTCTACAAACCCGCCGCCGACGGCCAGGAGATCGGTTTCACCGACGGTCAGCTGGTCGTGCCGGAACGACCGATCGTGCCGTTCATCGAGGGTGACGGCATCGGCCCTGACATCTGGCGCGCCACCCGGCGGGTGTTGGATGCAGCGGTCGACAAGGCTTACGGCGGTTCCCGCGCCATCTCCTGGATGGAGATCCTGGCTGGCGAGAAGGCGCAGGAGCACACCAATGAATGGTTGCCTTCTGACACCTTTGACGCGATCCGCCATTATCGCGGCGCGATCAAGGGCCCACTGACGACCCCGGTGGGTGGCGGCTTCCGCAGCCTCAACGTCACTCTCCGGCAAGTGCTCGATCTCTACGCCTGTGTTCGGCCGGTGAAGCACTACGCCGGCGTGCCGTCGCCGGTCTCGGAGCCGGAGAAGGTCGACATGGTGTTGTTCCGCGAGAACACCGAGGACGTCTACTCCGGTATCGAGTTCAAGTCCGGTTCCGAAGAAGTGCTCAAGCTCATCGACTACCTGAAGACCGGCCTGGGCAAGGAAGTGCGTGTCGACAGCGGCATCGGCATCAAGCCGGTCTCCCCCACCGGTTCCAAGCGACTGGTGCGCAAGGCGGTGCAATACGCCATCAACCAGGGCCGCTCGAGCGTCACCCTGGTGCACAAGGGCAACATCATGAAATTCACCGAGGGTGCCTTCAAGGAATGGGGTTACGAGCTGGCGCGCGAGGAATTCGGCGATCAGACGATCAGCGAGCAGGATCTCTGGGACCACCATAACGGCGTCGCTCCGGAAGGCAAGGTGGTGATCAAAGACCGCATCGCCGACGCCATGTTCCAGCAGGTGTTGTTGCGCCCGTCGGAGTACTCGGTCATTGCCACGACCAATCTCAACGGCGATTACCTTTCCGACGCCCTGGCGGCCCAGGTCGGCGGACTGGGAATGGCGCCGGGTAGCAACGAAGCCGACGGCCTGGCGCTTTTCGAGGCGACTCACGGTACGGCGCCGAAGTACGCCGGCCAGGACAAGGTCAACCCGGGTTCACTGATCCTCTCCGGGGTCATGCTGCTGCGCTGGCTGGGCTGGGGCGAGGCCGCGGATTCAGTCGAGGGTGCCCTGGGCCAGACCATCGGCCAGAAGCGGGTGACCTACGATCTCGAACGTCAGATGGATGGCGCTACCCTGCTCAAGACCTCGCAGTTCGCCGAAGCCATCGTCGAGAATCTCTAACCCTGACCACGGGTTGAAACCCGTGGCTATATGCTGGCACCCAAGGGTGCTCGCGCCCTAACACTGCGCGGCGGTTTGAGGCCGAAGGCT
>JAAUXY010049775.1_pt1 | contig 17674 bp, 19 predicted proteins | sample 7278121 | NCBI WGS metagenome assembly JAAUXY01 (sample SAMN14350117, study PRJNA611818) | marine sediment metagenome | isolation source: surface marine sediment (1.8m) | place: French Polynesia: Moorea | collected 2018-08 | reverse complement strand
CGAAGAACCGCCGCCTCATGTGATGTTTATTTTTGCGACCACCGAACCGCACAAAATTCCGATCACGATTCTTTCTCGTTGCCAGAGACATGATTTCAAGCGTATTGGTTTGAACGCAATGATTCAGCATATGACCACCGTTTGCGAGCAGGAAAGCTTCAAGATTTCAGATGAAAGCCTGGCATTGATAGCGCGCGAGGCGACCGGCAGCCTGCGCGATGCGCTCAGCTTGCTCGATCAGCTTTTGGGCTGTTTTAAAAATTCGGTTGATCACAATCAAGTTCTTGAAACGCTGGGCGTCATTGATCGAAAATACGTGTTTGAACTTTGCGACACCATCTTGCGCGGTGATGTGCCCGCCATTCTGAATCTGGTAGACGACAGTTACCACCGCGGCTATGATTTAAAAAAGCTTTACACAAATTTAGTTGAGCATTTTAGAAATCTGATTGTTGTTAAAATAGGTCAAAACATCAGCAAATTGGTTGATCTTCCTGAATATGAATTAGAGCAGATGGTTGCACAGGCCCGCCAGGTATCTTTGGGCGATTTAAACCAGATATTTGACAATCTGTACCGTGAAGAAGTATCAATCCGGCTCTCAACGGATGCCAAACTTGCACTTGAAGTGGCGTTTATTCGAATAGATCAAGTCAAACCCGCATTGCCGATTGATGAGCTTATCAACCGACTGGATCACTTAAGACAGGCGTTTTCGAATCTACCGCAAAATGAAATTCCCAATCCGAAATATGATGTGGCATCCGCGACGCATGTGCCACAAGAAAAAGCGCATGAAAAACCTTCAGGTAGCGAGGCAAAAGCGGCGCATCCAAAGTCTGGTGCTACGGCGATTGCCGATAACGCCGGCGAAAATTTAGAAGTCATCTGGAATCAACTTTACGAAATTATCGCGCGTAAAAATCCTTCACTGGGAGCCAGTTTGTCCAAGTGTCGATTGAAACAGGTCACTGCCGCTCTCATCGAGATCGAAGTGCGCGCCAACGGTTTTACCTTAAATATGCTTCAACGCGAAAAAAATAAGGCTGTTTTAAAAAAGATTTGCTCTGAATTTTTTGGCAGAGATATTGACATCGTTTTAACGAACCATCCTGAAACTGATGATGAAAGCCCAAAAAAAAAATCCCAAAATGACAGCCTCCTGAAACAAAAGGCCATCAGCCATCCGACGGTGGCAGATGCGATTGAGATTTTTAACGGCAAATTAATTGATGTCAAAATTCTTTAACCGAGTCATGTAAAGAATAATTACGCCACCAAGACGCAAATACCCAAAGATGAACATGAACCAAAGGCTTTGGTTTGTGTCTTGGTGCCTTTGTGGCAATTGGTTCCGGATTATCCGGGTTAGGAGGTATATTGATGAAAGGTATGGGCAATATGATGAAGCAGGCGCAACAGCTTCAATCAAAGATGTTAAAAATGCAGGAAGAGATGGCAGAGAAAACAGTGGAGACTTCTTCGGGAGGAGGGATGGTTAAAGTTGTTGCCAACGGCAAGCAGCAAATTCTTTCCATCCAGATCGAAAAAGAGGTCGTTGATCCTGAAGATGTTGAAATGCTTCAGGATTTGATTCTTTCGGCAGTAAATGAAGCCCTCACCAAATCCCAGGAGATGGTTGCTGCTGAAATGAGCAAACTGACCGGCGGCCTGAATATTCCGGGTATTATGTAAGAACCGGTTTACTTGGTTCGATGGGTTATATTGGCTCGACTTGAGTGCGCTTATTTTCAATGCCGTGGTAAAGGCCAATTTTACTCAGAGAATCGCTGATTTTTTGATTAACCAATTGAGAAAGTGCAACGAATATTACATATAAAGCAATCATTCCTATGAGCCATTACCCTTCAACCATCATTAATTTGATTAAAAACATTTCCAGGCTGCCCGGGATTGGAGAAAAGACCGCCGAACGCCTGGCCATGCATATCCTGCGTGCACCCCGTAAAGAAGCCGAACAGTTATCCAAAAGCATCATTGAGGCCAAGGAAAAAGTGCGTTTATGCAAGCTGTGTTATGGTCTTAGCGACGATGAGGTTTGCAAGATATGCACGGATCCTGCCCGCGATGTCTCGCTTCTATGTGTTGTTGAACAACCGGCGGACATGGTGGCCATGGAAAAATCCGGCGCCTTTATCGGCCGCTATCATATCCTGTCCGGCGTACTGTCCCCCATGAACGGTGTGGGTCCTGAAGATATTCGCATGCGTGAACTCATCGGCAAAATACAACACGGCCAGATTAAAGAGGTGGTACTGGCGACCAGTACCAGCGTGGAGGGTGAAGCCACTGCGTCTTACATTGCCGAGCGTTTGGAAACCTACTCATTGAAGGTAACTCGAATAGCGTCCGGTGTTCCGATGGGCGGTGACCTTAAATATGTCGATCGGGTGACGCTAAAAAAAGCGATGGAGGCACGTCGTGACCTCTGATGCCGTCCAGCCGGATAAATTATTTACTTGCCAATGCTGCGGGGACTGTTGCAAAGGCTATGGTGGCACCTATATCGCTGAAGACGAGATCAACCGAATCTGCCGATATCTGGGCCTGGAGCCGAACCGATTTATCCAGCGTTTCTGTCAGATGTCCGGCGACAGACCGGTTATCGCCCAGGGATTAAACGGGTACTGTATATTCTGGAATAAGGTATGCACCATTCATCCGGTAAAACCACGCATGTGTAAAAACTGGCCTTTTATTGAAAATCTCTTGGTCGATGCAACAAACTGGCAGGCCATGGCGGCTTCGTGTCCCGGGATGCAAACGGATTTTAGCGACGATCTAATTAAAAGATGTGTCCGAGACGTCTTAAAGCGTTCCCGTTAAGTTCTCCAATTTAATCTACCCATAATTCCGATACGTTATTTTAATTTCATATTCATGGGGGTATTCTTATCTTTTGGAGACCAATGGCAGTTTCGCGCGGATACCGTCACTGGTGGCGTATGAGACCTGATGCAAAAAATAAATCTGAAGTAAGACTGTACAAGGATGCTGCCCGTCTCATTTTGTCGGCATATCCTCCAGTCGGCTTTATAAAAACCGGTATGAATTATGTTATAATTCAGTGGATTGTTAAAAGGCGAATCGGTAAATTATGATTGGAATTTTTGATTCAGGTGTTGGCGGATTAACCGTTGCCAAAGCAATTATGGAAAAGATACCGGGGTATGATATCATTTACTTTGGTGATACAGCCCATACACCGTACGGCACGAAAAGCCCTGAGACTGTGATGGGTTACACTGTCAATAACATTGAATTTCTCCTGAGCCAGGGGGCCAGCGTCATCGTAATTGCCTGCAATACCGCTTCGAGTATCGCCACCGCAGACGTTCTCGAGCGATTTGACGTTCCTATTTTCGAAGTGATTACGCCTGCAGTTAAGCTTGCCGTGAGCGCTTCAGAGAAATTTAGATTCGGCGTTATCGGCACCCGTGCCACCATCACCAGCGGTATTTATGAAAAGAAAATTCGGGAGATACAGCCGGCCGCCAAAATCTATTCGATTGCCTGTCCGCTTCTGGTGCCCTTGGTTGAAGAGGGATGGCTGAACAAACCAGAAGCCGCCATGATCGTAAAAAAATATCTGCATCCTTTGAAAACGCGTCGGATTGACACCCTAATATTGGGATGCACCCATTATCCACTCCTAAAGAAAGTGATCCAGAGAAAGGCCGGCAAACAGGTTCATTTGATTGACTCCTCAACCAGCGTCGCGGGTGATATTAAGGCCTATCTTGAAAAACACACAGAAGTCGACAGGCCGTTGGGGAAAAATGGAAAATTGACGCTTTTTGTATCTGATATTACAGAACAATTTGAGAAAATCGCCGTCATGACCCTAAAAACAAAGGTGAAATTTGATTGTGTCAAGATCTAGCCTTATCCGAAACCTGCTGATGGGTGCATGGATATGTGAACTCATACACTGCATTGGCAGCTGATTTTATGAACAAATGATGAAAGATCAGGAAAAATCGCGCCAAGGGCTCATTCGGGAGTTGATGGAGCTGCGGGAACGCCAACGGCAGCTGGAATCGCAACAGCGGCACGTGGAAGAAGCGTTGAGGGAAAGCCAGCAACAATTACACCAAGCCCAGAAAATGGAAACCTTGGGCACCCTGGTGGCAGGCGTTGCCCATGAAATCAATAACCCAATTAACCTGATCATGTACAATTTGCCCTTGATTCAGAAGATCTGGTCGGACCTTCTGCCGGTGTTGATGGAACAAAAGAAAACGGTGCCGGATCAGAAGTTCGGCGGGTTCACGTATGATTTTTTACAAGATAATCTGACCCAGCTTGTGGCCGACATGGATATGGCCGCCAATCGAGTGGCTAAAATCGTCTCGGATCTGAAAAACTTTTCCAAACAGTCAAATGTAGCCGAAAAATCAATGGTGCAGGTCAATGCAGCGGTTAAGAATGCCATGCGACTGGCACAAACGACGTTAAGAAAATCCGGTGTACGAATTCAGCTAACCCTGGACGAAGACTTACCTTTAATCGAGGGAAACCTGCAGAGCATTGAGCAAATTATTATAAATATTATCATCAATGCCATTCAGGCGATTGATCATTCGAATGGCATTATCCGGATTGCCACCGTATTTCAAAGAAAAGACGCGCGTGTTGGCCTGCAAATTATCGATAACGGCAGGGGCGTATCAAAGGCCGTTGCCGATAAACTATTTTTGCCGTTTGTCACAGATAAGCAGGCAGAAGGCGGTACCGGTCTCGGCCTTTCCGTCACCTATGGTCTGGTACAGTCGCATGGCGGGGAAATTTCATTTGAAACCCAGAAGGGCAGGGGGACGACGTTTACGGTTTTATTTCCGACACTATTGAAGCGTGAAGCCATAAAGATCCTGATCGTGGATGATGATCAGACCATCAGGGAGATGTTAATCGAAGCCCTGACGCTGCATCGGGATCGGCCCTATTTAATCGAGGAGGCGACCAACGGCATCGAGGCCACCATTAAACTGGGGACCTATCGTCCGGATCTTTTGATTCTGGATATCTTTATGCCTGAAATGGACGGGCTCGAAGTTTGCCGCATTATCAAAAATGAGGCCGAGCTGTCGGATATGAAGGTCATTATCTCGACCGGTTATCCGCGACATCCCAAGCTGGATGAAATGGCCGAGATGGGATTTACCGACGTTATTTACAAGCCGTTTGATCTTATGGAGTTTGTCAAAAAGGTCGAAACAATTTTGGCCGCCGAATAGCGAACGTTTAATATCAATCAGGTGCTTTTCTGGGTAATGAAAATGTCCCGCTTCGGATAGGGGATCTCTATGCCTTCCAGATCGAAGGCTTCCTTGACGTTATCCGTGATATGCGAAATGGTGTTCATGCGCTGGCGTGCATCTTTGATCCACACGCGCAGCTGTAAATCCACCGAAGATTCTCCGAAATTTCTCACCACTACCTTCGGCGGCGGTTCGTCTGCCACCCACTCGGTTTCTTCTGCCACCCGCATTATGATTTCTTTCGCCTTTTGTAAATTCGCATCATAGGCGATTCCGATATTAATCCGCACCCGTATTTTTTCGGAAATGATGGTGTAATTGATAATATCGCGCAGCATGATCTCGTTGTTGGGAATGATGATGACAATGTTGTCGGTGGTTTTAATCTTTGTTGCCCGCAGCCCGATATCAATGACATCGCCCCAGGTGGCACTGCCGGACGGGGCACTCCAGACTTCAATTCGATCGCCCACCTCAAACGGCCGGTCAATGATGAGCAAAACGCCGGCGATCAGGTTGGACAGCGTATCTTTGGCCGCAAAACCGATGGCCACACCGGCCACGCCTGCGCCGGCAATAAATGGGACGACATTGATTCCCAGAAGATCCAGCGCAATGATGATCGCCACCGTGTAAATGATGAATTTTGAAAAACGCACGAGCAGATCAAAGACAATATCGTCGATTCTGCTTTCTGTTTTACGCGCGACTCGCTCCTGCAGGTACCGAATGGTGACCACCAGGAATTTATTAATCGGTCCGGCAAACAGGATGATAAACAGCCCATGGAAAATTTTCCCCATTAAGTCAAAATTGAGTAATCCAATAATATAGGAGCCGGTTACCAGCACCAGCGCCAGCAAAAGAACTCTTCGGAAAATTTTGAAAAGCGGCTTCTGAATCTCAATTAGATTGATTCGGCTCATTCGTTTTTCAATAAATTTTAGAATCTGACGCAAAATAAGCCATAGAATAACAAAGCTGATGAGGGTCAGACCTACCTTAAAGGTGGTCTTCAGATGGGGTGCCTGTATGCCTAAAATGGTTTCGAGTCTGGCAAATAAGGCATTAAGTTGATCCATGATGCACCTCTTTTGTTGAACCGTTTGGCAATCCCGTCTAATGCATTAAAGAATCCGGTTTTTAACGGGAAATCAATCGTGTGATGAAAGGCAAGGATTAAATTGTTGCAACGGATGATCAAGGCCGGCAACCGATGCAATGGTTTTCGCGTAGATGCCGCCGATCAAAGTGAAATCACCGGCTAGACTTCATCCGAAAAAAAGCTGGCTTTAAAAAATTCGCGGTTGAGTCGTGCAATAATGACAATGGATAGTTCTTTTGGGCACGCGTTTTCGCATTCGCGATGGTTGCTACAGTTGCCGAAGCCAGCGGAATCCATGGCTTTAACCATGCCGAGCGCCCGCCGGGCGGCTTCCGGTTTGCCCTGAGGCAACAAAGCCAGTTGTGATATTTTTCCACTGACAAAAAGCATGGCCGAGGCGCTGGGACAGGCAGCCACACAAGCGCCGCATCCGATACAGGCCGCGGCGTCCATCGATTTTTCAGCGACTTCCTGTGCGATGGGAAGCGCATTGCCATCCGGTGCGCCGCCGGTGTTAACCGATATATATCCGCCAGCCTGGATGATCTTATCGAGCATGCTGCGGTCAACGACCAGATCTTTGACCACTTTAAAGGCGCGCGCACGAAAGGGCTCCACCACAATGGTATCCCCGTCTGAAAATTGTCGCATGTGAAGCTGGCACAGGGTGGTTGCTTTTTGCGGGCCATGGGCCCGGCCGTCGACGACGGCACCGCAGGTCCCGCAAATTCCCTCGCGACAGTCATTGTCAAATGCGATCGGATCTTTGCCATCCAGGGTCAGTTGTTCGTTGACCGTATCGAGCATTTCAATAAAGGACATATGAACCGATATGTTCTGGGCGGCAATCGTCTCAAAACGGCCTTTAACTTCAGGCCCTTGCTGGCGCCAGACTTTCAGGGTGACGTTAATTGTTTTCGGCAGTTTTTTCACTTATAACTCCTTTGGGACAACTCTACATTTTCAAAAACCAAGGATTCTTTATGAAATTTCGGCATCTTTTCGTAACCATCGTACTCCCAAACCGACACGTGCTCAAAGTTTTCATCATCGCGCTGGGCTTCACCTTCATCGGTTTGAGATTCTTCGCGAAAATGGCCGCCGCATGATTCGGTGCGATCCAGGGCATCCTGTATCATCAATTCAGCGAATTTAAGGCCGTCCGCCTGACGACCGGCTTTTTCCAGGCTTTTATTATAATCTTTGTCGGTACCGGGCACGAGCAGGTTTTCCCAAAATTCTGCGCGCAGATCCTGAATAAGTTTCATGGCTTTTTTCAGCCCTTCTTCATTACGCGACATACCGCAATAATCGACCATGATTTGTCCCAGTTTTCGAGCAAAGCTGTCGACGGTACGCTTGCCTTTAATGGCCATCAGTTTGTGGATGTCGTCAGTGGCGGATTGCATGGCGTCTTTAAAGGCGGCATGGTCAGCTGTAACCGAAGTTAAGCTCGTTCCGGCAAAATATCCGCCGATGGTATAAGGGATGATAAAATACCCGTCGGCCAATCCCTGCATCAGGGCGCTGGCACCCAGCCGGTTGGCGCCATGATCGGAGAAATTCGCTTCTCCCAGAACGAATAATCCCGGAATCGTGCTCATCAGGTTGTAGTCAACCCACAACCCGCCCATGGTGTAATGCGAGGCCGGATAAATCATCATCGGCTTTTCATATGGAGAATCATCGGTGATGAGTTCATACATGTCAAAAAGATTACCGTATTTTTTAGCGATGATTTCCTTGCCGTCGCGTTTGATGGCATCGGCAAAATCCAGATACACCGCACAACGCGTTATCCCAACGCCTTTACCGGCATCGCACTGCGCTTTGGCTGCCCGCGAAGCAACATCCCGGGGCACCAGATTTCCAAAACTGGGGTATTTTTGCTCCAGATAATAATCGCGATCTTCTTCGGGGATGTCCTGGGGATCTCGGATGTCGCCCGAATTGTGCGGCACCCAGACCCGGCCATCGTTTCTGAGGCTTTCGCTCATCAGGGTCAGCTTGGATTGATGATCACCGGTGTGCGGAATGCAGGTCGGGTGGATCTGGGTAAAACAGGGATTGGCAAACATTGCTCCTTTTTTATAGGCGCGGAATATGGCGCCAACATTGGAAGATTCCGCATTGGTGGAAAGGTAATATATGTTACCATACCCGCCGGTGGACATGACCACCGCATCAGCGGTATGACTTTCCAGTTCTCCGTTGGCCAAATTTCGCACTACAATGCCGCGGGCCTGGCCGTTGACGATGACCAGCTCCAGCATCTCACGCCGGGGGTATAGTGTGACCATGCCCGCACCGACCTGACGCATCAACGCGCTGTATGCCCCCAGCAACAGCTGCTGGCCGGTTTGCCCGCGAGCATAAAAGGTTCGGGCAACCTGGGAACCGCCAAATGAACGGTTGGCCAGCAAACCGCCATAATCCCTGGCAAATGGAATGCCCTGGGCGACGCAGTGGTCGATGATATTGTTACTCAGCTGGGCCAGCCGATAGACGTTGGCTTCGCGGGCCCGAAAATCTCCCCCCTTGATGGTATCGTAGAACAGGCGCCAGACGCTGTCGCCCTCATTGGTGTAATTTTTGGCAGCATTGATTCCTCCCTGGGCGGCGATGCTATGCGCCCGTCGGGGTGAATCCTGAATACAAAACGTTTTGACATGATATCCAAGTTCCGCCAGACTGGCGGAGGCCGAGCCACCTGCCAGACCGGTTCCGACCACGATAATTTCAAATTTTCGTTTATTGGCCGGGTTAACCAGCTTTAATTCAAAACGGTGTCGGTCCCATTTCTCCGTCAGCGGTCCTCCGGGTATTTTGGCATCAAGCGGCATATTGTGATTCCCCTTCATCGCGAAGTTGTTATCTTTTATTCAGTGTTTTAATGGTTTCATCTGGGTAAAAACAGTTTTATGGTTTTTGAATGCCTGATTGAATATGATTCGATCCTCACCGCAGCTAATAACCAATCACCATTAACCCATATTTCTTATCCCATTGACCATATGTAAATTGGCAACAGGCCAAATCCAAATCCAAATATCAAGCTAACCACGATACTCAACACCATAATTGCCGGCATGTACTTGGGATGATTGGCGCCAATGGTTTGAAAGGCGCTCCAGAAACCATGTCTGACATGCAATGCCAGTACAACCATTGCCAGCACATAAACGATCATATAAATCGGATTGGTAAACGCGGCGGAAACAATCTCAAAAATTGTTCGCTGGCCTTTGTCTATAAAGCTAAAATTGAGCAGATGAAAAATAACAAAAGCCAGAAGAACAAACCCTGTATAGGGCATCCAGGTGGAGCTGAATGTGCGACCCCCGGCCGGCTTATCCATTTTATAAGGCACAGATCTTGCTTTCAGATTCTGAACAAAAAGGGTGATGCCCGTGGCAATATGAATGATCGCAAATGCCAGCAGCCCCAATTCGAATATGATCAAAATCGGACCCAGAGAGTGGAGTTTTTGGGCATATGCATTGAATGCGGAACCACCTTTATAAATGGTAAGGTTGCCGGCCAGGTGCATACACAAAAAACCGAAAAATGCCAGGCCGGTAATCGCCATCAACAATTTTTTACCGATGGATGAGCCAAAGGTGCGTATCAGCCAGCTCATAAATACCTCCAGCGTATACATTTACAGACATAAGTGTATACTTTTACACACAAATATTTTCTAAGAAAAGGTTTATGTTTATTAAGTTCTTTAATCCGTGTCAATATAATTGTTGAGCCACCAATCGTCCCGATGGGTTTCCATAATACCCTGGGCGATTTGTTTTCCAAGTTTTGTTTTTAATCGATCGAGCACAGGCGGCAGCCACTTGTCAGGGGGCGCATACCCGATATCGGATAAATATTTTAACTCCAGGATGAGAGAGAGCTGATCGGCATCATGGGCCAATTTGGCTTCGAGTGAACGACCCTCATTGAACTCATCAATCCGGTCCGCTATGGATGATCCGAATGGAAGGTCTCCAGTGATATCCTTAACCGCTTTGTTCTCGTTTGCCGTGACGTACGTTTTATGTACGGTGTTTAAATCGCCGATCCGGGCCTCGGGAAGGTCATGCATCAGGCACATGGTGATCAGCTTGATGGCGTTAACAGCCGGATCCAACTGAGACATGACATAGGCGATAAATGTGGTCACAAAGGAATGCTCCGCGATGGATTCTTTGCCGGCACCGAGAAAGTGAAATCCTGAGCGCGGTATCTCTTTGAGCATTTTGGCTTCAAAGAGCAAATTGGCAATATTTTTCATTATAACTCCTTATTTGATCGCATTTTGTATAAATAGGTGCTGATAGCCCATACCAGATTTTTTTTATTTTTGGAACCCGCTAAACAGAACCCAAAATAGGATCCATTACAAACAAACCCAAACATGTTGACACCTTGTTTATTTTCATTATACTTTAAAGTGTTTAGCCAGGAAGACATCATTCCAGTATGCACTTGCCGCAACAATTGGCTTCCGTTAAACATATTCTTTTCTTTACAAACTAAACCACAATGCTGAAATGGAGAGGTCTATATGGGTATTGCTCAGCTTGATATCGTTAACATGATTAGTAATGCGGGACCCATGGTCCAATTTGTCATGCTGCTGCTGCTATTTTTTTCAATTATGTCCTGGGCCATCATTCTGATTAAATATCGTTACATCAGAAGGGCCTATAGAGAATCGGCTGAGTTTACCGACTTTTTCTGGAAAAGCCGGGATCTGTCCAATGCGTTTGCCAAAGCAAAGCAGTTACACGGGAGTCCGCTGGCACGGATATTCAGGATTGGTTATGTGGAACTGAAAAAGATGAGCCAGTCTGCTGCACCCGCCGATACAAAGGTGAGTCAGCCGGCCGGCAGCCAAAATATGTCTCTGGATGCCAGATTTACCGGAACAGACAATATCAAAAGGGCCCTGCGTCGGGCGATTACAACGGAAATGACGCGGATGACGCAGATGGTTCCTTTTTTGGCGACCACTGGAAATACGGCCCCGTTTATTGGTTTATTCGGTACGGTATGGGGAATCATGAATTCCTTTGTGGGCATTGGCCAGAGAGGCTCGGCAAACCTTGCGGTTGTGGCGCCCGGGATTTCGGAGGCGCTGGTGGCAACGGCTGCCGGCCTGGCAGCTGCCATTCCGGCCGTTATCGCTTTTAATTTTTTTATGAGTAAAATCCGTGTGGTTGAATCTGAACTGCAAAGCTTCTCGGCAGATTTTTTAAATATCGTTGAACGTGATATCTTGCGCACGGAGAGGAGAAGATCATGACCGCTGGAGACAACAGCAGCCAGCTGATGTCCGATATCAACGTGACGCCTTTCGTGGATGTTATGCTGGTTCTTCTGGTTATTTTCATGGTGACTGCGCCGATGATGATGCAGGGCGTGGATGTATCGCTGCCCGAAGCCACCGCCGAGCCGCTGGAATCCGAAAAAGAGCATCTGATCATCACCATTGATCAGCAGGATCGGGTGTTCATCAATGATTTTCAGGTGACGGTCGACGGCCTGGGGGACAAGTTGAAAAAAATTCTGGAAGGCCGCTCTGATCGGGAAGTGTTTTTAAAAGCGGATAAGGATAGATACTATGGAACAGTGGTCCGGGTCATGGCCGGAATTAAAGAGGCCGGCGTAGAAAAACTGGGTCTGGTTACCGAGCCGGAGGCCTTTGAAAAAGAAGCCAAAAAGAAAAAGCCAAGTTCAAAAAAATAATGAAGGATAACAAACATGCCTACACCAAGCGATACCAAAGGAAAGATCCGCATTCGCAATCGATGGTATTTCCTTTTGGTATTTCTTTTCTTTTTCATGTGGCGTTGATCGGGGCACTAATTTTTATGCCGGAATTTGGAGCCGATCCGCGGTTTCGCCCAGGGGTTGTAAACGTGAGCCTTGTTTCCCTGCCATCCGCCGGTCCGGATTCCGCGGGGCCGCCTGCCGAGCCTGTAAAGGCCAAACCGGTTGAGAAGAAGCCTCCGCAAAAGCCAGCGGTTAAGGTGCCGGAGCCCAAGCCGGTTCCGGTTGTCAAAAAGCCGCCCAAAGCGGTGTCTCTTGCGCCTAAAAAGAAGAAAAAGAAAAAATCGTTGAAAAAAAAGACCCTGGATCGCCAGAAAGTTATCGACAGCGCGATCGAACGTATTGAAAAAAAAGTTGAAAAAACCAAAACAGATTCGGTGGCTGCGGCCATCGATCGTTTGAAACGCCAGGTTGGTGACGCCGAGACACCCGCTGGAAGTGGTTCGGGTCGTACGTCCAGCAAAGCCGGTGGCGGGCAGGCAGGTCCGATCGGGACACCCGGTGCAGGTGGCGCACGGGTGCAGGAATCGGTTTTAATCTATCAGGCTGAAATTCAATATCAAATTCAAAAAAATTGGGCTTTTTCGCAGCAACTTGCCGGCGAAAATACCGAGCTGGAAGCTGTCCTTGCCATTAAGGTATTGAGGAGTGGCGAAATCGAGGATATCTGGTTTGACAAAAAATCCGGCAACGCCTATTTAGACGACTCTGCCTATAAGGCGCTTGTAAAATCAAATCCATTACCCCCGCTTCCGAATGATTATATGCGTCCCCACTATAAGATCGGTTTGCGGTTTGGTCCAAAAGGATTAAAAAACGAATAGGTTCGAATTTTCTTGAAATGGACAACTGTTCGGACTGAACCATTTAAAATGACAAAGGCTTTTCTTATGATGCAGATCTTGGGTGATTCCTGTGGACAGAGGTCTTCTATAACCAGAAGATTAAAGCTTTACATCTTTGTTATTGGCGTTATCTTATTTACAACCGGGCCGACGGTGTGTTGGGCTGAATATGACGTCATCGACATTACAAAGCCGTTTTTGCGAAAAATTCCAATCGCAATCCCGCTATTTAAAAATGCCTCCGGGTCTGTCGAGGAAAAACAGCTATCAGAGACAGCAGCCGATTTTCTTTCTGATACACTTGATTTTACAGGGTATTTCAAAATACTCGACCGCGGTGCATTTCTCTTTGATCCGGAAAAAAATGGCGTTACGCTGGCAAATATAAATTTTCAAAACTGGACCGTGGTGGGGGCCGAGCTTTTGATCACCGGCTACTATGAGGTGAAAAACGACAATATTTCTCTTGAACTTCGCCTCTTCGATTCATTTAAGGCACGACGCGTATTAGGTAAAAAGTACTCCGGAAGCAAATCGAATCAGCGCAGCATTATTCTTCGATTCTGTAGCGACGTCATTCATTATCTGACAGGCAGCAGAGGGTTTTTTGGAAGCGAAATTGCCTTTATCTCTAACGGCACCGGTAACAAGGAGATCTATTCCTGTGCGTTTGATGGATATAATCCCAGGCGAGTAACCAACAATAATGCCATCACACTTTTTCCTGCCTGGTCAACAGACGGCAAATGGATGGCGTTTACTTCCTTCAAGGCTGGCAACCCCGATCTGTATATAAGAAATCTGAAAAAGGGCCGGGAAACAAAAATTTCCAGAAAAGGAATAAACAGTACACCGGCATGGGCTCCAGGAAAATTTGAGCTGGCCGCAACGATGTCCTTTTCGGGTGACTCAGAAATTTATCTGTTGACTGGTTCAGGTAAAATTATTAAAAGACTAACCAAGAGTCACGGAATAGACACGACGCCGACTTGGTCGCCAGACGGTAAAAAGATCGCTTTTGAGTCCGCGCGTTCCGGCAGTGCCCAGATTTATGTAAAAGATCTAGTTTCCGGCAAAGTCAGACGGCTGACGTATGAAGGGCGCAAAAATACACAGCCAAGCTGGTCCCCACGAGGCGATAAAATTGCCTATACCTCAGAAATGAAGGGCGGAAATAACATCTTTGTAATCGGACTAGATGGTCAGGACCCGGTTCAGTTGACCTATGATTCCCGAACGAATGAAGGAGCTTCCTGGTCCCCGGATGGCAGTCTCATTGCCTTTAGCTCAAATCGCGAAGGACCGTCTAGGATTTTTGTGATGACTGCTTACGGAACCGACCAGCGGCGTTTACTTGTTCTGGCCGGTGAGCAGACCAAGCCCAAGTGGTCAACGAATTATCTAAATATTAAGTGATGTTCGAATGTGAAAGGAGGAGAAAAATGCAAAAGAAGATGTGGTTAATGATAGCGATGTTGCTGGTAATTCCCGGGTTGCTGTTCATGCTCGGCTGTCAAAAGAAAGCGGTGTCTCAGGCAAAAGCGCCTGCCGCGGCACCGGCAGCGCAGCCGGCTCCGGCTCCAGCTCCCGCACCGATGGAAAAAGCGCCGGCAGACTGGAATATTACGCGCAACAACATTTATTTTGAATTCGACAAATCGACGCTGACACCGATGGCTCAGGATACGCTGATGCGACATGCGGCATGGCTGCGTGAAAACGCCGATGCCACCGTGACCATCGAAGGCCATGCTGACGAGCGCGGCACCAACGAATACAACCTCGCGCTGGGTGATCGTCGCGCAGATAGTGCCAAGGCCTTTCTGGTGGATCTGGGTATCCCGGCTTCGCGATTGACGACGATCAGTTACGGCGAAGAACGCCCGCTGTGCATGCAGCAAAATGAGGAATGCTGGGCCAAAAACAGGCGGGGTCACTTTGTTGTAAACTAAGCGAATTTGGTATCCGGTAAAGAACTGTTCATCTGCCACTAAGCAGATAGAGTTGAGTGATGATACCAATGTTTGATACTACCATGATAAGCAGCAAGCGCACGCCAGGTGATGCGCTTGCTGTTTATTGTGTTTACACCCGCCTAAAGGGCGGGTGTTTTTTTTATTCAACCCTTTAGACGACAAAATGAAAATATGAAAACAATCGTCCTATATCAAATTGTTATCGTATGTCTGATTGGGATTTGGGGATGCGCCACCCAATCCGATGTAAATACCATTGACAATCGACTTTCTGAAATGGAATTGCGCGATGCACAATTGCGCAAGCAAAGGGAAGCATTAAAGACCGATATCGAAGGCCGCAACCAGGAGTTGCGCAAACAATCCGCCGGTTTGCGTGCCATCCTTGAAGAGATGAATGAAGAAATTCGCATTCTCAATGGCAGAGTCGAAGAAATGGAATATACCATAAAGCAACAACAACGCAGGGCAGAGGAAAGCGTGAAAGAACGGGAAGAAAAATTAAACCGTCTTGCAGAACGCGCGGATCAAAATTCAGAAAAAATAGTTCAAATGGAGCAATATTTGAACCTGGAATCTACGAAGAAGCCGGTGGTGGCGGTCACTCCGGGTGTTTCTGCAAAAAAATCGCCATCGGAAGATGCCATTTATCGATCTGCCAAAAACGCATTTGATCAAGGCGACTCTGAAGCAGCCCGCAAGGGTTTTCAAGATTTCATTAAGCGGTATCCAAATTCCAAAAATGCCGATAACGCGCAATTTTGGATCGGCGAGATTTACTATCGCGAAAAATGGTATGAAAAAGCCATTCTAGAATATCAAAACGTCATTGAAAAATACCCGAAGGGCAACAAAGTCCCGGCAGCTCTTTTGAAACAGGGTCTGGCGTTTTCCAGTATTGGCGATCAGGCAAACTCCAAGCTGATTTTAGAAGAACTCGTTCGAAAATATCCCAAAACCAACGAAGCCAAGATTGCCGCTGAGAAGTTAAAGACTTTAAAATGAGCCTGAAACGAGAATGGTTAAGATCATCGGCATAGATCCCGGCCTCGCGGCTACCGGTATCGGAATTGTCAAAGCGGTTGGACCTAAGATCGATAGCTATTCTTTCGGTAGTATTCATACTTCCAAAAACACTTCTTTTCCAAGCCGTCTCGATAAGATCTTTTCAAAGCTTCTCCAGCTGTTGAAGAGTGAAAGTCCAGATTTGATGGTCATCGAGGATGTATATTCCCTGAACAGGTATCCAAAGTCGGGAATTATTCTCGGCCAGGTGACCGGTGTCATCCAGCTGGCCGGGTTCCATGCATCAGTGCCGGTCATCGAGGTGCCCGTTCGAGAGGCCAAACAAATTCTGACCGGAAACGGCAATGCCGACAAAAAGCAGCTTGAAAAGGCAGTGCGGCATCAACTAAATCATACGCGCCCCATTAAACCCGCACATGCATCGGACGCAATGGGGCTGGCGCTTATCGGGTTGTACCGATATCAGGATAAAATAAGGCTGAACACCAATAAGATCTGAAAAAACTTAATTATCTGGAGATAAAAAGGCATAATTTGAGAATCTCATTGCGCGTCTCACCATTGGCGAGACTCGAAGACCGGCTCTTCGAGCCTCGAGGAGCTCCGCCTGCGGCGAATTGAGGTTGGCGTTCAAATAAAAAGTGGTTTGCCTCACGCGCCGTGAGGGATCCCCCATCTGATATTATGAAGATTGTAGGTGTTCATCAAGCGAAGCGCTCCTCGAGTGCAACGCTCTTTAAGTGCAGCGATCCATTAGCTGCGAAGCGATAGCGGAGTATTACGTGATCGGTTATATCGAGGGAAAAATACTGAAAGTAGAAGATGAACGGGTGTTGGTGCTTGCCAATCAGGTTGGGTATGAAATTTTGCTACCCGCTTTTGTCATGCAAAAAGTAGGCACCGCCAAAGTCGGTGATGAAATTGCACTGTATGTTTTTTTTCAACAAACCGAACGGCAGCCCAAACCGGTATTAATCGGCTTTAATCTGGAGGCTGAAAAGGAATTTTTTCAATATTTTATTTCTGTTGAAGATGTGGGGCCCCTAAAAGCGGTCAAAGCCTTGAGTATCCCGGTCAGAGAAGTGGCCCGGGCGATCGAAAACAGAGATGTCCATCGCCTTACTGAGCTCAAGGGCATTGGTAAGCGAACGGCCCAAAAGATCATTGCGACGCTGGAGGGCAAGATGGGCAAGTTCGCACTGATTCGTAAAGAAGAACAAGAAGAAATTCAAGTTGTCGAAGATTTTACAGAACAGGTCTATGAAGTTCTCGTAAAACAGCTCGGTCACAAGATTGCCGACGCCAAGCGCATGATTAGCGATGCACTGAAGCGCAACCGTGACATAAAGACGCCCGAGGAACTTTTTGAGGAGGTGTACCGGGGTGAGCAGACATAGTATTGGTATTCGGTATTAGGGATTGGTTATTTGTAAAATGTAATACACGATGACCTAGCGGTCTGAACTGAGACCAATCGGGTCGCAATGATGATCGCGTGTGAGTCAAATCGCACAATCCCTGCGGACAAAATAATTGGACCATTCTATTCCGCTAATGCCCAATACCCATTAACCAATAACCGCCATAGTGGAGCAAGGCATGTCTGATGAT
>JAAUXY010044265.1_pt1 | contig 17695 bp, 12 predicted proteins | sample 7278121 | NCBI WGS metagenome assembly JAAUXY01 (sample SAMN14350117, study PRJNA611818) | marine sediment metagenome | isolation source: surface marine sediment (1.8m) | place: French Polynesia: Moorea | collected 2018-08 | reverse complement strand
GTACCCACCGGCACTGCCACCTACGATAGCAACCCTGTCAGCATCGATGCAGCCTTGTTGCGCAAGGTATTTGGCAGCGTTAATACAATCTTGCACATCAACCACTCCCCAGGCACCATCAAGTCTTTGCCTGTATACGCGACCGTAACCCGTAGTGCCGCCGTAATTCACATCCAAGACTGCAAAACCACGGCTGGTCCAGAATTGAATTTTTAAATCGAGGCTGATGCTTGTAGATGCCGTTGGACCGCCATGGCTTTTTACGATCAGCGGCGGATGTTCTGTTTCTGGCCCCACATAGTCTCGATTCTGGGGGGCATAATAGTATGCATAAGCTGTTTTCCCGTTTTCGGTAGGAAACTCGATAGCTTCCGGCCGGGAAAGAAAACTGGCGTCCAGTTTTACATCAACTGATTTTTTAAGAATTTCAGTTTTCAGCTTCTCAACTTCGAGTCGAACGACAGAGTTGGGCAAAATCGGCGAGCCTGCAATAAACACAATATGCCGACGGTTTGCCCGGACTCCTTCAATATGTTTAAACGGCAAATCAACCGGCACTAAAAGACCATTCTGCAAATCGAGCAAAGCTAGTTTCCATTTCCCTTTTTCAAAATACGAGCAGACAAGCTGGCTTTTCGAGATGAAGTCGTAGGTTGACATGCGAAATATCCACTGCGGCATGCCGAATTCCGCTTCTTTCGCCGTTAAGCTCTCAACTCGATTATTTCGAAAGCGATAGAGATTCCACCAACCGGTTTTGTCTGAAACGAAGAAAAGCTCACCGTCGGGCGACCACTCTGGCTGAAAAATCGACTCTGAAGCGCTGCCGGCTATTTTTTTGGCTGCTTCGAGCGATCCGTTTCGGTTCAATTCGCCGATCCAAAGCTGCGTGCCGTCCCATGGCATGTTGGGGTGATTCCAAGAAAGCCAAGCCAATTTATTGCCCTCAGGGCTTAATCGAGGATTTGAATAGAAATCGTCACCGGAAACCAACGTCTCACCACTGCTTTCATTGGTCAGGCTGATGCTCACAATCGAATTCATCGGTTCGGGTTCCGGCAGGGTATGGTCTTCTCGGACGCAAATGAGGCGATTTCTCTTTTCATCTACGATGGCATCAGCAAAGCGATAAGGGCCTTCAATGGTTATCGGTTGGGGTTCCGTATTTCCGATTTGTTGGAATAAACGCTGATTCGAAAAATTGCTGAAAAAAATTACACCTTTATTTACTGTAAAAGCGCCACCACCATACTCATGTACACGGGTGCGAACATTAAATGGGGTTGGAGTCTGTTCGTATTGTTTTCTATCCGAAGCAAATTTAACAATGACGTTGCGTCCCTGCTCTTCCGGGCGCTGTTCTAGCCAATAAATGTCTTCCCCGTCCAACCCGATTTGACCAAAACGCACAGTTGCTGTTACAACTCTATCCGAGGTGATAGGAGATTTCCAGGATCCGTAGGACCTGATTGATAACTCTGTCATTAGTTTAAACCGACCCAAATCGAATTATTAGAAAACTGCAGTTATGAGTTTAACATCAGAAGCTGTTTTAAAACCCCTCGGGTGAGTGCGAAACAAGGCATTAATTAGTGAGACAAAATCGTCGGGAGCGATTTTAAACAGCGACGCTAGCCCATAGACCCTGGCCCATAAGGGTATTGAGCAGTATGCCTGGAATAAAGCTCTATTCATATGCGGGTAAACGAGCATTTTGAACCGATTTAAAACTTCGTAGCGGGCCAGCCTAGGGGTTTTAAAACCGCTTCCTGGAAACCAGTTGCTCTCGGACTAAGGGATCCAATTATAATGATGACACGTTATCATACCGCTAAAGTTGAGCACGCGGAAGGTAGCTGCAGCCGCCCGACGGATACCCTATTTTAGCGACGTATTTGTTTGATAATTCTTAGATGTTTATTTTTTATTCACCTAGCCTGTGCATAACCATTGAGTAACCCTGTGAATGATAGCCTAAAAACCAAATTCTTTCGGCATGATTATTGGTTTGATTAATTTTTAGCCATCTGAAACACTCAGGGAATTACCTCAGCCCGCTCAACACATCTGCGGTGGTTACAGCCGCACCCGCCAAGTTCCCAAACGGGTCTTTGTGCAACCCTTAAGGCGCAATGCCGCAGACTTTTATCGCTACCCGACAAGATGGTCGATTGGCTAGGTAAGTCTTGTGTTTGGATCGGGTGAATTTCTCTCCGATCACCTGTGACCCTTACTCATCCACCCCATAGACTTGAAAACTCTTCTCGCGCAAGTCCATCCCTATTATTTCATTGAGGCATTTTGCGTTAGTATACTTGCTCGTTGTTCGCCTCTCTTTCTACGTTGAATAACTATTTCCCATTTAGCTCGTTATGCCGGTTATAGGGAGTGAGGCGGACCATACTTTTTTTGCTTTGACGAATATAGGCGTATATTCTCTCTAATCTCAGATTCTTGAAAAATTAGGGTTAAACTTATATTCGAGACACCTAGACTTTCGTTTTGAAGGTAATGCACAATGAAGAACTCGAACACAGTAGATAACAGGATACTTGTATACTATTCTGGCCCTGGAAAACTCATTCCAACACGGCATGGAGCAGCGGCGCGTTTATGGTCGCTTATCTATCAGCTGCGAACTATGGGGTATAGAATAGATCTTGTCACCGTGGGGCATGGGCAAGTTAATGCTGAACTTGCCAGTCGCGTTGATTATCTATGGCTACCTAACGGTGCAGCGGTACAGCCTTACACTTCTAGGAATTTAGCAAAATTTGCTCCGACAAAGCTGTTCAATAAGATAGTTGAGCGATATAGATCGAAAAGACGGCCACAATTAACTCGAATAAAACTCCCTTTGCAGAGCAATTCTAGACTCCTGCAATATCGGCAGCTTAATCCGGCGCTGCAAGCCGTTGCTTCAAAGGTAGCATGGCGAGAACGGCCTTTAGCGGCCATTGCGGTCCTTGTAAGGTCCGCGTACATTCTAGATTCTATGCCACCAGGCACACTGAGGATAGTGGATACCCATGACATTGATCACCTTAGAAAGTCCCGCGCCGAGGCGGCAGAAGACATGGATTTTCCTCACATGTGCACTAAGGAAGAAGAGATGACCGAACTAAATCGTGCCGATGTGATTGTGGCGATTCAAGCAGAAGAACAGAGAATTTTACAAGAAATGTGCCCTGATAAGCAGGTGCTCTTAGTCGGGCATACACCGATTTCACAGCCAATTGAGCGATTAATTGCTCCCGATGACTGTATTGACCTATTGTTCGTCGGCAGCCTTAACCAGCCCAATATCCTGGGGGCAAAACGTTTTCTTAAAGACATTTGGCCACAAGTAAGGACAGCGTTCCCGAAAAGCAGATTGATCGTGTGTGGGCGCATATCCGAGCGCTTACCACCTGCGCCGGAGGGTGTAATCTATAAGGGGTTAGTTCCCGATCTGAGACCCTATTATCGTACTGTGGCCATAGTCATCAATCCGTCTCTATATGGTACAGGCTTGAAGATTAAATCCGTAGAAGCACTTGCGTACGGCAAATGTCTTGTAACTACCTCAGCAGGTATTATTGGACTCTCACATTTAGATTCGTTACCGTGCGCCGTCACCCCTCTGGAACACATGGCTGGTGTCATTATCGAACTCTTAAACGACGCCGGGAAACGTCGGAAAATGGAAAACGCTGCCTGGCAAATGAGCCAGCAACTCTTAAATCCCACCCATGTCTATCAAGAACTCACCGATCTATTGAAAGAGCAGCGAACTGTGGGCAATCCCTAGAATCGGTTACAGAAAGTTCCAATGGGACTATTACCTAACCGCCGATGTGCTTTTTATTGTCTCTTGTGACTACCACCAAAATCTCTGCGGCTGAAATCGCCTTTTAATTAATCCTCACCGTTGCATAGAGAAGGTATACTAGTCCAAAAACAAGCGAGTTAAAATAGATCTAGCTCACTGGCCAGTACTAGAGGATGCATATCTTAATCGCTCACTTCAATTTCAGCAATTATCCCTTAGAAGCTGTTTTAACCCCTCAGGTGAATGCGAGACAAGGCACCAATCGATGAGAAAGCGCAGTTTACAGGGGAGTCAATGAGCATTTCGAACCGATTTATAACGCCGTCTCGTGCTAGCTGAGGGGTTTTAGAACAGCTTCTAATAATTCAATTTCGGTATTTTATTGTTTTGCAACGCCTTAGTTCGACAACTTCTTCTAGAGCTCCTAGTCAGGTTTAACTTCAACAACTGATGCAGTTTTCAGTACAACTTCAATAGCCTTATACAACTCCTGCTCATCGAATGGTGTTCTTATTACAGTATAAGGTTTTCTGTTATTTGACCATTCAATAACGTTCTTATCTGCGTACGCCGTTATGAATACAAAGAGGACATCGAGATATGCTTGGATGACCTTCGCTGTCTCAATACCGTCCATGTCACCACCGAGTTGAATGTCCATCAAAACTAGATCAGGTTGCAACTCCAAGACCTTCTCGCAAGCTTCTTCGCCGGACATAAAAGTATCTAGTACTTTGTAGCCACGCGTTTCGAGCCGGTTCTGTAGATCGAGAGTTACGATGACTTCGTCTTCTACAATTAAAACTTTGAGAAAAGCTAAAATTCCAGGAAAGCAGAGATTGTAGCTCATCTGGATTTTTATGATGTGCATTTTTTATACACGTACTGATTGGCGCTTTGAATTCATGAACCCCCTTGTAGTATGTCGAGTAGAGGCAATCCTTTTTGACAAATTTCCAGAATCGTTCGATTCCCAGTATTTCAGCCTAGTCTTGGACGAGCTTGCATTTCTGGTAACGGGCATTATCCAGCACCAGCGTGATCGCCCCATGCCCAACCGCCTCGGCAAATTTCAACAAGAGTTGGCAAACGCTTTACGAATTGATGTAACGGTCATTGGTGATGGTCAGCACTTCTTGGGTCACCGCATTCAATGCCCCCAGTACTTTGAAACGCTTGCGCCCTGATGGAGAAGGGATGAACAAGCAACAAAAACACCAAACAAACCCAAGAAGAGCCCCGTGCACGAAGTGCGCCCCATCGACAAAAAAAGGGTGCGTTTCCCTTCACATCGGTGAGAAAGTCCCGGTAGGCGATGATGTGCACAGCTGTGACGCCACGCAGGCCCTGCGGGGTATTCAATCAATCCCTGCTAAAAAAACCGAACTCGCGAAAGACGCGCGCGTACGCCCGCTGGGTCTGCTGGCTGATGAAGTTCCGCAGCCAGAGGGTTTCGTGGTTGACCAGTTCGCGGATGAGGGTGGGTTCTAGGGGAACGGGAGCGTAGGATCGGGGGGTGAGGGTTTGGGGCACGGTATGGGAAAAATGGGGTTCGAAAAATATACCTGATAAAGCAGATTATCCGGGATGAATTTACTTTGAATTTGTGTGGGTTTCAAGGGAGAGGTAGTGTGATGGGGGAGCGGGTTGGGTTTGAGGGGTAGGAATATAGTGTTAACCGGTTTTTAGGTGATTATTGGGTCTTTTTACATAAAACTAGTCGTGAAGGACATTCAATGTCACTCTGGTTGGATCAGGAGGCGCCGGTGGTTGTAGAGTCACCTGAGTCTGAGGTAATTGGTGCCCAGGTCCTTGTAAATCAGAGATCGTAATTCCGGCATTTTGCATTGCTCGGTCAAACCGAGCTGACATAATCTCTATGAATCGATCATAGACTTTTCTATTTGGATCGCGAGAAAAATCAAAATCTTGCATTACGTTCCGGGATTCATCGATGGTCCCTTTGCAATAAGATAACAGTAACAAATAGGTTCCATCGATGGTCTTCAAGTATGTGACTTCACCCGTCTCCAGATTGTAGGACTCAAGACCACCATAATCAGATTGCACTGTTAAGTCATTCGACCCTCTCGGCTGTAACATCCATAGCTCCCACGCATCTCCCCAAAATTTCTGTTCATTTAAAGGCTTCTCTTCATTTTGAATCTTGTCATTTAGTATGACGGGATACGCCGCAGAAACAGAGACCCAATCCGCACGTTCTGGATGGACCGAAGGTCTTCCAGGTATCCCAAGGTTGGAAACATAAGCGGGACCCCCGTTAATTGATGTATGTAGCCCGCCAAATGGCGCGGAGGCTGTGGTTCGAATCTGCTGACGAGTATCGAATAGCTTATTAGCAAACGGAATATCTGTGATCGGCAAAAATAGAAAAGCCCATTCTTCATGTGTCGAATTCCAAAACCCCTCCCAGATATAGCCCAGTGTATCCTGCACAATATTGTAATTTACGTCTCCTAAAAATGCCTCAATTTGGCTATCTGACAAATCGGCAGGATCAGAAAAGATAGCCATCCAAAGCTGCATCATCGTGCCTTCATAAACATCATCCAGAAAGTAATTCGCACTATTATTCGAATACGTGACGTTCCCTTCATTGTCGATCGTGATTTTAACCTCTGCTCGAATCTTTCCAAGGGCGCTGTCATAAAAAATGTTTACTTGATTTTGAGTGAAAATATTGAAATACTTTTCAAAATCAATCACAAGTTGATTTACAATCGTCTGTTGCCCTGTTGTCAATGCCCCCGAATCACGCAACTCTATGAGCTTTTGCCAGACACCAAAAACCATCCAATAAAACTCTCCATTGTCTAAGCCCGGTGTCCGGTCCCGCCAGTCCGAAGTGGGGCGCAAATCCTCACTTAGAAACCACGGTAAAGACCCTCCAAACTCAGGAAAAGAAGCATGAAACTGTAAATAAGCATTGATTTTAGTTTGCAAGATGCCCAGCGTTGTGTCGAGAGCAGTTCCCGGATCGTCGAAGCTTACTAACTGTTCCGCGATCTCATTTTCGGCAAGTACCTTTAAATCCATCCCCAAGTCCTGTGCTTCTTTAGAGGCCGCACTCCATACCCTTGTCGCTGCTAATTTAAGCAAGGTCGTAAGCCAGTACCCATCATAAGTCATCCCGTTTACGTTATTTCTTGCGATCTCAACAAAGTTGGACTCATACTCAATGGTTTTCTGCCGAAACTCTTTCCGCCTTACAGGATCATTCATAATTTCCTCTGCGGTAAAGTCCGTTGCAAACTGGGAATCTTGACTAAAATGGGCTGCTCCTGTCTTTGCAAGACTCATCTCACGGGTAATATTTTGGAGATGGTAGTTTTTCGCATCTTCCATAAACTGGCGCTGTAAATTTCGGTTACTCATCACCTCATTAAAAGAAGGGTATTGTCTGAAAAAATCAGGGTGTCTCCCTCGGAGAATCTCGTTTTCCATTGTGGCTTTCTTTTGGGCCAAGACTTCTACTGACTCAACAACAACCCTTTTGCCATGTTTGGAAACAATCTGTGGTGTCCCTGCTGTCAAGGCTTGGGACCCTAAAAGGGTTACCAAAGAAATGACTAATACCTGTTGCCGTTTAGGTTCCCAGTTGAAAAACAAAGAGAGTAAAGGGCGAACTCCTCGTTCAAGATAGATAAAAAATAAATTGATTACCATCGAACTTCAACCATAGTTAGCAATCGCTGTGGTATTGGGAAGTGTACATACTACCATATAAAGAAACCTGGGAATAAGACTAGGTGGTCTTGTAAGGAGGTTATGTTGCCATAACCCCTCCCCTCAGAACCAGGGCGTGCGAGTCACCCCTAAATAACCTGATTAACCAGTGCCTCGTTTACTCGCCTTCGCGCCTTGCTCTCGATGCCCATGGCTCACCCAAAATTTCCCAATTTACAACCGTTCGAAGTATAGGTTTCTTTTTCAGGTTTCTTTTTCAATGTTATCTTCATCTTTTCCGGGCAAATAGTGAACATAGAAGTAAGCAAATGTAAGGTAACATAGGCACACGAATCTCCGTGTATACCCCTATTATCCAAAAAGTGGAGCAAATGAGAAACAGTGTGAGCGAGTGTAATTTTAGTGCCGATGAGTGAGGATATGCAAGCAGCTTACCGGCGTTTAATAAAGCTCAGGCAGAGTTTGCCAAAAACCTGAAGAGATGGAAGCATTGGAACGTGAGCTGCAGGGGCAAACAGATCTTTTTTTCAGAAAAAGAAATGATGAAAGCAAAGTTAATTTTATTCTGCTGATAAAAATGATGCATAAAAAGGCTCATTGAAAGTATTGAGGAAATTCTTGGAACCTTTGTAGGCATCAATCTCTTTGATGCGTGTTGAGCGTAATCCATTCAATATTGATCCACGCTATTGGTTTGACCCGGCGCCTGATTACTAAACATGATATTAAGCTGCTGAAATCTCAGCTTGGATGCGTCTGTCCTTCCGTAGCGCTGGCTCAAGAAATGAAAAGCAGTGGGAGTCCCAAAATGCAAAAGGACCGCCGCTGCAGTTCTCGAAAATTGCTTGAAACTAAAGTAGCTCGGCGAGTTTTTCCAAATAAAAACTCTGGTAAGACGTAAACCCATTGATAATATCTTCCTCCGTATGGCGGTAAGAGATGTCCGGTTCCACACCGTTATTCTCCACGGGGACCCCGTCGGGTCGGTAGAATAACGATTTGGTCATGCGGATGCGGATTCCAGAATTGGGTAGGCTGGGCTTTTGCACCACATGACCGCCGGCGCCCATTGTTCTGGTTCCCAACAAGGTAGCGCGTCCGAAGCCCTGCAATAAGGAAGGAAACGCATCGCCGCCTGAACCGCTCATTTCATCGATCAACATGATAATGGGCTTCGAGTAACGCAACGCATTGGGGTAGATTTCGGAAACACCGAAAATAGAAGTTTTAGGTGTCAGATAATCGCCTGCTTGCCAATGGGTTTTGATTAAGTCCACTACCGTAGAGAAGTTCTGATACTCCAGTGTCTGCGGATTAAGTTCTATCAGCCAGGAGTTGAAATCTAAATACTCCGCTTTTGAGGCCAACAGCTCAAATTGTATGGGCTCGTATGCGCTATCCATAAACAAGCCGACCATGCGCTCTAAGTAGGAGACTCTGCCGCCGCAGTTGTGGTCCTGATCGATGATCAAACCAACCGTGTGCTCTTCCAAGACGCTGACGGCATGTTTATACTGAGCGAAACGTAAATCGTATTCCGCTTCGCCGGTAACGGAGTTACGCGGAGCGTAATGAGGAATACGCAAGTAGCCGACGTTTCCAAAGGGGGTGGGATGGTAATAAGCAACAAAGGGATCTTTCATGATTATGGAGGCATCGGCAGGGATTCGGATACGAGTACTGCCAGAACAAAAATAGTCATAGTCGATATTGGGGAAAATATCATCCAATGTAGGACGCATACTTAGCTCGAAATTTTCCAGGGTACGGGGGGAGAGGAATCGAGCTTCAGCAACAACTTCTTTCTTATCTTTTGCAGGGATTTGCTCGTCCAGCGGTATTCCATAATTTTGCCAGGTTAAAGTCACCACATGGGTGGTCCAAGGCTGGTCATGGGCGACAATGCTCAACTCTACGGTCCCAGTGGGGACAGGTACAACGGTACCAGGTCGTCTCGGGATGATCATGGCTGCGAAGCGTTGAGCCGATAATTCATTGCCCATACCGAAGTGAGTAGCGAGCTGCTCGACGACTTCTTTGGCGGGACGACCATCGATAGCGGTAATTTCATCGCCTTTTCCGAAAGGAAACGCCAATTCCGTTAGGACTTTACGATCGACTTTGGTAATGAGGACTTTTCCCTCTACATAGTCAGTCATCAGACCAAGGACGGCACCGTATTCCGATGGCAGACGGGTGGAGAAATGCGAGTCCTTGAATTCAGCGACGAGTTTGACAATGAGATAGTAAAATTCAGCATTGCTGGTAGTGTTTAAAGCGAGTTCTTGATAGCGCGCTTTAATTTCGTTGACGTCAATACCTAAGTTTTCGAGCTTGTATTTTTTTGGACCATAAGATGCTTCGGTCATGTTGATCAATTGTTCTATATCAGCCAACTTTTCCGCATCCGTCAATGGGCGGGCGTGGGCGTGTATCGAAAAGGCTAGCAATATCAATGAAAACAAAATGCTAAATACAATTCTTTTCATGGGCTTCCCCAGTTTAAGAATTAAAGACTTTTTAAAAAGTATAGAGTCTTTGTTTCTGGACTTTGGCCATATAATGTTTAAAGGGAATGAGTAAACAGCAGAGGGAACAATGATGTATCTTCGCAGGAGTCGAACTTGTTAAGAGATCACTATGCTACCTCTGCCAGAAGCAATTATATCCATTCTGGTATACTCCTTGTGGTGCCTTTGTCCCGATGTTTTTGCGTTCGGTCTGGGCGCATGCCCAGATGCTGTTAGTGGGGGCGCTGCTGGGTCAAGGCCCGCGAACGGTGGCTGCGGCGTTGCGCGTGCTGGGTTTAGGTGAGACCAGGGTGTAACCCGTCTTCCTATTTTTAGCATGGCAGGGTCTGGGAGGCGCCTCCCAGACCTAGAGTGCGCGCTCAAAGGATTACACCCGTCCGACTAGGCGTTTTGAGAAGTACCATCGAGTGTTGAGCCGTGCACGCTGGTCGGGGCTGCTGTCCTAGCGTTGGCGCACCGGGCTATCTGGGCCGAAAAGTATTTGAATAAGTCTATGTTTCGCTCTGATCAGGTGATAATTCATCGCGATGACTGGGAATTGATCTTCAATGATTTCGATGGCAGGAACATTGCCGTGGCCTATTCCAATTACCGATTTTAGGGTGGCTATCAACTTACCGTAACTACTTAACTACTCAGCGGGGTAGCCGAGTAGTCACAACTCACCATGCAGGGGTCAACAGACAAAGGGGATTGAGGGTTCAGGAGTTAATTCGGTTTGAATCGGGAGTCGGACATACTTACAACACCCGCTCGCTCCGCCGTACCTGACCGACTGCGCTCCGCGCCGTCTGTCCGGCACGGCTCACTCACTCTTCCCCAGCTGGCCTGCCTCCTTTTGGACCTCGGGCAAGACGGAAACCGGCATCGCCGACGAGGAAGACGATGTCGCGGTCCGACGGATCGAGACGAAAGCGGCACGCGGAACGCACGTAGCGAGCGTCGTCGATCCAGCTGCCACCACGCAAGACACGGGCATCGCCTGACTCTAGACCCGTGGGATTACTAACTGGCCCCGTAGGATAATCCCCATACCAGTCATAACACCATTCCCAGACATTGCCATGCATCTGGTACAGCCCCCAGCTATTTGCTGGTAAGGCTTTTACCTCTACGGTCTCTTTCCGGTACTCACCCTTTTCGCCCCCAGCATAAGTGTAATTACCGTTATAATTCACCTGATCCGTAGTGATGGTTTCACCAAAACTGAACGGCGATTGGGTTCCCGCCCGGCAGGCATGTTCCCATTCCGCCTCGGTTGGAAACCGCAGATCGAGGTCTTCTCGCTCGGCATTGAGACGTTGCATGAATTTCACCGCATCATGCCAGTTTATCCTTTCCACCGGCCGTTCCGTACCCTTGAAATGAGTCGGATTCTCCTCCATCACTACTTCCCATAAAGCTTGGGTTACTGCTGTCTCCCCTAACCAGTAGCCTTCGGTCAAGGTCACTTCGTGTTGTGTTTCATCCTCTCTTCGTTCTGCCTCCGTCAGCGGTGATCCCATCATGAACCACCCTGGCGGTATCCACCGGAAGGCCTGCCGCACACCTTTGTAGGTGAACGCTATCCACAGGCCATACTCATCCTCCCCCCAGTCACTGACCCAGGAGGGTGGAAAGGGATCGGGGATCAGATAATCGCTCATCTTGAGATTACTGGCATCACATTCCATCGCATAAGACGATCTTCCGGTAAGCTTTCGGTGAGCATCCGCATCACCTACTCACATACCGGAGATCCTTTGCTTTTTGCCGAATAAGATTACGTACTCTCTCATTCGGACAGGATAAAGATCTGGTCCAAAACACGTCATCCAACGCAGTTTTCGAGCTCGGGCAAGACGAAAGCCGGTATTGTCGATGATGATGATGTCGCGGTTCGACGGATCGTTACGATTGCGGTACGCGGAACGCACGTTGCGAGCGTCGTTGATCCAGCTGCCACCACGCAAGACACGGGCATCGCCTGTTTCGATCTTTACCCCTTCTACTTTATACATCACACGCAGTATGGGAGTCTAGGTTTCCCTGTCGCATAATCGACTGTCTGCGTGTGGCATCATGGCATAGACCGCATCGTAGGTGCTTTTAGAGCTGCAGCATAAGACACCCGTTGTTGTGCTCATTCCGCTAGCGGTTCGTTGGTGAACATCGCATAGGCGGGAATACCCTGTTGTTGTGCCAGTGTCTTAATCAGCTCCCTTAATTTGTTAAACAGTTTCAAAATCTTCGGCGGTGAGCACATTCTTATAATCGACCTTGCTCTTGCGCATCAAAGTGCTGGCAACATCCTGTTACTTTTAACATGCCGTTCGCGGCGCCGTGTCTGACCGACTGCGCTCCGCTACGTCTGTCCGACACGGCTTACTCACTGCCTTCCATACTTATCCCGCTCTTATGGACCTCGGGCAAGACGAAAGCCGGTACCGCCGATGATGAAGATGACGCGGAACGGCGGATCGTCACGAAGGCGGTACGCGGAACGCACGTCGCGAGCGTCGTCGACCCAGCCGCCACCACGCAAGACACGGGCAACGCCTGTTTCGGGACCCTTGGGATCAGTAACTGACCCCGAAGGATAATCCCCATACCAGTCATAACACCATTCCCAAACATTACCGTGCATCTGATACAAACCCCAGTTATTTGCCGATAAGGCTTTGACTTCGATAGTATTTTCCCTATATTCGCCCTTTTTACCTCCAGCATAGGGACGGTTACCATTATAGTTCGCTTGATCCGTCGTGATGGTTTCACCAAAGCTGAACGGCGTCTGCGTTCCCGCCCGGCAGGCGTATTCCCATTCCGCCTCGCTCGGCAGGCGCAATGCCAGATCCGGTACTTCACGGTTGATGCGCTCGATAAACGCGTTGACGTCCTCCCAGCTCACTCCCTCGACGGGATAAAGTTCTCCGCGACTCGATTGACTGGGATTCTCACCCATCACTGCCCCCCACAAACCCTGTGTGCAAGCGGTATCCGCCAGCCAGAAGCCGCGGGGCAGTGTCACTTCATGCAGAGTTTCATTCTCTTCCCGATCCACCTCGTCCGGCGGAGAACCCATCATGAAACAACCGGGATTGATCCAGCGTAGACGCTGAGAAATATCTTTGTAAATAAATTCGGTGTAGAGTCCATATTGGTCGCGTCCGATACGACTGGCCCAGGAAGGCTTCGACATGCGATCATGCAATTCTATTTCTGCCCTATCACTGAAAACCGCCAGCCGCCCTCCTCTTGTCATATGAGGAGGATTTTGAGTCTCCGTACGCGTATTCAAGGTTCCTGATGACTCCGTACCATCGCTTAGGTCCTGCAGTTGCCAATATAGATACGGTGTAGCCGATTCTATTTCCGCCAACGGGCTGGGAATACTCTCGAATCCATTCTGAGGTTGTTTTACGGCGGTATTGCCAATCTCCCGTACAGTCAAGACCTGTCCCGTTTGATACAAACCGTAGCGCGTTACGCTTTGCTGCAAAGCGATGGATGCAGCACGCAACACATTGAGACCTTTCGGTTTTGCTACATTGTCGCCTGAATCCAGTGCGTCTTTGTAACGCCAATACCAAGCTACCTCCAGTGCTGGATACCGTCTCCACATTTCTTTTGACTGGCGTTGAGTCAGTCTGTCGAACCAAGGTGCCATCCCGGCGGGAGCATCGTGTTGCCGCGCCAGCGTTCTTGCAACCCGCCAGCTGCGCGCTATGGCTTCTTTACAATGTATGCCCGCCAATTCACCACAGTTCAACGCTTCCTCGGTTCTGACATCCGGCGCTAGGTGTCTATGATAAATGGCAATTGCATGACAGACCGCGGTCTTAAGGTCTTTTCTTTGCCCTTTGAATGCACGTCGAAATTTTTGCTTCTCTGCCGGCAAATAGGCAAAACCATTCACCGACGCGGATACATCGGTATGTAGCCAGGCCGCCGCCTCCTCAGCCACATCCGCGTTTTGCATTGGCAATAAAAAACGTATTGCCCGTAACAGTGGAGGTTCCACACGAATGGACGGTGCCAACAGATTCAATAATTTGTCAGATGAACTGAAAGCTTCTGCTCGTTTGGCTAAAGACGGTCTATGCAACACGGTGGGTAATTTTCTGCCTCGATCCCAGCTCACCAACAGAATGAGATTTGCCAGCGCAGCGTTCCAAAGCCGTGGCGGAGTCGGTGTCAGCGCAACAGGCTGTAAACCTTTTTTCTTCAAGCTGCGGGTAAAACGGCACCACGCGCGAGATTCGTTACCGCTACTGTCATAATGTCCCAGATCACTCAATATCAGTACAGGCGTACCCGGTTCAGGTATTCGATAACCTTGCTCTTGAAATACATCAGGCCGGCATAACGCTGCCGGACCATCACGCAGCACTACAATATCCAGCCCGGCACTCCCGCGCATTTGCATCACCTTGGTACACAACTCGGCAAAATCATCCCGAAACATATCGGTACGCGGACAGATTTCGACGACAATTTGGCAGGTGGTTGTCCAGCTTCGTATCAATCGATAGGGAATACGTTTTAAAACCCGTCCCTGAGACAGTTCGGCAACAGCGCTGGCAACATCCATACTCCGGCCTTCCCGTTGCGCACCCAAAACCAAATGCAGAAACGGCCATAATCTTTTCCAGGGTGCCAATGGCGGTGCCTTCAAAGGAATAATGTCCGGATTGGCCTCGAGTTCATAAGCATCTAAGGCCCTTGCCTGCTGATACGCGGTTTTCGCACGTTGCCGTTCATCAGAGCTGATGGCCCGGAATTTCGTCATGCGATAAAAACGGCCGATCGATTTTGGCACGGCAGGTGCTTTATCTAAAACGGGTCGCTGTTTGTGATCGACGTCCCGTATATCCTGCCGCGGGATCGGGACGAGGTGGGGTTTGATCTTCTCTGGCAATTCCTCGTCAGCCTGATCCTCTTCATAACCTAACAATCTTGCGGCACGTTCCAAGCTGCCTTCTCCAAGGGCCATCAAGGCCCTGACAAGATCGGCACGACCAACGGGGCGTTGATTAAATACTGGCCAGATTTTCACTGCTATTACTCGAGACCCGGATATTTTTTAAAGGCAAACTTGCCGATCTTCTGCAACATTTCTAACTGTGCAGCCTCACCCACATTTAATTCACAAAGCGCGTGCAATAAATCGATATATTCTGCCTGTCCAGGTGGACTCATGCCCAGGCGCAGGGCTTTTTCACGATCCACCCACAGCATTCTGGCGGCTTCTGTCATGACCTTCTCAGTCATCTTTTTATCACTTACATGATATGCGCCCCGCTCCACTAACAATTCAGTCATTGCGTGTTCATCACTGGGCAATTTCAGCTGTAAAACCATGCAGCGGCGCACAAAGGCGGGTGGGAGTTCTCGCTCCTCATTGGTGGTCACAACAACTAGAGGTGGCGCTGCAGTGGAAAGGCCAACGCGCTGATTCGTATAGGGTACGGAAAACGCACCGTTACCCAGGATCTCCAATAAACCATTGGGTAATTCGGCATCGGCCTTGTCGATCTCATCGATTAACAAGACACAGCCCTGTGCCGAAGTCCAACCCAGCGGTTTTTCGGGTTCCAGTTGACGAAAACGGCATTTTGCGTATTGCTGGGCGGCAGTGTCATAGTCAAACACCCACCATAAAGGGCCTGGGCTCAAATAGTCGGCAGGCTCCAGTTTTGCATCCGCACGACTGGCTTGTGCGTCTCCCAGTCGTGCAACCGCATCGAAATGCCACATTAAATCCTGACTTTCGGTGCGTGCATTGACGACTACGGAGACGAACAGTCGGTCCCAGACTTGCGCCACCGCTCGTGCGATTTGGCTCTTACCCGTACCCGGCTCACCACGAATCAGCAGGGGCCGACGAGAGGCTACCGCGGTGCGTATGGCCAAGACGCTGTCGTCGTCGAATAAATGCACCGACTTCGGCAAAGTTGCCGTTTGCGGCAACTCTACCGGTTTGATGGTTGAAATAGGGAGAATATCCACTAGAGTTCGTCCTCTGATTGCATCAAGGCGTGCATATTTCTTAGTCGGGTCTGGATGGCATGCTCTAAAACGACTAATACGCTTCTTCCACCCTCGATACCGAACACAACAACACTAAGACCGGGTAAGTCTTCTTGTAGCTTTTTAATCAATCCACGACTGAAATCGCTTTGATCAATCGCTACCGAAGTAATGCAATAGTGGTCTCTGCCTTCAGAATCGCGGAGGCTTACGATGCCTTCGTTTAACATGTCGTTGTGTATTTTATTTTTGACCCTGTCAAACGTCAGTGGTGGCTGATAACTTGATGCCTCCTCAGGGCGCAGCTTCGTGGGTACAGGAAACACAATGCGCCAAAGCGCTTTTTTAATTTCGTCGAGTTGTGCAAGCTTACCCGGACCCGGATCCAGCAATCCATCGATATTAAGCGTATCCGGTAAGTGCACTTTAAAAAGACCTAACATTTGATGGTGGGACGGTGGTCTTTGTTGTAACGCCGAAAAACCCAAATCTGCTCCAAATTCGGTTTCGGCCGACGTAATGAGCGGTTGAGCGGTAACACCATCAATCAATAAATCACGATGTCGCCACAACCACTCCGGCTCGACAGAAAGCAACAGCAACCAGTTCATCGCCTTGGCGGAATTAGTATACGTGCTTGATGATTCAGGACTTCTGTCTGCTTTCATTTTTTCCAGCGTTTTCCTTGTTGCTGCAATCAGCTTATCCAATGCCTTAGTGACATCCGTTTTCGCAGCTTCACATAGGGCCATAACAACATCAGTGGCACCGTCTAACCTCTCTGATAATTTTTCTTTCAGCAGTACTTCATTTTCCAGTAATGAAGCTATTTCTTTCAGCACCAGTTTACATATCGCATCGAGTTGTGCCTGTTTTTCTTTATCGGTGGGTTCAGGAATGTATTGATCATCTGAGGTGAGTAGATCTGTGATTGATTCAAAGTTTTGATCGCCTTGAATACCCAAAGCTCTATCGTTAATCTCAAGCCTTTTCAAAATCAGACCGGCAATCTCTTCTCCGGAACGCTTTCCAACGTCGACTGCTCCCTCTATGCCTAAGAGACCAGGTACCGTTTCTAGATCTATGTCATCCATTCTGAACAGTATAATCTGATCGCCTTGTTTCCTCTTGATCAAAGCACGCACCGCACGCCATTCTAGACCACACCAATCCTTGGTTTCGTATTCTTTACACAAGAAAACGGCCACCAAATCACATTCGTTTAGATATAGATTCGGAAGGTAAACATCCAGATCAAGCTGTGCAAACTCCGCTTCATAATATCGATCGAATAAAACGCGTGGCTTGTTCAACTGACGGGCGAGGCAATCCGCCATAGGTTTTATGAAAGTGTCGCGGTACTCGCCAGGAAAGGAGAGACCGACGCGAAAGCGGTTTTTTTCTTGTTTTTGGCTACTGTTGCTACTAGTGGCCATGTAGTACCCCTGCGCATAAATTCGTATACACGGAATAGCCCGTGATCTGGTGCAAGCTTGGAGCTTATTGTACGATGTCGCGCGCGTTAGTGTTATAGTGAAGCGGAGGCGAAAGCCTGTGGTTCATAACGATCCTGGCGCGGCGCCGATGATCCCTGGAGAGCTTTTCGGAAGCCCTCGGTCAGCAGCGTGTTCGT
>JAAUXY010003978.1_pt1 | contig 17697 bp, 18 predicted proteins | sample 7278121 | NCBI WGS metagenome assembly JAAUXY01 (sample SAMN14350117, study PRJNA611818) | marine sediment metagenome | isolation source: surface marine sediment (1.8m) | place: French Polynesia: Moorea | collected 2018-08 | reverse complement strand
GGCGGGAGCTACCCTGCGACGGCAGCCTGGTCAGAGCAATGGGGTCAGAGTAAAGGGACAGAGTAAACGACACCTACTCTGTCCCTTTGCTTTGACCCCACAACTAACGTTCGTAGATGGCAACGGTGAACGCCGCGGAGTGCTTTTCGTCCGCCTCGTGACGCTCACTCGCGACCTGCTTCCATTGGTCTAAATCTATCTCCGGGAAGAACACGTCGCCCTCGGGACTCGCGTGGACCAGGGTGACATAAAGCCGCGAGGCTCGCGGCAGCGCCAGCCGGTACACGTCGGCGCCGCCGATGACCATGAGCTCGTCGCGGCCGTCGATGAGCGCCTGCTGCTCGGCAACGGCGAGGCCCTCGTCCAGCGAACGCACCACTTTCACGTCTTCCCGGAACCACGTGGTATCACGCGTCATGACGATGTTGGTGCGGCCGGGCAGCGGCGCTTTCATGGACTCGAAAGTTTTCCGGCCCATGAGCACGGGTTTGCCCATGGTCACGTTCATGAAGTGTTTCATGTCTGCGGGCAGGCGCCAGGGCAACGTATTGTCGCGGCCGATGACGCCGTTCTCCGCCATCGCCCAGATCAGAGAGATGTCCATGCCGGCGCTAGACGGCGATGGGCGCCTTGATGGCGTCGTGGCTGCGGTAGCCGCTCAAGGTGAAGTCCTCGTACTTGAAGCCGAAGATGTCTTTCACTTCTGGATTCAGCGTCATCGTCGGCAATGGCATGGGCATGCGGTCGAGCTGCCGGTCTGCCTGCTCCAGATGATTGGCGTAAAGATGCGCATCACCAAAGGTGTGCACGAAGTCGCCAAGCTCCAGATCCGCTACCTGCGCAATCATCATCGTGAGGAGCGCATAGGAGGCGATGTTGAACGGCACGCCGAGGAAAATGTCTGCACTGCGCTGATAGAGCTGACAGGAGAGCTTGTTGTCGGCCACGTAGAATTGAAAGAGTGAATGACACGGCGGCAGCGCCATGTTGTCGACTTCCGCTACGTTCCAGGCGCTGACGATATGCCGGCGGCTGTTGGGGTTGTTCTTGATGTCGTCCACGACGCGGGTGATCTGGTCGATGGTGTCACCGTCCGGGCCCGGCCATGAGCGCCACTGCGACCCGTACACCGGGCCAAGCTCACCATGCTCGTCCGCCCACTCGTCCCAGATATGCACGTTGTGATCGGTCAGGTATTTGATGTTGGTCGAGCCGGACAGGAACCACAGGAGCTCATGAATGATGCCTTTGAGGAACATCTTCTTGGTGGTGACCAGCGGGAAACCTTCGTTCAGATCGAAGCGCATCTGATAACCGAAGACGCTGTGGGTGCCGGTGCCGGTGCGGTCGCCTTTGAACGTGCCGTTGTCGCGCACGTGGCGCATGAGGTCGAGATATTGCTTCATGGCGGAGTGCGTTCTCTCAAGTTAGTCCTAAGTTAGTCCGAGATGGATCACGCGGATTGTGCCTGGCCGCTGGAGCGCGACCACACGACCAGCAGAATACCAGCGATGAACATCGGGAGCGACAACAACTGGCCCATCGTGACCCAATCGAAGGCAATGAAGCCGATGTGCGCATCGGGCGAGCGGAAAAACTCGGTGAAGATCCGGAATCCGCCGTAGCCGATGAGGAACGTGCCTGCCACCAGACCCGCCGGGCGCGGCTTGGCCGAGATGAGCCAGACAATGACAAACAGCAAGAGGCCTTCCGTAAACGCCTGGTACAGCGGCGACGGATGGCGCGCCACGGATTCCCAGCCGTCCGCAGGGATGCACATCGGATTCAGCTCGCGCACGGCAGAGCAGGGATAGATGAGACCCAGCGGGCTGTCCGTCACCCGGCCCGGCAGCTCCATGTTGATGAAATTCGCCAGGCGTCCGAAGCCAAGCCCAACCGGACATAAGGGCGCCAGGTAGTCCATGACGTCGATGATCCGCCGGCTGCGCTTGCGCGCAAAAAGCCAGATACCCACGATCACGCCCAGGAGCCCGCCGTGGAAGGACATGCCGCCCTTCCACATCTGGAAGAGGTAGATCGGATCGCTCAGGAACTGATCGAAGTTGTAGAAGAACACGTAGCCGATGCGGCCGCCGAGCACCGCGCCCATGGCGCCGTAGAACACGAGGTCCGAGATCTCCTCACGCTTCCAGTTCCCCGGGTGGGTCTTTGCTCTGAGATTGCCGAGCCACCAGACCACCGCAAATCCGGCCAGATACGACACACCGTACCAGCGTATGGCGAAGTCGCCGCCGAGCGGAAGGATGACCGGATCGATGATGGGATAGTGCACGAATTCAAAGCCCTGTTGATGCGCCGCCGAGCATACCTCAGGGCCGCCGCGCCTGCCCACTTGTGACGCGCGCGCGTTCCGGGGCAAACTCCGCACCGGCTGCCGTAGAGGCGGTCCCGGACCTTGCCAATGAGACTTTCTTATGTGCCTGATACTGGTGGGCTATCGCGCCAGCGCCGACTTGCCGCTCATCATCGCCGCCAACCGCGACGAGCTGCATGCGCGCGCCTCAACCGAAGCCGGCTTCTGGGACGATCATCCCCAGGTGCTCGCCGGCCGCGATCTGGTGGCAGGCGGCACCTGGCTCGGCTGCACCCGCGCCGGGCGTTTTGCCGCGTTGACAAATTTCACGGATCCGGACGATCCCCCGGCACCCAAATCCAGAGGCCTGCTGGTGCAGGACTTTCTCACTGGCAACGACAGCGCTGAGCACTATGCGCACCACCTGCATGGACCGGACTACGCCGGCTTCAACCTGCTCCTCTTTGACGGCAAGGACCTCGTCTACACGTCGAACAAAGGTACAACTCAAATCCTGCAGCCCGGCTTCTTCGGAATCAGCAACGCCGAGCTAGGCGCCCGCTGGCCCAAATGCGAGCAGGGCGCGCTTGCGCTCGAGCACATTGTGGGCGGTGACTATGACATCGCGGATCTCATCGGGCTGCTGCACGACAGCGACGTGCCCGCCGACGATGCGCTGCCCCATCGCGGCCGTCCCATCGAGCTCGAGCGCCGCCTTGGACCCTGCTTCATCGTCGGTGAGGAATACGGCACGCGCGCAAGCACGGTGCTGCTGCTCGGCCGGGAGCGGATCGTCTTCGCCGAGCAGAGTTACCTGGCCGAGGGCATCTCCGCAGGATTTGTCGACTACGAATTTTCCCGATAACTTCTTCGCACCAACCAGGGGAGCACAATGGATACATCGCTCAACGGCAGAACCGCACTCATCACCGGCGGCAGCCTCGGCCTGGGCAAAGCCATGGCGAGCGCTTTTTATGCGGAGGGCGCCCGCGTTGCAATTGTCGCCCGACGCGCTGAGCCCCTCGAGGAGGCGGCACAGGAGATCGGCGCCGGGGCGGGCGGCGAGATTGCCGCTTTTACCTGCGACGTAACCAAGGCAGACGACATTGCCAGTACCCACGCTGCCGTGGTGGAGCGTTTCGGCCCCGTTGACATACTTGTCAACAACGCCGGGCAGTCGGCAACGAAGCCCTTTGCCGAGATTACCGACGCGGAGTGGCAGGAAGACATTGATCTCAAGCTGATGGCGGCGGTGCGCATGACGAGACTCGTCTGGCCGCAGATGATCGAGCAACGCTGGGGGCGGGTCATCAACCTGCTCAACGTCTTCGCCAAGGCGCCGGACGCGCGCACGGCGCCCACGTCCGTCACGCGAGCTGCGGGCATGGCGCTCACCAAGGTGCTTGCGGCCGAGGGCGCCGAGCACAACGTGCTGGTCAATGCCATGCTGATCGGCTTCATCAAGAGCGATCAAATCAGGCGCATGCACGAACGCGCCGGCAGCAACGAGTCGCTGGAGGATTTCATGGCAAAGGCCGGAGAGCGCCTGCCGATGAAACGCATGGGTGAGGCGGAGGAGTGTGCAAACCTTGCGCTCTTTCTTGCGAGCGAAGCGTCTTCTTACGTGACCGGCTGCGCCATCAACATGGACGGCGGTCTATCGAAGGTGGTCTGAGTCCGCTATTCGTGATGGTGCGGCAGCACCCGCGCGAGCCCGGCGTCCGTCAGCTGCTGGTGCATGAACAAACGCACTTCCTGAGCTGACTCCATACGCAGCACCTTGGCAAGCATGCGCCGCGCGTCCGTGCGTTTGATCTGGCGGATCACCCACTTGACCTTCGGCAGATGCGTCGCGTTCATCGAGAGCACGTGATAGCCCATGGCCATGAGCAGCACCGCGCCAACCGGCGTGCCGGCAAACTCGCCGCAGATACCGATGCCGGTTTCTTCCGCGTGGGCCGCACGTGCCACTTCCCTGAGCGCGGTGATGACCGCCGGATGCACATCCTGGTAGAGATTCGCAACGCGCGGATTGTTGCGATCCACGGCAAGCATGTACTGCGTGAGATCGTTTGAGCCGACCGCGAGAAAGTCTGCCTCGCGCGCGAGCTGGCGGGCCTGATAAACCGCCGCGGGCACTTCCACCATGACGCCGATCTGCGGCGCCTTGACGTCTATGCCCTCCTCGGTCACTTCGTCGTAGGCCTGCTGGATGAGGGCCTTGGCCGCAACGAGCTCCGCGGGGCTCGAAATCATCGGCAGCATGATCCTGAGCTCGCCCTGCAGACCCGCGTTGGCGGTCAGCATGGCCCGGACCTGCACGAGAAAAATTTCCGGATGGTCGAGGGTGACCCGGATGCCGCGCCAGCCGAGGAACGGATTTTCCTCGTTGATGGGAAAATAGGTCAGCGACTTGTCGCCGCCGATGTCGAGAGTGCGCATCGTCACCGAACGCGGCTCGAAGGCTTCCATGTGCTCGCGATAGATGGCCGCCTGCTCAGCCTCGGTCGGAAACCGGTCCTGCGTCATGAACGGGATTTCGGTGCGGAACAGACCAATGCCTTCCGCGCCGCGATCGAGAGAGCGATGGATGTCTCCGGATAACCCGATGTTGACCCAGAGCTGCACGCGCCACCCGTCCCGCGTGATGCAGGGCAGCTCCTTCAGCTCGTCGAGCTCCTCGTCGAAAACGCGCTCCTGCTCAATCAGCTCGCGGTTGAGTTTGATGCGCTCTTTGGTCGGCTGGGTGAATATCTCGCCGTAGTGGCCGTCAACGATGAGCGTCTCGTCCTCGAGTCCGTAAGCCGGCAGGTCGACCGCGCCCATCACCGCCGGTATACCCATCGCCCGGGCAAGAATCGCCACGTGCGAATTGCCCGAGCCGCGATTGGAGACGATGGCGCAGAGGCGCTCTGCCGGCACTTTGGCGAGCATCGCCGGCGTCACCTCTTCGCCAACGAGCACCGTGTCTTTCGGATACTGGGTTTTCTTGTCGCGGATGTCCTGCAGGTAGGCCAGCAGCCGCAGACCCAGGTCTTTGACATCAGCGCCGCGCTCTCTCAGATACGGGTCTTCCATGAGCTCAAAGCGGCTGACGTGCTCGCGGATGACCCGCTTCAGCGCACCCTGCACCCACTGGCCCTCCTGGACCTCGCGGCGGATGTCACCGGCCAGCGCGTTTTCGTCGAGCATGTGCAGGTAGGCATCAAAGAGCGCCAGCTCCTGCTTGGGCAGGCTGTTCTCGAACTGTTTGGTGATCTGACGGATGTCGTTGCGCACCGCTTCGAGCGCGCGTTCGAGGAGCACCAGCTCCATGACCACGTTATCGGTTTCCCGCTCCGGCACCGCTTCCAGGTTCGCCACCGGATGCACCACCACCGCGCGGCCGATGGCAATCCCCGGAGCGCCGGCGACGCCGATGAAGCAGGCATCGTGCAATCCATGCCCTTCCACTTTCGGCAGGGCTGAATCGCCAACCGCCTCGGCGTGGGAGACGACGGTGGCCAGCTGCGCGGCGAGGGTCACGAGAAAAGCTTCTTCCGATTCGTCGAACTTACGCGAATCCGCCTGCTGCACCACCAGGACACCCAGCACCTTGCGCTGGTGAATGATGGGTACCCCGAGGAAGGCGTTATAAGCCTCTTCACCGCTGTCCGGTATGAAATGAAACTGCGGATGCTCGCTGGCAAGGTCCAGGTTGATGGGCTCGGCGCGCCCGCCAACCAGACCGACGAGACCCTGGTCGAGCTCCAGACGGGCTTCGCCTACCTGGTCGATGTTGAGACCATCGGTGGCCGCCAGCGCATAACTGCTGTGCTCCTGGTCCAGCAGGAAAATCGAGCAGACATCGGCACCCATCGCAGCTTTCACCTCTGAGACCAGAGATTGCACCGCTTCGGCAAAGTGCGAGTACTCGGTGAACTTGAGCACAATCTGCCGGAGGGTGGTGAGCATCGAATCCATCAGCGGCTGACCGGTAAGTGCGGCGCCAGCTCCGCAAGCGCACGGCGGTAGACGTCCCGTTTGAAATCGACCACCTGGGTCAGCGGATACCAGAAGGTCACCCACTGCCAGTGATCGAACTCGGGTTTGCCGGCACAGTCCATACGCACGGCGCCGTCGTCAGCCTGCATCTCGAGGAGAAACCACTTCTGTTTCTGGCCAACAAAGCCGGGGGTGGAGTTGTAGCGCCGCAGACGTCGCGGCAGGCGATAGCGCAGCCAGCCTTTGGTGCGCGCGATTATCTTCACATCGTCCGCTTTCAGCCCAACTTCCTCATACAGCTCCCGGAACAGCGCCTCTTCCGGCGTCTCACCGTCGTTGATACCGCCCTGCGGAAACTGCCAGGCGTCGTGACCGCCGACGCGTCGTGCCCAAAGTACCTGTCCGGTGCCCTGTCCGTGGGCGAGCACAATGCCTACATTCGGTCGAAAACCATCCGCATCAACCATGCATTCCCCAAAAAACCGCTGCATTTCACGGCGCCGGGAGTGGTGCGATTTCGCACGGTGCCTGACCCCTCGTAGCAGCGGGATCCCATCTACTATGAGTCCTTGATACCGGAAAAACTGGAGAAGCACAAATCCGCGCCGGCGATTCAACCGGCCTTGCGTGACGGGCGGATGACAACCCCGCATGCGCGCAAAGCCGGAGCATGCGCCAGCCATCCGTGCGATGATGGCGGCGTCAGCAACAGCCACCACGCACCATGACCAACCGCCTCGCCTCGGAACTGAGTCCGTATCTCAAGCAGCATGCCGATAATCCGGTGCACTGGCAGCCCTGGGACGAGGCGGCGCTGGCGACGGCAAAGGATCAGGACAAACCAATCCTCCTTTCCATCGGCTACTCGACGTGCCACTGGTGTCACGTCATGGCACACGAGTCGTTCGAAGACCAGGCCACCGCGGAAGTCATGAACGCGAACTTCGTCAACATCAAGGTCGACCGCGAAGAGCGACCGGATCTGGACAAGATTTATCAAACGAGCCTGCAGCTTCTCACCCAGCAGGGCGGCGGCTGGCCGCTGACGATGTTTCTCGATCCGCAGACGCTCATCCCCTTTTACGGCGGCACCTATTTTCCAAAAACGCCGCGTCACCAGCTGCCCGGCTTCACCGACCTCCTGCTGAGGCTCAAGGAAATCTTCGACAGCAGGCGAGGAGAGCTCACCGAGCAGGGTGAAAAAGTGCAGAACACGCTCGCGCAGATGGTTGCGCCCGTGCTGGATCCCACCATGGAGGACGCCGCGGTGCTCGGCGCCTGCCGGGATGCGCTTGCCCAGCAGTACGACCAGCAGGAAGGCGGGTTCGGCAACGCACCCAAGTTTCCGATGCCCGGAACCCTCGAGCGTCTGCTCCATCACTGGGCCTACGTGCGACGCAGCGGCGACAACGACCGCGAGGCGCTGGACATGGTGATGATCACCCTGACGCAGATGGCACGCGGCGGCATTTACGATCACCTCGGCGGCGGTTTCTGCCGCTACGCCACCGACCGTAAGTGGATGATTCCGCACTTCGAAAAGATGCTGTACGACAACGGCCAGCTCCTCTCGCTGTACAGCCATGCGCTTGCGCTTGGCGACGATGCGCTCTTCCGCGGCGCCATCGAGGAAACCGTCGGCTGGATGGCGCGGGAGATGCGCCACCCCGATGGGGGTTTTTATGCCGCTCTCGATGCCGACTCCGAGGGCGAGGAAGGCAAGTTCTACGTCTGGCGCCGGGAGCAGGTGAAGAAGCTCCTCGATCCCGACGAGTATCTGGTCGTTGAAACACTGTATGGGCTCGATAAACCCGCTAACTTCGAGAACAAGTGGAATCTGCACCGTTACGACTCCTGGCGCTCGGTCGTCAGCCGCCTGTCGCTGTCGGAGGATCAGGCAGATGCGCTCCTGGCGAGCGCCAGGCAGAAGCTCTTTGACGCGCGCGCAGAGCGGATACGTCCGGGAACCGACGACAAAATCCTGACTGCCTGGAACGGACTGGCGGTGCGGGGCCTTGCTCACGCGGGTACGGCGCTCGGCCGCGATGATTGGATTGAAATGGCCCAGGCTGCGGTCGATTTTCTCGAGGCCAACTGCTGGGACGGCGAGACGCTCTTCGCCACCTGGAAAGACGGGCAGCGCAAGTACGCAGGCTACCTCGACGACTACGCCAACCTGCTGGACGGTATTCTCACGCTCCTCGGCGCCGCGTGGCGGGAGTCAGACGCCCGCTTCGCAAAAGCGCTGACGGACGCGTTGCTGTCGCGCTTCTACGACGTCGACAGCGGCGGCTTCTATTTCACAGAGCACAATCACGAGGCGCTCATCCATCGGCCGAAGCCCACCATGGACGACGCGCTGCCTCCCGGCAACGCGACGGCTACCCGGGCGCTCCTCGGCATGGGGCACCTGCTCGGCAACACCGATTACCTGGATGCGGCGCATAACACCCTGCGGTGGGCGCGTGCCGTGATGGAACGTATTCCCAGCGGTCATTGCAGTCTGCTCGGCGCGATGGAAGAGACCGTGCACGAGCCGGAGCTGGTGATCCTGCGCGGTCCGGCGAACGAGGCGCGCGACTGGCAGAAGGCAATCAGCGGCGGATTTACACCGTGGCGGCGGGTGTACGCCATTCCTTACGAAGGGGTGAGCTTGACGCCCGAGTACCTGCCGAAGCTGGTGAGCTCCGACGCTCAAGCTGCGGTCACGGCTTACGTGTGCAGAGGACTTTCGTGCTCGCTACCGATCACTTCGGTCGACGCCCTCAAGGAGGCGCTCGATTGACGCTGGCGGCGCGCTGAGATCAATCGGCGCGTCCAGACAGATTTTCTCGCCTGCGTAGTCGTCGAAGAGTTGCTGGTGGGCTTCGAGCGAGAGCTCATCTTCGCGCTGATCGTATTCACGGACCCAGTCCAGGAGAAAATCCAGGCGTTCGTCCTGTTCCTCGGGCGTTGCGTACTTGTGCGGCTCCCAGGGGCGCGCTCGACAGTTAGCCAGGCAGGCCTCGACGCCAGGGTTCAGAAAAACGAGCACCGGCTGCGAGGCGAGCGCAACGTTGATGAGATGGGCGTAACAGCCTTCCAGAATCCAGCCGCGGGCGCAGCTGTCAGCCTGCTCGACGAAGTCTCGCAGAAGCATTGTGCTCTCTGCGAGAGGCCGTCGCACCGCCGTCTCTCCCCAGGCAATCGTGTCGAGGTCGAGGACCGGCGCACCGGAGGCGCGCGCCAGCCATTCGGCCAGCGTCGTCTTTCCTGACCCGGAATTGCCGTAAATGGCGACCTGCAAGCGGTTCAACCCGCGGAGGCCGCGTCCCTGCTACCCCAGGTGAGATCGAGCTCGCGTGCGGCTTTGACGTCATCCAGCCGGCGTACCGGCGTCGTATGCGGCGCCTGCTGCACGAGATTTGGATCTCCCTCGGCTTCGTCACGGATGGCAATCAGCGCATCGACGTAACGGTCGAGCTCCTCACGGCTCTCGGTTTCCGTGGGCTCAATCAGAAAACACTCGGGCACCAGGAGCGGAAAGTAGGTGGTCGGCGAATGCATGCCGTAGTCGAGGAGCCGCTTGGCAATGTCCATGGCGTTCACGCCAAGTTCCTTCGCTTCGCGCGCAAACGTCAGGATGAACTCGTGAGTTGCGCGGCGTTCCGGATAGGCAAGCTGAAAGCCTGCCTTGGCCAGACGCGCGGCCATGTAGTTGGCGTTCAGCGTGGCGTACTCCCCTACCCGATGCAGCCCCTCCCTGCCCAGGAGGAGCGCATAGGCGAGCGCGCGTATGAGGATACCCGCGTTGCCGGCATAGCCGGACAGCCGGCCAATGGACAGTGGCCGGTCGTTCTCATCCACCCACCGGTAAAGGCCGGTTTCCTCGTTCTTTGCGACAATCGGCACCGGCAGATGCGGCAGCAGCCGCTCAGAGACGCCCACGGGTCCTGCGCCCGGACCGCCGCCGCCGTGAGGGGTGGCGAACGTCTTGTGCAGGTTCATGTGCAGGACGTCAAAACCCATGTCCCCCGGTTTGACCCGGCCGAGGATGGCGTTCAGGTTGGCGCCGTCGTAGTAGAGGAGCCCGCCCGCATCGTGCACGGTTGCGGCAATTTCTTCGATCTGCCGCTCGAAAACGCCGCAGGTCGACGGATTGGTCATCATGAGGCCCGCGGTCTGCGGACCCACCGCCGCCTTCAGCGCCTCGAGATCCACATCGCCGCTGTCGTCCACCGCCACCTCGGTGACCTTGTAGCCGCACATGACCGCGGTCGCCGGGTTGGTGCCATGGGCGGCGCTCGGCACGAGTATTTCCGTGCGCCCGTGATCTTCCCGCGCCTCATGATAAGCGCGAATCATCGCGACGCCGGCAAACTCCCCCTGCGCGCCGGCCATCGGCGTGAGCGAAACTCCCTGCATGCCGGTCACGTCGCGCAGGATTTCCTGCAGATCATGCAGACATTCAAGATGACCCTGGCTGGCCGCTTCCGGCGCAAGCGGGTGACGTCCGAGGAAACCCGGCAGGCTGGCAGCTTTGTGCGCGCCGCGCGGGTTGTATTTCATGGTGCACGAGCCCAGCGGATAGAACTGCGTGTCGATGCTGAAGTTCTTGCGCGACAGATTCGTGTAGTGTCGCACCGCCTGCAGCTCGGAGACTTCCGGCAGGCCCGGCGGATCTGCGCGCAAGAGATCACCCGGGAGGTCCTCGAGCACGGCGCTGTCGGCGTCGGTCCGCTGCGCGGCCGCGCGTCTGCCCGGAGCGGAGATGTCAAAGATAGTGCTCATGCGGCATCTCCCTGTGCAGTTGCAGCCAGCGCATCACGCAGGGCCGCAACGTAAGCGGCAAGCTCAGCTTCCGTTCGCTTTTCTGTTACCGCAACCAGCAGCGTGCGGTCGGCATCGGCGACGAGATCCGGCGTGAAGTCGGCAAGGCAAAGCCCCGGCAGAATACCGGCACTCATCATGTGCTCAATCACCGCGCCCGCGGGAACCGGCAGACGCACGGCAAACTCATGGAAGTGCGGTCCGTCGAATACGGCTTCCACACCAGGTAACTCGAGGATCCCAGCGCGCAGCTGCGTGGCGTTGCCATGACTGGCGATGGCTACCTCACGCAATCCCTGCGGACCCACCAGCGACAGATAAATGGTCCCAGCCGTAACCAGAAGGCCCTGGTTGGTGCAGATATTGGACGTCGCCTTACCGCGGCGGATGTGCTGCTCGCGCGCCTGCAACGTCAGCGCATAGCCTTCTCTGCCCTCGAGGTCGACGGTGCGACCAATGATGCGCCCCGGCATCTGCCGGACGAGGCTCTGCCGGCAGCAGGTGAAGCCGAAAGATGGTCCACCCGAGGCCATCGGCACGCCAAACGGCTGACCGTCACCGCAGACGATATCAGCCCCGTCATTGCCCCACTCGCCCGGCGGCTTCAACACGCCAAGCGTCATGGGATTGACGACGGCAATGACGAGGGCGTTGTTGGCATGGGCCCAGTCGGTGATGGCGTCCACGGCCTCCAGGCGTCCAAAGAAGTTGGGTTGCTGGATGACCACTGCCACGGGCGCTTCGTCCGGCAGCGCGCCGCTGTCGACAATGCCGCTGGCATCGACGGCCAGGCTACCGAGCGTCACACCCTGATTCCTGACAATGTTCTGGCTTGCCTGCCTGTAATTCGGATGCACGCTATCGGCAACCAGGATGTGCCCGGTTTTGTTTTTCTTGTTGCCCCTGAGCGCCATGAGCATCGCTTCGGCCAGACCGCTTGCGCCGTCGTAAACCGATGCGTTGGAAACGTCCATGCCGGTCAGCGCCGCCATCATGGACTGATATTCATAGATGAGCTGCAGCGTGCCCTGGCTCGCCTCAGCCTGGTAAGGCGTATAAGCCGTCATGAATTCACCGCGGGCGGTGAGATCCCAGACGGCGGCCGGAATGTGGTGGTCGTAGCTGCCGGCACCCAGGAAACAGGTATAGCCTGAATCCTCCGCCGCGCGCTCCGCCAATAGATTCAGCATCTGCATTTCGCTCATGCCGTCCGGCACGTCGTTGAGCTCACCGCCCATGAGGCGCTCGGGGATCTCGTCAAAGAGCGTATCGATGGCATCGACGCCTATCTCTTCCAGCATGGCGTCGACGTCCGCCTGGGTGTGCGGGATAAAAGGCATCAGCGCAGACCCTCAGTGCTCTTCGGCATCGCAGACTTCCTGATACGCTTCCGCGTCCAGGAGATCTTCGAGCTCACCGGGATCAGCCGGTTCGACTTTGAAAAACCAGCCTTCCCCATAGGGGTCCTGATTGACCTTTTCAGGCTCGTCTTCGAGCGCTTCGTTGATGGCAACGACGGCACCGGTCACCGGCGCATAAATGTCCGAGGCGGCTTTGACCGACTCGACGACGCCGGCCTCTTCGCCGCTGCCCACCTGCTGGCCTGCCTCCGGCAGCTCGACGTACACCACGTCGCCGAGCGCGTTCTGGGCGTGATCGGTAATGCCAATCGTCACCGTGCCGTCTTCTTCCAGGCGCGCCCACTCATGGGTCGCCAGATATCTGCATTCTGTGGGGGTTTCACTCATCCCGCGTGTCCTTCATTGCTCTTCAGAGACGTCTGCCTCTTTGTTTTAGATTGTTATTCTTATCCCCCGGATCACTTCCGGGACAGTCGTATCACTCGACCAGAATTTTACCGTTGCGCACAAACGGCGGTTTGACGATGCGGGCCTGTTTCAGCTTGCCGCGTATGTCGACCTGACAATCACCTTTGGCCGCTCGGGGTACGCGCGCCAGAGCGATGCTAGAGCCCATGGTCGGCGAAAACGTACCGCTGGTAATTATCCCATCCCCGGCGGGCGTGGTCACCACCTGTCCGTGCCGCAACACCCCTTTGTCCTGCAAGAGGAGTCCCGTCAACTTCTCCGCATTCTGCCCGCGCTCGGGCTCAATGGCAGCCCGGCCGATGAAATCCCGCTCCGCTGGCTCCCAGGCAATGGTCCAGCCGATGTTGGAGGCCAGCGGCGACGTGTCCTCATCGAGGTCCTGACCATAAAGGTTGAGGCCCGCTTCCAGGCGCAGGGTGTCTCTCGCGCCAAGGCCTGCGGGTGCCACCCCCGCTGCAGAAAGCTTCTGCCACAGCGTGACCGCCGCATCAGCAGGGAGCATCACCTCAACGCCGTCTTCGCCGGTATATCCGGTGCGGCCAATCAGGGCATCCCCCGCTGCAAGCGCCGTAAAGGGTTTTACCTCCGCAAGCGCTTCGCCCATTATCTCTGCAGCGGTGGCAACGGCGTCGGGCCCCTGCACCGCAATCATCGCCAGGTCCTGCTCGGCAAACGTCGCATCAGCCACGGCGTGTCGGGCAAACCAGTCGAGCACCTTGTCCCGGGTGCTGGCGTTGACCACACACCGATACCCGTTCTCGAGACGGTAAACGATGAGGTCATCGAGCACGCCACCGCGTTCGTTGAGGAGTGCTCCGTAGAGCGCGCTGTTCACCTCGAGCTTCGCCACGTCGTTGGCTACCAGCCGGCGCAGATAAGCTTCGGCGCCGGCGCCTTCGACATCGATGATGGTCATGTGCGAGACGTCGAACATCCCGGCTGCGCTGCGCACGGCCTGATGCTCCTCGATCTGCGAGCCGTAGTTGACGGGCATCGACCAGCCGGCAAAATCCACCATCTTGCCGCCGGCGGCCACATGCTCCGCATAGAGCGGTGTTTGTCGTGTCACTTCAGATTCCTCCCGCCTGGAGGCCCATGGCCTCACGCATGATCTGATGTTTGACCATGTCCAGCGAATTAAACGTTTGAACGCCAACGTTGCGCAACAACGTCATCAGCGGATTCGTCTGCCCGAAGAGGCGCTGCAGATTGGCCATGATCTGCATCATGAGCTCCGAGCGCGCCTGCCGCTGCCGGGCAAAACGCGCCCACAGCGCAGGCTCAGCAAGCGAGGCCTGGCCCCGCGCAACGTCCATGAGCGCCTGCACGTCTTCAAGTCCCAGATTGACACCCAGCCCCGCCAGCGGGTGGATGGTGCGCATGGCATCGCCAATCAGCACCACCCGCGGCGCCGGTACACACTGTTCGACCCGCTGCTGGACGAGGGGGAAGGAGAGCCGCTGATCAACCGCCACGACCTCACCGAGCCGGTGCTCGATCGCATGCCCGATTTCCGCGCAGAACGCCGCGTCGTCCATTGCCAGACGCCGCTCTGCACTGTCGCCGGATTGGGACCAGACGATCGAGCAGACGTGTGGATCCGGCGCCGGTAGAAACGCCAGCGGGCCGTCCGTGAGAAAGCGCTGCCAGGCGGTATTTGCATGTGGCTCTGCCGTACGAACGACGGTCGCAAGGGCCACCTGGTCCACCGCCAGGGACCTCACCGGCACGTTGAGCGCCTGCCGCACGAACGAACGCGCGCCATCGGCGGCAACGAGAAACTCACCGGAGACGGCCGCACCGCCCGCAAGCTTGAGCTCAATGCCATCGGCGGTCTCATCGAGCGCTTCGAGCTCGCCAAGACAGATGGTGATCCGCGGATGCGCCGTCAGCGCCTGCCAGGCGTTCACGGTCAAAGCGGACGCCTCGACCAGCCAGCCAAGCTCTGTCCTGCCGACTTCCGCGGCTTGAAAGTCGAGTACCCCGCTGCCCCATTGCTCCCAGACGTACATGCGCTCATAAGGCGCAAGACCCTCGTCAGGCCAGACGCCAACGCTATCGAGGAGCGCTGCTGAGGCAGGCGACAGTGCAACGTTTCTGATATCGATGCCCAGCGCGCCGCAATTGCGCTGCGGCTCGTTGCGGTCCACAACCGCAACCGCAAAACCCGCATCAGCGAGAGCAAGCGCGCACGTTGCGCCAACCAGACCCGCGCCAACGACGAGCACCTGGTGGTCAGTCATGCGCCGGCAGCCATGAGCGCTTCAACGTCTTCGATACGCTTCGGCACCGCCGCCGTCAGCACTTCGCAGCCGCTCCGGGTGATAAGCACGTCGTCTTCGATGCGCACGCCAATGCCGCGGTACTTCGACGGCAGATGCTCGGTGGTTTCATTGCGCGGGATGTAGATGCCGGGCTCAATGGTCAACACCATGCCCGGTTCGAGCTCGCGCCACGTGCTGTCGATGCGGTAATCGCCGACGTCGTGCACGTCGATGCCCAGCCAGTGGGAGGTCTTATGGGGACAGTAGTCCTTATAACCCTCCTCTTCGATCAAAGTCTCAACGTCTCCATCGAGAATCTTCAACGCCACCAGCCCTGCCACCATGATCTTGAGCGCCGCTTCATGCGGGGCGTTGAAATGTCGGCCCGGTCTGCACTCGGCAATGGCCGCTTCGTTGGCCGCCAGCACAATTTCGTAGATGGCGCGCTGAGTGGCCGAGTACTTGCCATTGACCGGAAAGGTGCGGGTGAGATCAGCCGCGTAGTGCTCGAATTCGCAACCGGCATCGATGAGCACCAGGTCGTTCTTCTTCAGCGTTGCCGCGTTTTCGACGTAATGCATGACGCAGGCGTTATTGCCGCTGCCGACAATGCAGGGGTACGCCGGCGAGCGGGCGCCGGAGCGCATGAACTCATACGTCAGCTCCGCTTCGAGCTGCGCTTCGGTCATGCCCGGCGCGCAGGCCTGCATGGCCCGCACGTGCGCGGACGCTGTGATGTCGGCGGCTTTGCGCATGAGGTTCACCTCCTTGGTCGACTTGTACAGCCGCTGCTCGTGCAGGAAGTGCTTGAGCTCCATGAACTCGCCGGGCGGCTGAGCGCCGCCGGCTTCGCGTTTGCGGATATCTGCCACCCAGGCGATGAGACGCTGATCGAAATCCGGATATTCACCCAGGGTGATGTAGATCCGTTCGCGGCCTTCGAGGAGCCCCGGCAGAATGTCGTCCATGTCCGCATAAGGGAAAGCGTCGTCCACGCCGAGCATCTGCGTAGCCCGCTCGGGGCCCAGGCGTTCGCCGTCCCAGCGCTCGGCGTGCGGGTCCCGATCAGCACAGAAGAGGATCTCCTCGCCGTGCTCGCGGCCCGGCGCCAGGACGAGAAGCGCCTCGGGCTCAACGAAGCCCGTCAGGTAGTAAAAGTCGCTGTCCTGGCGAAACAGATACTGGATGTCGCGGTTGCGGCGGCTGAGCTTGGCTCCGGGAATGACCGCCACCGAGCCCGGCGACATCATCGCCATGAGCTGCGCCCGGCGTTTTTTGAATTCCGCGGTGCCGATCATTCACTGGTTTCCGACGCGGCGTCATCGTTCATGAGCGTCAGCGCCAGCACCGCTGCGACGCGCACGTATTCATAAATCTCCATGAAAGAATTTTCGTCCTGCTCGTCACCTTCAACCTCGTCATCGAGGCCGCTGATGCTGGCAAAGTCGCGGAGTATCTCCTGCACGTCGACAGGCAGGGCTTTCACGGATGTGCCTGCCGCGACGGCGCCGAAGCCCGAGAGATAGCCTGCGCACCACTCCGAAAGTCCTGCCAGGCGGACGCTCAGAACTTCATCGTCATCTGGAATGAGCGGTGAAAACTCCATGTCCTGGGCATAAAGCGCATCGAGACTGGCGCTGACAAATTCGGCAACGGCATTCTCATCAGACAGCGCGTCGGCGCCGGCAAGCGCCACGAAGTCGCTCATGGAAAATTCCTGCACGCCGGCCGAGGCAAAGCCGCAGACGAGGCCGTGGAGTTCTGCAGGGGTGATGACAGACGAGGCGTCCTGCGCCTTCCGCTCGAGATCAGACACGGTATATGGGACTACACAAAGGCATGTAAACAGCGCAAACTATCGCCCAACAACCGCATAATTGCCACATACAAGAAGCTTTATAGCCATGGCAGCAAACGCAGAACAAGATCAACTGGCGCAGCTCGAGCAGCAGGTGGACGAACTCCTGGTGCTGACGCAGGTTCTCGGCAAAGAGAACAGAGCGTTGCGCGCACAGCAGAAGAACTGGTCGACGGAACGCGCCAAGCTCATCGAGAAGAACGAGCTGGCCAAAAGTCGCGTCGAATCGATGATCAGCCGCTTGAAGGCGCTGGAAAAAGACTAGGGGTTCCCTGACCGCGTATGAGTGAGCTGAGCACCGTAACCGTCACCATTCTGGGTAAGGACTATCAGGTCAGCTGTCCGGCCGAGGAGGTCGACGCGCTGACGCGCGCCGCGCGTTTTCTCGACGGCAAGATGGAGGACATACGTTCCTCCGGGAAAGTCGTCGGGCTGGACCGCATTGCGGTCATGGCCGCGCTCAACATCACCAATGAGTTTCTGAACGGCGAAGCGGTGCTGTCAGAGACCCAGGACGCGGTTGGCAGCCGTATTGCCACACTGACTGACAAAGTCAGTCAGGCGCTTGCGCAGCACAAGCAGCTGGATCTGTAAAGCAGCGTCGGACAGTTTCGATAACCCTTTCCCAAACTCTAAACG
>JAAUXY010040904.1_pt1 | contig 17700 bp, 21 predicted proteins | sample 7278121 | NCBI WGS metagenome assembly JAAUXY01 (sample SAMN14350117, study PRJNA611818) | marine sediment metagenome | isolation source: surface marine sediment (1.8m) | place: French Polynesia: Moorea | collected 2018-08 | reverse complement strand
CCGGTGACGAACACCGTACGGCCGACCAGGACGGGCACGTCTGTCTCTGAATAAGTCACTTAACCCGCGTGTTCCTTCATGAAGCGTTCGAACGCTTCAGCGTAGTCGGCATGCCAGCGGGACAGCGCCGGACGATTGAGCACAATGTCGTCCAGATTCCACTGCATGCGGGCATTGTCCATCGCTGTGGTCACGTCGTTGTCAGGACAGATGACGTAAAAATCCCCGTCAGCCATGCGCGTGAGGAGCTCGTCCGCAACCTGCTCTGACGTCCACGCGGCCGGTGGCTTTTCCGGAATGTGCGCCTTGATGAGTCCCGTGTACGTGAAGCCGGGGACCAGGAGATGCGCGCTCACCTCGCAGCCGTCGATATTGCGCAGCTCGTGCGCCAGGCTCTCGGTCACCGCACGTATACCCGCCTTGCTGACGTTGTAGGCGGCATCTCCCGGGGGGTTGGTGATGCCTTGTTTAGACCCGGTGTTGACGATGGCGCACGGCGTACCCTGGCTGATCATGTCTTCGACGAACGTCTGCAGTCCGTTGATGACGCCCCAGAGGTTGACGCTGAGCACCTTCTGCCAGCCTTCGTAGCGCTTGAATGCCCCGCCACCACCGCCGACGCCGGCGTTGTTCATGAGGAACGCTACTTCGCCGTAGCGTTCGAGCACGGCTGCCTTGAGCGCCTGCACGTCCTCGAGCCTGGCAACGTCCGTGAGCTGACCAAAGGCCTCTCCTCCCAGCGTCGCAAGCGCTTCGTCAATCGCCTCCTGGCTGCGATCTGCAATACAAACACGCATACCTCGAGCCGAGAGCTTCTGTGCAACCGCGAGTCCAATACCGCTGGCGCCGCCGGTGATCACCGCCGCGCGATCGGGTGCTATCGCCTTATGCAAGAGACTTCCTCCAGGACTCCCAGTGTTTGACGGCAAAATTCTGCATCGCAACTTATTGGTTGTCAAACAAATATGTTTGCCTTGCGGCGATTCCACCCATTCGGCATGCTCGATCCACTGGAGAGGGTCTCATGATCGAATACATACCACGAAGTCATGCCTACTATGCGGCGCAGGGCTATAAACCCTACGCCTGGGCACACTTTGACGACGTCCCGTTCACGCAGCCTGAAAAAGCAGCCCATGATTCCAGGCTGCTGCTGATCACAACGGCCGCGCCCTACAATCCCGCAAACGGCGACCAGGGCCCGGGTGCCGCCTACAACGCGGCCGCAAAATTTTTTGAGGTGTTCAGAGCGCCCGTATCACCCGCGCCGGATCTCAGAATTTCTCACATCGGCTATGATCGCAAACACTGCCGCGCGGAAGACCCTGCAACGTGGTTACCCATCGCAGCGCTCGAACAGGCACAGGCTGACGGCAGCATCGGCGAGCTCATTCCCGAGCTCGTTGGCGTGCCAACCAACCGCAGTCAGCGCATCACCATGGAACAGGACGCTCCCGCGGCCCTGGCCGCGGCACGTGAGCTGGGTGCCGACGCGGTACTTCTGGTGCCTACGTGACCCGTCTGTCATCAGACGGTCAGTCTGATCGCCCGCCATCTGGAATCCGAAGGCCTACCCACAGTGATCATGGGTTGTGCCCGAGACATCGTCGAGCATACCGGTGTACCGCGCTTCTGGTTCAGTAATTTCCCATTGGGACATTCCGCCGGCAAGCCGTTCGATCGCGACTCGCAAATGGCTACCCTCAACGGCGCGCTGGCCCTTCTAGACGGCGCCTCGGAACCACGCACTACCGCGGTCTCACCGCAAAGCTGGGCAGACAGCGACGAGTGGGAAAAGGACTTCTGGAGCCTGGCGGGTTTGAGCGAAGCAGACATTGCACGCTTGCAACAAGCACATGAACAGGTACGCGCTACCGCAGCGGACATCAAACGCGGCACAGAGTGAGACGCGCCTTGTGTCAGCTGGGTGATAGATCTCAGCGCACGAGTCGGCTAACGTTCTTCGATCAACCTGGCCCGAGGACCGATCATGGCGAAGAAACGCATTGTCATCTGTGCCGATGGCACCTGGAACGACCCGGAGGATGAGACGCCAACCAACGTGCTGCGCGTTGCCCGCGCAATCAAACCCCAGGACACCAAAGGCGTGCAGCAGGTTGTCTTCTACGACTGGGGTGTCGGCAGCTACTATGCCGAGAAACGCGGCGGCATCAGCGGCCTGGGCATGGACAAGAACATCCAGGATGGCTACCGCTTCATCGTGCAGAACTTCGATCCGGGTGACGAAATCTACATGTTCGGCTACAGCCGCGGGGCCTATACGATCCGCGCATTGGCTGGCATGTTGAACAAGTGCGGCATTCTGAAAAAAACCAACGCGGCGCTGATTCCCGATGCGTTCGAGTTCTACAAGAGGAAAAAGCACAAGCCGGGTTCAACCACGGCGAGCCAATGGCGCAAGAAGTATTCCGTCGGCGGCACCGCGCGCGGTGAGGTGAAGTACGTCGGCGTTTGGGACACCGTTGGCGCCCTCGGCATTCCCACCCGCTCTCTGGCGTTCGTCGAGGAGCGCGATCTGTTCTTCGATCCGGTGCTCGGCAGCAACGTCAAGTGCGCCCGCCATGCGGTTGCAATCGACGAGAAGCGCGGTGATTTCGAACCCACGCTCTGGGAGAAATACGAGGCGGATACGGTCAAGCAGGTCTGGTTTGCAGGCGTCCACGGCGACGTCGGAGGCGGCGCAAAAGTCAACAAGGACAGACAAACCGGTCAGCGAAAGTACCTGAGCGACGTGGCGCTGTCCTGGCTGGTTCAGGAAGCCGACCTGCAGGGATTGAAATTCGAATCGTTCCTGGTTGGCAGCACCCAGCAGCACCACAGGCTGCGCCTCAACCGATCCTACAAAGGCTTCTACAAGGTCCTGGGCAAGCACATTCGCAGTATCCCCGCTGACGAACGCGTGCATGAATCGGTACGTAAGCGCTTCAACAGCGATCCGGATTATCGGCCTGAACCGCTGACCAACTGGCTGGCCGCCAACGGCGGCGAATGGAAAATCGAGCCCTGAACGAATGGCGGCGGCGCCTGCCGCCGCAGAAGCTTCGAGCCAATCTGCATTTCTCCATTTATTTATTGGTCAACCAATATTATGATACCGCCGCTGACCCCGACAGCTGCGGAGACAACACTTGGCTAAAAAACACCTGGTTCTCATCCTCACCGAGCCCACGGACGGCATGGAGGAGGAATACAACGACTACTACGAAAATCTGCACCTGGGTGAGGTGCTTGCCACTACCCAGCTGACTTCTGCCCAGCGGTTCAAGCTCACCGGAGAAGCCGGCGAAGGCTGTCCGCTGCCCTACCTGGCCGTCTACGAGAGCGATGCCGACAGCGCTGAGGAGATCATCAATGACCTCAACGCAACCCGCGCCCGGCGCCAGCAGAGCGATGCGCTGAACCGGCGCACCGGCCGTGTGTGGGTGTTCGAAGCCACCGGCCCGAAGCACACGCAAGATGCGTCATGACTCAATTCGGCATCCACTTCCCACAGGCTGAGATCGGCGCAGACTTCCGTGTCATCCGCGACTTCGTCCAGCAGGCTGAAGCGCTCGGCTACGATCACATCAACGTGCCCGATCATGTCCTGCAGACGCGCACGCCGCGGGCGGACTTTGCGGCGGCGGCTAGCTACACGACCGAATTCCCACACCACGAGGTCATGACGCTGCTCGGCTTCATGGCGGGCATCACCGAGCGGCTCATCTTGAAGTCAGCGGTGCTGATTCTGCCCCAGCGCCAGGCCGTGCTGGTCGCCAAGCAGGCGGCTGAGCTCGACGTGTTGAGCGGCGGCCGAATGCAGCTGGGCGTGGGCCTGGGCTGGAACGAACCCGAATACGTAGCGCTCGACATGAACTTCAAGAACCGCGCAAAACGCTTCGTCGAGCAGATCGAGGTATGCCGCCTGCTCTGGATCGAACAGCACCCGACCTTCAGCGGTACCTGGCACGAGTTCGATGACGCGGGTCTCGCGCCCATGCCCATCCAGCGGCCGATTCCCATCTGGGTCGGCGCATTCGCGGAACCCGCCATCATGCGCGCGGCCGCCATCGCGGACGGCTGGCAGGCCATGTTGCCGATGCCGGACGACAACGCGGAGGCCACGTTCGCAAAGTTCAAGGCTGCGGTCGAGGAAAACGGGCGCAATCCGACAGACGTTGGCATCGAGGCCACCCTCTTTACCCGCGACATGGATCCGCAAGCCTGGCTTACACAGGCGCAACGCTGGCTCGAGATAGGCGCCACCCAGGTCATGTTCCGCCCGCAAGGCGAATTTCAGTTCATCAAGGAAGCGACTGAAGCCTATGCCGGGTTGCTCGACGAGCTGCGCGGTTGATCAACCATGGCTGAAACCGCAAAAAAACGACGTACACAGGAAGAGCGTAAAGCCGAATCGGAACGCCAGATCGTCCGCGCCGCCTCCAAGCTCTTCGCCGAGCAGGGTTATCTGCGAACCACGCTGAATGAGGTCGGCAAGGCGGCAGGCTATACCGGCGGGCTCGTCAGTCACCGTTTCGGCTCGAAAGAGGGCCTTCTGCGCGCTGTCGTCCAGAACGCAACCGGTCGCTTCCAGGCTGATCAGATGGGCTCAGCCATCAGCGAGGAAAGCGCCGGGCAGTCGCTCGACAACTACATTGAAATCTACCTGACCGAGGTCACGCTCCGCGAAGGTCACATGCGTACGCTTTACGTCATCATGGGCGAGGCGCTGGCGGCAGTACCAGAAGTTCAGGAGGAAATCTCACGCCTGAACGACGGCGTTCGCAAAGTGATTGCGGACATTGTGCAACGCGGTATCGACAACGGAGAGTTCCGTCCGGAGGTGAGTCCGCAAGTCTCCGCCGTGCTGATCCTCGGCATGCTCCGCGGCGTCGTGATGCAGTACCTCGCCGACCGCAAGGCTTTCAACATGAAAAAGCTGCTGCCGGCCATACAAAGGGCGGCGGTGGAGGGTTTGAAGTAATGGACGTTTCCGAGGCCGTGCGCAGGCGGCGCACCACCCGCGGCTTTCTAGCCGAACCCGTTCCCGAGGCGGTGATACGCGAAGTGCTGGAGATTGCGCGTCATGCGCCATCCAACAGCAACACCCAGCCCTGGCACCTTGCCATCGTGTCGGGAACGGCGCGCGAGCGCCTGCAGGAGGCCATCTTTGCCGAGATCAACGCCGGCAAGGTGCCCTACCCGACCTGGCCATCGGGCGGTGTCGGCCTGAAAGGGGAATACAAAGACCGCCAGCGTGCCTGCGGCTTCGGCTACTACGCCACCATGGGCATCGACCGCGAAGACGCACAGGGCCGTCGCGAGCTGCTACTGAAAAACTGGGAGTTTTTCGGCGCGCCCCACGTAGCGTTTCTCTCAATGCCGGAGACGATGCACCGCGCGAACGCGCTGGATCTCGGCATCTTCCTGCAGACGTTCATGCTGCTGTTGACCGAACGTGGCATCGCCGCGTGTCCCCAGGGCGCCCTCGGCAGCTATCCGGGTCCCGTGCGGGAGATTGCCGACGTCCCTGAAGGCAACGCCATTCTCTGCGGCGTCTCCTTCGGCTACGCGGACTCGGACGCAAAAATAAACACCGTGCACATGGACAGAGAGCCGGTCGAGACGATCAGTTCGTTTACGTCCTAGGGCAATGCCCACATAATTTCCCGCAAGCTCTGAACCCGGATCGATAACATGAACCTCTACACAACCTCGCCGGACCTGGATAACGCTCTGGTCGATCCGACCAACTGGGCGGACGAACAGGGCATCCACGAGCAGTTCCGCTGGTTGCGGGCGAACGATCCGTTGCGCTTCCTCGAGCCGGAGGGATTCGATCCGTTCTGGTCGGTGACAAAGTACGACGACATCAAAGCGATCGAAGGTAACAAAAAGGTTTTCATCAACGATCCACGACCCACCCTCGGGCCCAGGGGCCTGCAGGAGATGGTGCAGATGATGACCGGGCGCAAACACCTCATCCGTTCGCTAGTGCAGATGGACGATCCGGATCACATGAAATACCGCATGCTGACCCAGAGCTGGTTCATGGGCACCAATCTGCGCAAGCTGCAGGCGCGCGTGGACGAGCTGGCAAAGATGTACGTCGATCACCTGGTCGACCTCGGCGGTGAGTGCGACTTCGTCAAAGACGTTGCGATCTGGTATCCCCTGCGGGTGATCATGGAGATCCTCGGCGTGCCGGAGGAGGACGAAGCGCTGATGCTGAAGCTCACCCAGGAGCTCTTCGGCAGCAACGATCCGGACAACCAGCGGTCCTTCGAGCCGGAGGATTTCTTCAAGGTCGTGGAGGATTTCGAGAGCTATTTCGACGAGCTGACTGAAGCACGCCGCAAAAAGCCGACCGACGACGTCGCCAGTCTCATCGCCAACGCGCAGTTTGATGGTGAGTACATGCCACGCCTGGATGCCAACGGTTACTACATCATCGTCGCCACCGCGGGACACGACACCACTAGCGCCTCCACTGCCGGTGGCGTGCTGGCGCTGATCGAAAATCCCGACCAGCTCGAGAAGCTGCAGGCGGACCCCGGGCTCTACCCCACCGCGATCGACGAGGTCATTCGCTGGGTGACGCCCGTGCGCCATTTCATGCGGACCGCTACCGAAGACTACGAGCTGCGCGGTAAAACCATCAGGAAGGGTGAATCCGCCATTCTCTGGTACCTCTCCGCCAACCGCGACGAGGCCGTCTTCGACGTACCCTACGAGTTCCGGGTGGACCGGAAAGACGCCAAACAGCTGGCGTTCGGCTTTGGCGCCCATGTCTGCCTCGGCCAGCATCTCGCGCGCATGGAGATGACTTCGCTCTACAAAGCGCTCTTCAGTCGTATCACCGATCTGGAGCTTGCCGGTGAACCGCAGTACACACAGTCCACGTTCGTCGGCGGACTGAAGTCGCTGCCGATCCGCTACAAGGTGAAATAGCGCCACCACCTGATCCTACACGCCGGCGGGTGCGCTTCCGCCACCCGCGGCTTGGCGCTACACTCAGCTCGGAATAACGCCACGCTCGGGGGGAAGGGTCGCGGCACACCCTCCTCTTGGACGCATACCAGACTCGTCAATACAGGAGCACATCCGGCTATGGCCAGAATGAACATCAACGGCAAAGACGTCGAACTGGAGTTCGACGAGGGCACGCCACTTCTATGGGTTTTACGCGAGCAGGCGGGCCTCACGGGGGCCAAGTACGGCTGCGGGATCGCCCAGTGCGGCGCGTGCACCGTGCACGTCGACGGTAACCCGGTCCGGTCCTGCATTTATCCGGCTGATGCGGTGCAGGCAGGGCAGAAGATCACCACCATCGAAGGCCTGTCGGAAAACGGTGATCACCCGGTGCAACAGGCGTGGGCGGAGCTGGACGTACCGCAATGCGGCTATTGCCAGACCGGCATGATCATGTCCGCGGCGGCGCTGCTGGCAAAAAACGCGGCCCCAACCGATGACGACATCGACTCGGGCATCACCAACATCTGCCGCTGCGGCACTTTGCAGCGGGTACGTCGCGGTATCCATCGCGCGGCTGAACTGGCGAAGGAGGCGTAGCAATGAACACCGATAATCGAATCAGCCTGAGCCGCCGCAAGTTCCTGGTCTCCACCGCCGTGACCGGCGCCGGTCTGTCGCTGGGCCTCAGCCTGCCGCAGGCAGTGGCGGATGGCCACGCCGACGAAGTCAATGCGTGGGTCGTCGTTCACCCGGACGACACCGTCGTCATCCGCATTGCCCGCTCCGAGATGGGCCAGGGCACGCTCACCGGCCTCGCCCAGCTGGCAGCCGAGGAGCTGCAATGCGACTGGGACAAGGTCACCTGGGAATACCCGACGCCGGGTGAAAACCTGAAGCGCCAGCGCGTCTGGGGCAGTTTCGGCACCGGCGGCAGCCGCGGTATCCGCGAATCGCATCAATACGTACGCGAAGGCGGCGCGGCGGCGCGCATGATGCTCATCGAAGCCGCTGCCAATGAATGGGGGGTTTCCGCCGACGAATGCGTTGCCAGGGACAGCGTCATCACGCACAAACCCAGCGGCAAAACGACATCCTTCGGCAAAGTGGCCACAGCCGCGTCAAAGCTGGTGCCGCCGGATGAGGTGCCGCTCAAAGATCCAAAGGACTGGACGCTCATCGGGCAACCCGTGAAACGTCTGGATACGGCAGACAAGCTCACGGGCAAACAGATCTACGGCTCAGACATCAACCTGCCCGGCATGTTGAACGCCGCCATCAAGCAGTCGCCCGTGCACGGCGGCAAACTGAAGAGCTACGACGGCGACAAAGTCAAAAACATGCCCGGCGTCAAGGCCGTCGTGCAGGTGGACGACAACGCGGTTGCGGTTGTTGCTGACACCTGGTGGCGGGCAAAAACCGCGCTGGACGCCCTGCCAATCGAGTGGGACGCCGGCGAGAGCGGCAAGGTGAATCACAGCGACATCACGGCCGCCATCGAGGAAGGCCTGACGGCTGACGACGCGTTCGTCGGCAATCGGGCGGGCGACGTTGAAGCCGGGCTCGCGGGTGCGGCCAAAACCATCACCGCCACGTACAGCTATCCGTATCTCAACCACGCCACCATGGAGCCAATGAACGCAACGGCGCTGTGGACCGAAGATTCCTGCGAGGTGTGGTGCCCCACCCAGAACGGCGAATCCGCGCTGGCTGCCGCCTCCGAGGCAGCGGGCCTGCCGCTCGAGCAATGTGACGTTCACAAACAGCTGCTCGGCGGGGGCTTCGGGCGGCGCGGTGCGCCGGACTACGTGCGCCAGGCGGTCCTGATCGCCAAACAGATGCCCGGCACGCCCGTGAAGATGCTGTGGACGCGCGAAGAGGACATGCTGCACGGTCTTTACCACCCCATCACCATGGCGCGCATGGAAGGGGGTCTGAATGAGGACGGCGACCTGACCGCGCTGCATCTGCGTATCTCCGGTCAGTCCATTCTTGCGGGGCTCATGCCGCAGGCGCTGCAGGATGGCATGGATCCCGTGCAGTTCCAGGCGCTGGCGCCATCCGGGGACCACGCGATCAGCTACAAGATCCCCAACCTGCTGGTGGATCACGCCATGCGCAACAGTCACATCACGCCCGGCTTCTGGCGCGGCGTCAACGTCAATCAGAACGCCATCTATATGGAGTGTTTCATCGACGAGCTGGCCCACGAAGCTGGCGTCGATCCGCTGGAGTTCCGCAGACGTCTGATGAAAGACAATCCAAAAGGCTGGGCGGTACTGAAGGCTGCAGCTGACGGTGCCGGATGGGGAACGCCGGCGCCGGAGGGTGTGCACCGCGGCCTTGCAACCTGCTTCGCCTTTGGCAGCTCCGTTGCCGCCTGCGCGGAAGTGTCCGTCGACGATAACGGCAAGCTCAAGATGCACCGGATTGTCGCCGCCACCGACCCCGGCTATGCGGTCAATCCGCAGCAGATTGAAGCTCAGGTTGAAGGTTCCTTCGTTTATGGCCTTTCCGCGCTGCTGCACGGTGAGTGCACGGTCAAAGACGGTGTCATTGAGCAGGACAACTTCCACACTTATCCCTCGATGCGTATCAACGAGATGCCGGAGGTGGAAACGATTGTCATGCCGTCCGGCGGTACCTGGGGTGGTGTCGGCGAGCCAACCATTGCGGTTGCGGCACCGGCGGTGCTGAACGCAATCTTCGCCGCCACTGGTAATCGTGTCCGCTCCGTGCCGCTGAAAAACCGGAATCTCCGCCAGGCCTGATGCGGGGCGTCTGGGCAGGCATTGTGCTGCTGGCAACGCCGCTCGCCGGCGTGGCAACGCAACCCCCTGCCGCCATTGACCGTGCAACCGTGGCAGCTGCCTGCAGCAGCTGTCACGGTGAGCAGCGCACCGCCGAAACCCGGATCCCGCTGCTGCATGAGCAGACCGCGGCAACGCTGGAACGTAAGCTCCTCGACTATCGCAGCGGTCAGCTGCAGGGGACGGTCATGAATCGCATTGCGCGCGGATTCACCGAGGCGGAGCTGCGCGCAATGGCCCGCGTTCTGGCGACACCATGACAACCCGCCGTAAGCTGCTGCTCGGCGGCATCACCGCTCCAGTGGCCGCTTGTGCCAGTGGACCTGCCCGCACTTCTGCCCGGGTTGTCATCGTTGGCGGCGGATTTGCCGGCGCCAGCGCCGCGGGTACCCTGCGCCAGCTGGCCCCCGACGTCGACGTCACGCTGATTGAGCCCAACGCGGTGTACACGGCCTGTCCGTTCAGCAATCTCGTGATCGCCGGTGCGCGGAGCTTGAGCGCCCAGCAGTTCAGCTATCGGAATCTGACAGCCGCGGGCGTCGAGGTGGTTCAGCAAGCCGCCGTCGACGTGGACCCCGCCGCAAGGCAGGTCACGCTCGAAGACCAACGGGTTATCGTTTACGACAAACTGATCATGGCGCCCGGCATCGAATTCGACTGGGCCATACCCGGTTTGAACGCCGCAACGGCCGCACGCGTGCCTCACGCATGGCGCGCCGGCGCACAGACCACGCTCCTGCGTGATCAGCTGCAAGCCATGCCAGCGGGCGGCACCTTCGTCATGGCCATTCCCGAAACGCCCTACCGCTGTCCGCCCGGGCCCTACGAGCGTGCGAGTCTGATTGCACACTACTTCAAGCAACACAATCCAACCGCAAAAGTCCTGCTGCTGGACGCCAAAGACCAATTCTCGAAGATGTCACTCTTCCGCGAAGCCTGGGCAACGCTATACGGCAACATGGTGGAATGGCAGGGGGCGTCTGACGGCGCCCGCGTGGTCGAAGTGGATGCGGAAAACAAAGTGCTACACACGGATTTCGAAGCTGTCCGCGCAGACGTTGCCAACGTCATCCCACCGCAGCGCGCAGCCGCTATCGCCCGGCGCGCCGGCGTGGCGGACGCTTCCGGCTGGTGTCCAATCGAGCCGCTGACCTTTGCCTCTACGCTGCAGAACGACGTATACGTCATTGGCGACGCCGCCATTGCCAACGCCATGCCGAAGTCGGCGTTCGCCGCCAACGCCCAGGCCAAGCTCTGCGCACTGCAGGCTGTCAAAGCGCTCAACGACGAACCACCAGTCACCAGCAAGCTCATCAATACGTGTTACAGCCTCGCTGCGCCCGACTACGGCATTTCCGTGGCCGGCGTGTACAGACCCGGCAATAAAGCCTGGCTCGACGTTGCAGGCGCCGGTGGGGTCAGCCCGCTCGACGCAGCTATCGCCGTGCGGCGGGCGGAAGCCGGGTACGCCAGAGACTGGTTCGCCACCATTACCCTGGAGGTGTTCGGCTGATGCGCATAGTCGGAGCGGTTCTAGCGCTGCTGCTGACCCAGATCGCCGCCGGTGAGCCGCTCACGAGCACACCCGGCAATCCCGAGCGCGGCCGGGCGGTGGTTGTCGACCGCGAGCTCGGGCACTGCCTCCTCTGTCATCAGATCAATCAGCTGGACGAGTCGTTCCAGGGTAGTATTGGTCCGGACCTGAGCAACGTGGGCAGCCGATTGACCGAAGCAGTGATCCGTGAACGCGTGATAGACCCCACGCGCACGAATCCGGAAAGCGTCATGCCGGCTTACCACCGCACTGAGGGGCTTGTGCAGGTTGGCAACGACTACGTCGGCAAGCCCATTCTCGATGCACAGCAGGTGGAAGACGTTGTGGCCTATCTAGAGACGCTTAAACAATGAACGCAACCCGTCGTCAGTGGCTGGCCGGCAGCCTCACCATGGGCGTATTCTCGGTGATTCCGACCCCCGCTCGGGCAACGCCCGAAGAGATGGCAACCGCCATCCACAACGCCTTCGGGGACCGGCCGATCCAGCCCGGCCGCGTAGAGCTCAAGCTGCCGGCGCTTGCCGAGAACGGCAATTCAGTGCGAATGCAGGTCAGCGTCGACAGCCCCATGACCGAAGCGGACCATGTGAAAACGCTGCATGTGTTTGCCGAGGCCAATCCGCTGCCGGACATCGTACGGTTTGAGCTGGGACCACTATCCGGCCGGGCCCAGGTTGAAACCCGCATACGCGTTGCCGCCGAGCAGCACATCACAGCGATAGCCGAGATGAACGACGGCAGCCTGTGGTCAGGCAGCGCTCACATCGTGGTCACCGAAGCTGCGTGCCTGGACGCGCTGATCTGATGGCTGGCGCGCGCATATCCGTTCCCACTCGCGCCAGTGCCGGTGACGTCATCAGCATCAAGACGCTTTTTTCCCATCCAATGGAGACGGGCTACCGGCGCGACGCCATGGGTCTTGCCATACCGCGAGACATCGTCAGCGAGTTCGTCTGCAGCTACGACGGGCGCACCGTTTTCCGGGCAGAGCTGAATCCGGGCATTGCCGCAAATCCTTACTTTGCATTCAGCGTGCGGGCGGACCGGAGCGGCACGCTTGAATTCCGCTGGACGGATCAGCATGGCAACGCCACGGTTGAGACGCGTGAGCTGGCGGTCGAGCCTTAGCACTCTGCTGATCGTAGCCTCCGGCTGTACACCCGGCGTACCTCCGCCCGTGGCCGGCATCGCCGAGGCGCGCTCGGGCTATGAGTTTCAGTCGCAGGACACGCAGGATCTTCAGGACGACGACTTCGCCAACCCCGGGATGCTGTGGGTCGACAAAGGCGCCGCGCTATGGGCCCAAACACCTGCTGGCGGAGCCGCCTGCGCTGATTGTCACGACGCTGCCGCCATATCTGGCGTCGCGAGCCGCTACCCATCCTATGACAAATCGCTCGACACCGTACTCAACCTCGAAGCCCGCATCAATCAATGCCGCACTGAACGACAGGATGAACCCGCCTACCCCTGGGAATCAGAGCCCCTCTTGAGTCTGACCGCCTACGTTGCGCATCAGTCACGAGGCACACCCGTGCAAGTGGACATCAGCGGTCCGGCCAGACCGTTCTTCGATGACGGCGAGACCTATTTCTACGGCCGCCGCGGGCAGATGAACCTCGCCTGCGCACACTGCCACGAACGCCACGTCGGGCAGATGCTGCGCGGCGACAAGCTGAGTCAGGGACAGCCGGTTGGCTATCCGATCTATCGTCTGGAGTGGCAGACACTGGGCTCGCTGCAGCGACGTCTGCGCTTCTGCAACACGGGCGTGCGCGCCGAGCCGTTGCCGTTCGGCGCACAAACCTGGACGAACCTGGAGCTGTATCTCAAGTGGCGGGCTCAGGGCCTCGCGGGCGAGACCCCCGCCGTGAGGCGCTAGAAGCCGAGCAACCGCGCGTAGCGGTCGCGGTGATAGCCACGATTGCCGAACAGCGTTTCTACCGCGCGTGCGCGCTTCAGATAGAAGCCCGCATCAAACTCGTCCGTCATGCCGATACCGCCATGGATCTGGATCAGCTGATTGGACATGAAGTGCAGAAATTCACCAACCCGACACTTAGCGAGCGACGACAAGAGCGCCACGTCGTCCGCATTGCTATCGATCGCCTGCAGTGCAGCCTCGTGACAGGAACGCGCAAGCTCCATCGCGGAAAAGAGATCAGCCGCACGGTGGCCGAGCGCCTGGAACGAGCCAATGACGCGACCGAACTGCTCTCGTGTCTTGAGATATTCGAGCGTCATGTCGAAGGCCTGGGCGCCGGTGCCCATCATGTCGGCACAGACGCCTGCGCGGGCTCGGTCGAGAATAGCTTCGAGGAGCTCACCACCACCGTCAACCGTACCCAGCACCTGCTCCGCGCCAACCGATACGTCGGCAAAGCTCACGTTGGCATAGCCGCGGCTGTCGACCACGCTCAGCCGCTCGCGGCTGACGCCGGCAGCGTCTGCGGGCACCACAAACAGGGTCAGACCAGAGCTGTCACCGGCTGCACCGCTCGTGCGCGCCGCGACGATGAAGGTGGTCGCCGCCATGCCCTCGAGCACAAACGTCTTGGCGCCGTTCAGAACGTAGCCACCGTCTGCGCTGGCCGCGGATAATGCGGTGTTCTCAGGCGCGTGACGGGGACCTTCTTCCAGCGCAAGCGTCAGGATTTCCGAGCCGTCCACCACACCCGGCAACAGCGCCTGCTGCTGCGCCTCGTTACCGCCGAGCAGCACCGCGGTGGCGCCGACGTAGGCTGAGGCAAACAGCGGCGATGCCGTCAACTGGCGGCCGAGCTCCTCGAGCACCACGCCAAACGTGAGGTAGCCGAGATCAGAGCCGCCATACGCTTCGGGGATTAGAATCCCGGTCCAGCCCATCTCGACGATGGCCTGCCAGGTGGTGTCGACAAACGCCGCCTCGGCGCCGCTGTCGCGCATTTCGCGGAATTTCAGCACCGGTGCCTGCTCGCTGGCCCAGGCACTCGCCTGGTCCTTCAGCATGCTTTGTTCTTCGGTTAATGCTGCCATGTCTACTCCTAACCCTTCTGCGTGGTCTCGGGCAGGCCGAGGATGTTTTTCGAAATGATGTTCTTCTGAATTTCGAACGATCCGCCATAAATGGAAATCGCTTTGCCCGAAAGCCATTCACGTACGCTGGCGAGCTCATCCGTGGAAAACTGATCGCCTTCCCAGCCGAGACCCTGACTGCCCATGAGCTCAACCAGGAGCTCGGACTTCGTCTGCGCCACGTTGGTGGCTGAGTTTTTCAGAATGGAGGCTGCTGCGCTCACCTTCACCTGACCTTTCGCCTCGGCAACAATTCGCGCTGCGGTCAGGCCATGGGCCTGGGCATCCATCAGATGATTGGCAAGGCGAACCCTGAGATCCGTGTCAGCCAGACGACCTTCGTCGTCCGTACCGACATACTCTTTGGCAATGTCCTGCAGGCCTGGCGCTTTGGCACCACCACCGCTGGAACCGCGAGCCTGGGTCTGGCTCTGCCGTTCATGCTGGAGCAGTCGTTTCACCACGCTCCAGCCGTCATTGAGATCACCCAGCAGGTCGCTCTTTTCAGCAATTGCATTATCGAAGAAGGTCTCACAGAAGGGTGAGGCGCCCGCAATCAGCTGGATCGGCGTGGTAGACACACCGTCCTGGTCCATCGGCAACATGACGAAGCTGATGCCGTCGCGTTTCGCAGCGTTGCCATCGGTGCGAACCAGGGCACCACACCACTGCGAAATGTCCGCGCCGGAGGTCCAGATTTTCTGACCGTTGAGGACAAAGGTGTCACCGTTGTCCTCCGCTTTGGTGCTGAGACTCGCAAGATCCGATCCTGCGTTCGGCTCCGACAAACCCAGGCACCAGCGAATCTCGCCGCTGGCAATGCCCGGCAGGTGGCGTGCCTTCTGATCGTCCGTGCCGTATTCCAGAACGGTTGGCCCCACCATCGTGATGCCCATGCCAGTGATCATAGGAATGTGATTGAACGCCCCGGCCTTGCCAATCTCCTGACCAACCACCTTGGCTTCGGGATCCGTGAGTCCAGCGCCACCATATTCTTTCGGCCATGTTGGCGCGCCCCACCCTTTTTCCGCCAGTCGCTGGCGCCACACTTCCAGATCCGCCTCTTTCGCCGGATCACTTTCGCCTTCGAAGCCGAACTTCATACCCTGCAGCGAAGGTGGAAAGTTATCTTTGACCCAGGCGGCGGCTTCAGTCCGTAACGCGTCTAAATCACTCATGTGCAACTCTTTCTAATGTCGTAAACCGAGCCCGCCATTATACACCACGGGCGGCGGCCAGCTTCTTCGGGTAGCCGTCTTGTATGACATCAACCGCCACCAGGACGGCAATGGAGCGATAAAACGTCGTCTTCGTCATGGGCTCAACCGCGTCGGCGAAAAGCTCGAGATGGGCGATGGAACCACCCCGGTTGCGGCTCGAGCCGCATTTCGACTGTGTTGTAAGTGGAATCCAGGATGTGACGCAGTTGGCAGAATCTTCAGAACTGGTTCATAGACTTATAGGCACGGTCAAACAGGGATCGAGTGATGACACATTCAACACTGGCAAACCGGTTCGCCGGCCGCCTTTACACGGACGAAGGCCGCCTGCATCTCGTACTCGACGTGGATCTCGAGAAGGAGATTGGACGCGTCAGCTGTCAAATCGACGGCGAGCGTCAGATCATCGACGTACCGCTCGACCACATTGGCGCTCATCTGGCGCTGGGTGGCGAGTTGAAACTGGATAGCCTCAACAACAAGAAGCAGTCGCGAACCATCGAGAAATCCGATGGCTGGTACTTCTCGACGCGGGAAGGTCTGAAGGGACCGTATCCCACGGACGAAGCCGCGAACGACGCGCTGAACGAGCACATTCTGACTTTCCAGGGTACGTCCCAGGAGCGCGTCGCTTCGATGTAGAGTCAGGGGCGTTTGTAAACTGCGCCCCCTTTCATGACGAAGTGCACCCGCCCGAAGGCTTGCGAGTCGGCCATCGGATTACCGTCCGTGGCAATGATATCGGCCAGCTTGCCCGCTTCGATTGAGCCGAGCTCTGCGGTCTGATTCAGCAGATCCGCGGCACTGACGGTGGCGCTGACGATAGCTTCCATGGCAGGCATGCCCGCCTCTACCATGTAGAGAAACTCTTTCCAGTTGTCGCCATGGGGAGAGACGCCCGTATCCGTCCCAAAGGCGATGGGCACGCCTGCTTTGTAGGCCCTGGCAAACGTATCCTGGATCAACGGTCCAATCGCGGCCGCTTTGGGGCGCACCAGCTCTGAAAAGTATCCCTCCTCCTCAGCTTTTTCTGCCACAAACCTTCCTGCCACGATGGTAGGCACATAGTAGGTGCCTTTGCGCTTCATGAGCCGCATGACGTCGTCGCTCATGTAGGTACCGTGCTCTATCGAGTCCACCCCGCCGAGCACGGCACGCCTCATCCCCTCGGTACCGTGCGCATGCGCTGCCACCTTGAAGCCATAATCCCTGGCCGCGGCCACGATGGCTTCGACCTCCTCCACCGTGAACTGCGGATTCTGGCCGCTGCGTGCCTGACTCAGCACGCCGCCGGTGGCCGTGATCTTGATGAGATCCGACTTTTCCTTGTAGCGGGCCCGCACCGCTTTGTAAGCATCCGGCACGCTGTTGACGACGCCGTCGATGGGCCCCGGATCCTGCGCCAGCGCACGATTTCTGCCGTTGCTGGGATCCGCGTGCCCACCCGTGGTGGCAATCGACTTACCCGCGGTGAAAATCCGCGGGCCAACCACCCAGCCTTCGGCAATGGCGTCCCGGAGCGACTGCGCCAGCCCTGAGCTCGTGCCGAGATCCCGCACGGTAGTGAATCCAACCATGAGCGTGCGCTCCGCGTAGGCCACGGAACGAAAAGCATGGTCCGCCGGATTCTTGGTGAACGTTTCAACCTGACGTTGCGGGCTCTGCTCGCTGGCGATGTGCACGTGCATGTCGATCCAGCCGGGCATGACCGTAGAGCCCTTCAGGTCGATGACTTCGTCGCCCGCGCCCGGTGCAACAAAACCTGCTTCGACCCCGACAATGCGCTCGCCGTCGACGACAATCGTTTGCGCCTCGAGCACTTCGGCAGCGTTGACGTCAACCAGGCGTCCGGCGTGCACGTAGGTTGCCGCCTGCAGCGTACCCGAGAGCAGCGCTCCCACCATGAGCGCACCAGCCTGCGCCGCCTTTACGAACATAGCCAATCCTCTATCCAGCGCGCGCTTAGCTCAGGCGTCTGCGATCCAGCTGCCGTGAAAACCGTACGGCACCCTGACAGGCAGACGCACGCTCGCCAGCTGCACCATGGCCTGGGCATCGAGCACGACAAACTCGCTCACGTCTTGCTTGG